>WNFL01313785.1_pt1 | contig 19600 bp, 13 predicted proteins | sample 5400361 | NCBI WGS metagenome assembly WNFL01 (sample SAMN13153351, study PRJNA577476) | soil metagenome | isolation source: 40 cm soil on Douglas fir-dominated hillslope | place: USA:California | collected 2013-09-17
CTCGCCACCAATATTCCGAATTCCCAAATTCCGCCTTCCGCAATCCGCCTTTCCATCTGCTTTCCTGGCGATTCAGGTTTGAGGTAATACCGGCCGATGGCAACTGCGGTTTGTGGTCGCTTGGAAACGAGCAACTCCGTGAGAGCCTTGCGGCCGATTCGAGATCGCAGGTGCAATGGGACAGTCGCCGCTACCGGCCCAGGGTTGCTCTCCAACATTCCGCGTTCCGCAATCCGCATTTTCTGCCATTTGTCATTTGTCATCTCTACGGCTATTGGCTATTGGCAATCGGCCTCCCTGCACCCCTTTCCAAAAATGAATACCGTTACTTCGCTCAGAACCACCGAATCGAATCTCCGAGGATTGATTGATGCCGCTCTGGAGCAGAGTGGGGGGCTTTTGCGGCTGGCCCCTTGCTGGGTTCCAAGATCGTTCTTACAGCCCGGGCGCCGGCTCAAGCTCCATCCCAATGATGTTTACGCCTACGGTCTTGATCGCGGCGGCATTGATGAACGCTGGTTTGCTTCCACTACCCCGGCCGCGAACGAAAATCGGACGCCAGACGAAGGTTTGAGTTATTGCGTATTTGCAAACAATCGTTTCACCTTTGCCGCGGCCGTCCACGAATTCGGCCCGCAACTCATCGGAGAAACCATCTGGGAAAAATATCGTCGCTGGCCGGTATACTCGAAATTCTTCGATAACATGGGTCCAATTCCGCACCATATGCATCAGTCGGCCGACCACGCCAAATTGGTGGGCCAGGAGGGTAAGCCGGAGAGTTACTACTTTCCGCCACAACACAACACCGTGGGAAATAATTTCCCGTACACCTTCATGGGGCTGGAACCGGGTACAACCAAAGAGCAGGTTAAAGAGTGTCTGGCGAATTGGAATCGCGGAGACAATGGCATTCTGGATCTTTCCAAAGCCTACCGGCTCAAACCTGGTTCCGGTTGGTTGATCGGGCCTGGCCTCCTCCATGCTCCGGGCTCTTTGGTAACTTATGAACCTCAGTGGGGTTCAGACGTGTTTTCGATGTTCCAGTCGTTGGTCGAAGGACGCGAAGTCCCTCGTGCGCTTCTGGTTAAGGATATTCCGGCCGACAAACATTTTGATCTCGATTTCATCGTCAGTGAGCTGGATTGGGAAGCCAACGTCGATCCCAATTTCAAGAAGAACCATTACCTTGAGCCGGTGCCCGTCGCTGATACCGCTTCCGAAGGATATATCGACCGTTGGATCGTTTATGGAGAGGTCGGTGGAGAACAACTCTTCACCGCGAAGGAGCTCACCATCGAGCCCGGAGTGAAATGCACAATCAAGGACAACGGCGCTTACGGTTTGATCGTGGTGCAAGGGCACGGCACGATCAACCGGCTGACACTTGATTGTCCCAAGTTGATCCGATTCGTGGAGATGACTGATGATGAGGTCTTTTGTACGGAACCGGCGGCACGCGCGGGTGTCACGTTCGAAAACACGAGCACGGTCGAAGACCTCGTCGTTTTGCGTTATTTCGGGCCGGAAGCGAATCCGAATGCGCCGAAGATCGGTAATCGGTAGTCAGTAATCGGTAATCAGTAATCGGTGATGCAAGCGGTAGCGGCGACTTGCTTGTCCGACATAGTCTGTGGCTTTCAAGTGGCGGGCTGTTGCATTGAGACGACGTCGGATCCCCCCAGAGGCCCCTGATTGGCGCAAACCAAAAGTCGGCCCGAAGCTGCTTGGATGGCGCCGCCACAAACCGCAGTCGCCATGGTTCGCGACTCCACCGAACGCGCAGATCAGAACCAGTGTCGCTGCATATGACGTTTGATATGTGACGGCGCTCTCAAATCTTCTTAAATCCACTATCGGTTAGCGCGAGTCTTCTGAAATCGATTCCGAGCTTCTGGCCAATTTGATAAGCAGTGCTGCGTACCGCTTGAACCCCGGCCGTATCGTTGGCCGACTGCTTTCTTTTCAAAGAATCCTTTGATACCACTGCCAACACTTTGAAGTAATCAGAGTAGTATTGCTTATCTGCATCGGTGTACGTTTTGCCTGCTGACTTCGAAAGCAAAAGTTCGTTCACCTTTACGCGAACCTGTCGGATGCCGGAGGGATGCGCTGAAGCATCCTGACTATTAACAATTTCCCAGAGGACAATCACGAAGCCGGCGAGGGAATCAGACACGTTGTGGCTGGAATAGCCGTACCGGGAGAACCGGGCATCGAAACGGTTCTCTGGATTGGTGGCAAGCTCTTTCTGCAAGATCGGGACCTTCTGGGCATCGTTCTTTGCAACCGCCATGGCAAGGTTGACATGTGCTTTTTGAGTGACCGCTGCCGATAAGTGATAACTAAACAGTGGACTTGAGGCTGGGAGGTTAGAGGCGTAGTCGGGGCCTCCAGCACCTTTGTGCGGTCTTACGCCCTTGCGATTTTTTCCTTCATTAGCCCCCGTTTGGGCGGCAGGCGAGTTTTCGCTCGTAGTAGCAGGGACTTCTGAGGTCAGGCGGGCCGCCATGTTATCAACGTAGAATTGGTTAAGGGCTTCATCGGTCGAGTCGGCGAGCGCAGTGCCGAGTGAGATCAAGGCCAATAACGCCGCTAAACAACGAGACGAGTAGCGAGTAATTTTCATCCGGATTTGGCGTTGGAGAGGATTAACCAAATTTCTCGTGAGCTTGTGAAGCCCAAAGGAACGAACGTCAACGAACGACAGTGAAACCCAACGAACGTCAACGACAGCGGACACTAGCGAGCCACAACCGGTGCAGAACGACTGTGTTTGGCACTGACGTTCGTTGGCGTTCGATGGTGTTCACCGTCGTTCGTTGCTTTAGGCCTTCTTTTCCGAATGGATTTGCTCCAGGACCTTCATAGTCGCGGCGACGTTCCGCCCAATGGTGAAATCCTGTGCGAGCTTCATGCAGCCGTTTCGAACATCATCTTTTTGGCCGAGTTCACACCAGTGGTTGATCGCATTGGCAAGTGCCCCCACATCGTCCGGACGATCAAGGACCTCTCCATGCACACCAGACTGAATGATTTCCGAAAAACCGTTGCTGGTCGTTGTAATGACGGGCACACCGGCTGACAGCGCTTCCAGACAGGCGTTTGAAAACGGGTCATAGACGGTCGGTAAAACAAAAAGGTCGGCCGCAACGTACAAAGAATGCATATCCTCAATTGGACCGAGGAATCGAACGTTGGGCGGTGTGAAAGCTGGCTTTTTCCCTTCTCCAGCCACCAGGAATTTCATGCGCTGATTCTTCAGGCCTCGAATCGCTTCGATGGCGAAACGCAATCCTTTACGTTCCCAACCCGAGCCTGCAAACAGAATACCGATGTCGAGGTCAGTTAGTCCGGCATCGAATCGAAGGTCCCAACGCGATCCCGGCTTCTTTTTAAAATGTACATCGGGAATGCCGTTGTAGATGACAGAGATCTGGTTTTCCGGGTATTCAAACTCGGCGACAATTTCGTTTTTGATGAGTTTGGAATTGGTGATGACCCGACGAGTTCCCTGTTGGCCCAGCAACTTCTGTTCAAGTCCCAGGATCTGGTTGTGCTTGCCATTGGAGAAACGGAGTGACTTTTTCCAGCCCGGTTCGAACGTTTTTCGTTTTTCCAGCCAAACTCGATGCACGCCATCGCCGGCCCGATAACAATCGCAGGATTCGATACGCTCGAGACTGAATAGGATTTCGACACTGTTGCGAGCCCCTTGCACAGCCTGGCTGAACGGGACCGGCGCCGATTCTTTGAACCGGACGAGATTGCCATAAGGCCATTCCGCCGGGGGCCAGTCTTCAGTTGCGAAAAGTGTCAGCTGATGGCCGGCATCTACCAGGCCGCGGCCCAAACGTTTTAAGTAACTTTCGGCGCCTCCCGCACGCGAGAAACCACGTCGTACTAAACCGATCTTCATGGACGTCCTGAATAAACCCCGGAGTCTTTAGCCCAGCGGTTGGAGGAGTTCAAGGAGGACTGGAAGATGGAATGCGGATTGCGGAACGGTTCCCAATCCCTCTTCGAAAATAATCAGTATTGTGTCGAGCCCTCGTTCCCGGCTTGGCGGAGTCGGGTTTCGCTTTGGCTACCGTTCCCCATTCCGCATTTCCCCTTTCGCCTTTCCCCTTGGGTATTCTCTATTGTACTTCTGCTCCTTGTGGTACTCCTTGTACTCCTTGGACTACGACGAAGAGATGCCGACCAGCGTGTTGTATGCCACGTCGGCTCGAATCGGTGGAGTCGGTCTGGACGCGGTGGCATTGGAGACGCTGCGCGGCATCGACGACCGCCTTGGTCTAGCTATCTCTTTTGGAGTCAAGTCCGCGGAATTTGATCGGAGCCGAATGAAAACACTCCGCTTTCATTTAGTCCGACTCTTGTCGAATCTGGAACGCAAATATTACTACGGTGCAAAGAAGCGAGCGGTGGACGCGGTCGCTGCGCGGTACCTGAAAACGGGGCGATTCGATCTTTTTCATGGCTGGTCCGGCGAAGCTTTTCGATCGTTACTGGTCACCAAAGCACTCGGTATTCCTTCGGTACTCGAGGTACCAACCTGGCACCGGCAGAAAGGGAAAGTTCTGCCACCAAAAACGGATCAAGAGATCGCCCTGGAGTCCGCGCCGATACCGCAACGTTGGCTGAATCGATTACTGATCAGCCGGCAGGAAAGTCTGCAGGAATACGAAAACGCTGATCTCATTTTGGTTCTTTCGGAGAAAGCGGCGGAGACATTTCGAGTACTTGGTACTCCTGACCATAAGCTCTTTCGTATGTCGCGCGGTGTCGACGTCGAGCGTTTCCGGCCGGGCGAATCGCCGCTGGTTTTTCGTGCTCTATTTGTCGGGGCGCTGATTAAACGCAAAGGAGTTCCGCTGTTGCTGGAAGCGTGGAAACGCCTCGGATTGGAGAATGCAGAACTGTGGCTGGCCGGGCATGCGCACGCGGAGATCGAGCCAGTTTTGGAAAATCTTCCCGGCAACGTGAGGTTGCTTGGTTTCGTCAAAGACATCGCGGAAGTATATCGAGCATGCTCGGTGCACATTTTTCCGTCTGAACTCGAGGGGAGCGCAAAATCCACTTACGAAGCGGCCGCGTGTGGACTGGCTCAAATTACCACCCACGAGTCAGGTGACGTGGTCATCGATGGTGACAACGGATTGATCGTTCCGGCAAACGATGTTTCCGCACTCTGCAACGCTATTCTCAAGCTTTACCGAAATCCTGAACTGGTCCGGAGATTAGGTGCAAACGGCCGAAAACGGGTCGTTAAAGCGTTTACCTGGGAACATTTCCGGCAGCGTCTGCATGACGCTTACCGGATCGCTATGCAAGTCCACACAGAATCCCGAATAACTCAATGAGCGCTCGAACCTCCGGTTCACCATTAACCGGTATTCGGCCCGAAGGGCCTTGGAAACTCAGGATGTTGGATCTAACGAGGCGACGTGACTGGATACTATGAAGTCAGTTCTCGCGGTTCAACTCAAGCGACTCGGTGACCTGATTTTGACGACCCCGGCTTTGGTTGCCCTTCGCCAGACGATGCCGCAGGCAAAAATCACCTTGCTCATTGATCGCTATTCGGAAGAGCTAGCGCCCGCGCTCCCAATGGTCGATGAGATTTTCACCTATGACCGCAAACGTTCATTGCCGATCTGGCTGAAGCTATTGTTTCGCGAATACGACTATTGTCTTGATTTCACTGGAAACGATCGCTCGGCACTGGTCGCCTTTTTTTCCAAAGCAGCCGAGCGCGTGAGTTTCAGCTTTGTCGCGCGTCAGCGCCATCGCTCCTGGATCTATACGGATCTGGTTTCATCCTCGGTCCGCGACCTTCATACCATAGATCACTATTTGGACCTAAGTCGATTCCTCGGTTTCTCGGGTCCCGTCCCTGAGCCGACTCTTAAGCTTCCTGAGGATGTGGTCAGAGCCGTACCAGAAATTCTTCGTGAGATCGGTTTAGTCGTGCCTTTCTTCGTTGTACATCCCGGGACGGCGCGCCGCGAAAAATATTGGCCGCCGGAGCGTTGGGCGGAACTGATCCGATACATCTGTAACCGGTTACAGCTAGCTTGCCTGTTCACCGGTGGCAGTGATCGGGCCGAAATTGAGCATATCCGGGCGATCCGGAAAGAACTGGGACAAACCTTTTCAGTTTTCAACTTGGCTGGGCAGATACCGTTCCTGGTAACTGCGGCGATGATCCGCGAATCGCGTTTCTTTCTCGGTGTGGATACCGCCGCCGCTCATGTGGCGTCGGTGTTCGGCCGGCCCGAGTTAGTCCTATTCGGGCCCACCAATCCTTTTCATTGGCGCCCATGTCATCCGCTCGGTCATGTCCTTCGCGCCGGCGGCGAGGCATCTTATCATCCGGTAGATCCCAGGGAACCGGGCCGGCCGATGAGCGATTTTTCGACCAAGACGGTAATCGATGCTATGGAAAGCTTTTTAAGTCGTTGGGGAGAAGCGCCGGTAGGGTCTGGTTCCTATCGGACCGAATTGTAAGTAGGCTTAAAAAGAAGCAACCGCTTCCATGAGTAAGACGAGATTTTCGATTCGAGAAACACTTCGCGCCGGAATCATACCGTATCGCAACCTATTCCCTTTTCTCAGGCCGTACGTCCCGCAGTTCGTCGTGGCACTCGTCTGCGGGGGATTATTTGCTGCTGCCACGGTGTGCGTACCGTTAGTGATCAAATTGGTCAGTGCTCATGCTTTTTCGCCGTCCAGCGATCAGGTTGGCATGGTGGGAAACACTAACGCCGACGATGTGAAGAACGCGATTCTGTTTTGCTCGGTGATCCCGCTCATTTTCATCGTACGCAGTGCGTTTGATTTTCTGAATTCTTACCTGATGGCTTGGGTGAGCATGCGGGTACTGGCTGACCTTCGGACGAAGCTTTATTCGCATATCTTGACCCAATCCCTCGATTTCTTTAATCGCGAACGTGCTGGAAATCTAATGTCGCGCGTGGTGAACGACACGCGTCAGGCGCAGGTCGCACTCACGAATATCAGCAGTGATATTATCAAGCAGCCGATAGTGATTATCGGTGCGTTGGGCAGCATGCTCTGGCTCGATTGGAAATTCTCCTTAGTGAGCCTGGTGTTGGTACCGGTTTGTCTCATTCCAATCCTGGCATTCGGTAAGCGAGTAAAGAAACAGGGGAAGTTAGAAGAGCAGAGGGTCGGCGCGATGATGACTATTTTGCAGGAGAGTTTCGCCGGGATTAGAGTCATCAAAGCCTTCGCTCGAGAGCCGCGAGAGGCGGGAAATTTTAGCGAAATGAGCGAAGAGAATTTTCGTAAAGCCGTGAGTGCGGTGGGGGTTGGCTTTGCGCTCTTTTATGTTTGGTATACGCATTTGAGTGTCGCTCAATTGATAGCGTTGCTCGGCTGCATTTTCTTCCTCTACGACCCGGTAAAAAAATTGAGCCGGATTCATCTCGTCCTTCAACAATGCTTCGTTTCAACGACGAGCATTTTTGAAATCCTTCACCAGAAACCGACGATTCAGGACCGTCCTGGATCAGCCGCGATCACTTCCTCTCGTGGCGATATTCGGCTCGATAATGTGTCGTTTCGCTATCGCCCGGAGTTACCGCCAGCCGTCGTGAACCTGAATTTGCACGTGCCGCCCGGAAGATATTTTGCGCTGGTCGGTTCGAGCGGAGCAGGCAAGAGCACGATACTATCCTTGCTTCTCCGATTCTATGAACCGAATGCAGGGGCCGTGCTTTTGGATGGGCGCGATACTCGTACCATCACTCAGGAGTCACTCCGGGGTCAGATCGGAATCGTGACGCAGGATACCTTCCTCTTTCACGACAGCATCATGAACAACATTCGTTACGGGCGACTGGACGCGACTGAGGAAGAGGTCATTGCCGCGGCCAAGAATGCATTTGCCCACGATTTCATCGTGCAGCAACCGGACGGCTATTCGACGGTCATTGGCGACAAAGGTTGTTTGCTTTCTGGCGGCCAGCAACAACGAGTCTCCATCGCAAGGGCTTTGCTGAAGAATGCGCCGGTATTGTTATTAGACGAAGCAATGTCAGCGCTCGATTCAGAGGCAGAGCGCGAAATTCAGGCCGCCCTGGAAAGACTGTCCGAAGGCCGAACGGTTATCGCTATTGCCCATCGCTTATCGACCGTCTTGAAGGCGGACCAAATCGTAGTCATGGAGCAAGGTCAGATACGAGAGATTGGTACCCATCGCGAGCTTTTGGATTCTTCGACCGTGTATCGCCGGCTGTACGATTTGCAATTCAATGTCCAGACGGAAGAGTTAGCAGGAGTAGCGTGACGGCGTGCTGGCGTATGGGCGTATCGGCGAGAGGGCGAAGCGGCGTGTGGGCGAATGGGCGTAATCGCCCACACGCCGTCACGCCGTCACGCCGTCCGCTCCCAACTCCCACACCGTCTTGCCGGCCACGATTGTACGAACGGCGCGGCCTTTGAATTCTTTGGCATCGAAGGGTGTGTTTCTGGATCGGGAAAGCGATTTCTCTTTTCGATAGACCCACTCGAGATTCGGATCGATCAACGTAATATCGGCGTCAGCTCCCGGGCGCAACGTTCCTTTGCGCAGTCGCAGGAGATGAGCAGGATTGACGGTATACATGGCGATCAGCTGATCGAGCGAGATCGCCTTTTCGCGATGGTGGAGAATAGTCAGAAATATCGCGAGTTCGGTCTCCAGTCCAAGGATTCCAAAAGGCGCTTGATCGAATTCCACCTCTTTTTCAAAAACCGCATGGGGCGCATGATCACTGGCTAGTATCGTGATGGTGCCTTCAGCCACCCCTTCGATCAGAGCGTCGATATCTTCCTGCGCGCGCAGGGGAGGGTTCATCTTGTAGTTCGCGTCGAATGAGCTGATCGTCTTATCGGTCAACGCGATGTGATGGGGACAAAGTTCGCCGGTGATGGCGACGCCGCGTCCGCGTGCGTTGCGGAGAAGCCGGACACTGCCGGCTGAACTCAAGTGCTGGCAATGAATGCGAGTGCCACAGAGTTCGGCCAACAGGATGTTGCGCATAACCATGAGTTCTTCCCCTGCTCGTGGCCAGCCCGGCAATCCAAGGATCGTGCTCCAATGACCCTCGTGCATCACACCGTTGCCCACGAGATAGTAGTCTTGGCAGTGGTCGAGCACGGCGAGATCAAACATCCGGGCATATTCGACCGCGCGCCGCATCAATTCATGATTCTGTACACAATGGCCGTCATCGGTGATCGCAACGATGCCGGATTGTACCATCGATCCAATCGGCGCCATTTCTTCGCCGGCAAGACTTCGGGTGATCGCACCGGTAGTAAATACGTTGATGCTGGCGGTCTGCCGTGCCCGATCCAGAATCCAGGCTACTCCGCTCGGATCGTCGGTGGGCGGACTGGTGTTGGGCATGCAGATAACGGAAGTAAATCCACCCGCCGCCGCTGCCTGACTGCCGGTCGCGATGGTTTCTTTATGCGTCTGGCCCGGCTCGCGAAAATGAACATGCATGTCGATCAATCCGGGAGCAACGACCAGGCCTTCAGCGGAGATTGCGGCTGCGCCTTCCGGTGGAGGCGCGGACGATATTTTTCCGTCAACAACGTATAAGTCCGCGACTTCGTTCCGGCCGGTTGCTGGATCGATTATTTTGCCGCCCTGGATAGTAAGATTACTCATCGAATTTTGCGGCCCGCCGTGGAACAGAGATAAAGAACCGCCATCCGAACCGCCAACCCGTTGGTAACCTGATCCAGAATTACACTCCGCGCTCCGTCGGCCAAATCGCTATCGAGTTCTACCCCTCGATTGATCGGCCCGGGATGCATGATTAAGCAGCCTGGCTTTAACTTCTCGGCCCGGTCTTTGGTGAGTCCAAAGAAGCGAATGTATTCGTTCAGGCTCGGGAAATATTCCTTGCGTTGGCGCTCAATCTGAATCCGCAACAGATTGATCACGTCAGCGGTTTTCATCCAGTCGACGAACAACGTTGACTCCGATGGATTCAAAGCTGCGGGGAACCAATGTGCTCGGTCCAACCAGCGTCACGTGCGCTCCCAATTTTTTGAGCGCCCAGATGTTAGAGCGCGCTACCCGGCTGAACAGAATATCGCCCACAATAGCAACGTTGAGTCCGGACACGCGTCCCATTCGCTCGCGTATCGTGAATACATCAAGCAAGGCTTGGGTCGGATGTTCATGCGCGCCATCGCCGGCGTTGATCACACTGGATTCCAGGCGCTCCGAGAGAAATTTTGGCGCTCCCGCCGAACTGTGGCGTAACACAATAATGTCCGTGTGCAGCGCCTGTAAATTCAAGGCGGTGTCCTTTAGTGTTTCGCCCTTCTGTAAACTCGAAGTGCTGGCCGAGATATTGACGACGTCGGCGCTGAGCCGAAAAGCGGCCAGCTCAAACGAGGTACGAGTCCGGGTGCTTGGCTCGACGAAAAAGTTAACCAGAGTCTTCCCCCGCAACGCCGGCACCTTTTTGATATCGCGAGAACCAACCGTTTTAAAAGCAGCTGCCGAATCGAGAACATGTTCAAGCTCCCAGATTTCCAGTTCCCGGATGCTGATCAGGTCTTTGCGCGTCCAGTTGCGGGTCTGGTTCTTTTCAAGCGTGGAGGAAGAGCTTTTCATGGCTTTTCAACGTGGACCGAGTCGGGTTGGCCATCGGTTTCCATTAGCCGCACTTTGACCGACTCGGAGCGGCCGGTGGGCAAATTTTTGCCAACGTAGTCGGGTCGAATCGGCAGTTCGCGATGCCCACGATCGACCAAAACGGCTAGCTGAATACGGGAGGGTCGTCCGAAGGAGGTTATCGCGTCCATCGCAGCGCGACAGGTTCGCCCGGTAAAGAGCACATCATCAACGAGCACGACGGTCAGTCCTTCGAGGTGCAGAGGGAGACGAGTTTCATAGACATCGGGAAGGCGGACGCGGAGGCCAAGATCGTCACGATGCATTGAGATATCGATGACTCCGGTCTGTGGGCGGACACCTTCGATTTGTCCTAACTGATCCGCCAAACGTTCAGCGAGCGCGGCTCCTCGGAGGGGGATTCCCGCGAGCACAAGCTCGCCTGAGGCGGGATTGTGCTCAAGAATTTCATGCGCGATCCGCCGCAGGGCGCGGGTGATCGCTTCCTCATCCAAGATTAGGACAGAACTCGACATAACTCACCTTAGCAACCTCTCTGGATTGCTTTAAAGGCCCCAGCAGCCCGTCTACGCGGTCCGCTTGTCTTTGACTAAAATTTACTATCTACCATTCCACTCAATTCCAGGTCCCGCGGGCTGCTGGACTATCCTTCTTTGGCCACACGCTGACGCTTCTCGCGCCATGCCGAGCGGTGCTTCACGATCCAATCGAGCAACGCCCGTTCAAACCCAATATCGTACCCAACCTTTTCGCTCTCAATCCATTTGTGGCGAAGGATTTCTTCTCTTTCGGCCAGAAACTCCTTGTACAGAGCAGAATTCTTTACCAGTTCCGTGGGATCATCCTTCGGCGGTTGGGCTTCCATTTTCTGACAATCGAGTGTGTCGATAAGTGAATTCCGGAGTCAATACGAAAAGCAGCCGGGCGGATTTGAATTCGCGGGCTGAGCGGTAGCTTGCGATCGAATAAGAAGAGCCCTGTCTGTTTTCTCAATGAAGTTCATCGTCTACGATCCGGCTGCTGTTTCGACTTGCTGCCGCAGCAGATCGACCATGGCCAGGAACACACTGGCAATGGGACCCTTTGGCTTCTCGAGAACGACCGGCATCCCGCGATCTCCAGCTTCACGGGTGTGTAAGTCGATGGGAATCTGACCGAGGAGAGGCACCCGCAAGCGATTGGCTTCGCGGACACCGCCACCCGAACCGAAGATATCAAAGCGCTGGCCATCAGTGGGCGATACGAAATAACTCATGTTTTCGACGATGCCTAGCACCGGAACATTCACTTTGGCGAACATTGCGCTCGCTTTTCGTGCGTCGATCAAGGCGACTTCTTGCGGCGTAGTAACGATCACCGCCCCAGACAGGGCCACCGTCTGAACGATCGTAAGCTGGATGTCCCCAGTGCCGGGCGGCAAATCGAGCACCAAATAATCGAGCCCAGACCAATCGACCTGACGCAAGAACTGTTGGGTGGCTCGGGTGACCATCGGACCTCGCAAGATCGCCGGTGATGTGTCATCCAAAAGCGATCCCATTGACATCAATTTAATGCCGTAGCGCTCGATCGGGATGATGATGTTGTCGGAAGTCGCCATTGGCTGCTCATGTATGGCGCCGAACATGAGAGAAATGCTCGGTCCGTAGATGTCGCAATCACAAAGCCCCGTTCGTTGTCCCGACAACCTCAATGCACCGGCCAGATTCGCGGCTACCGTTGACTTGCCAACGCCGCCTTTGCCGCTAGCGATGGCAACGACATACTTTACTCCCGCGATTGCGCTGGTTCCGGCCGGTGCCGGAGTGGCGACGTCAGGCGGGTTAGTGATGTCGATAACGACCTTGGTCGAGCTGATTCCCGGTGTCTCGCGTAGAATGCTTTCCGTGTCCCGCTTCAACGTTTCCGGAATGCTTGGGTTAGTGGTAGCGACCTGCAATCGAACGAAAACGTCGGTGCCGGACACCTTTAGCTCTTTTATCAGTCCGAAACTCACGATGTCTCGGCTGTAGCCGGGGAATTTCACCGCTTTCAGACGTTCCAGAATTAGATTTTCAGTGGGACCAGACATGCAGAGACAGTGGCCAATTTCCCGAGATCCCCGCCCGCAAACGCTTCTTCCGCTTGGGCGGATGCGGGTGGGGATCAGCCGGGCAGTCAACGAACTGTAGAATGGGCGAAAGTCAATGCGCGAGCACTAATCGGTGGTCGGTCAATCGCGGGCGAACATACCCTGATTGGGCGAAACATGCCCCTGATTGGCAGGGCGAAACACGCCCCTGAGCGACAGCGAAATGGGGCGTGTGAGCCTAATCGACAGGCGACGCGAGGCTCACAGATCCTGTTTTCGCTGGATCTGCCGCCTTCGCGGACTACGGCGCGCCCGAGCTATTAAGCGATGCCCTTCCCAGAACGTGGGCCGCGACGTAGGCTTGGCGGAGTCGGGTTTCGCCTTACCCCCGAACTCGTTTCGCCTTACCGCGAACTCTCTTGATCGGGTGGTCGTTTGATCCAATTGGTAACCCTTATGGATAATGGGCCAAAAATCGACTCGCCGTCTATTCCGACCGGGTCGATTGGGGCGCGATCTGGACCGCACCGGAAACCCGCAATTGTACCGGCCTGGATTCGAAGTAACCGATTTATTCTTGGGCTGTTTGGCGTCGTTATTTTAGCGTTTCTTTTTCCGGAGCCCGGAGCACGGAACGGCTGGTTACATCCCGATTTGATCAGCGATTTCGGAATCGCGCTGATTCTGTTTCTTCAAGGGCTCTCGATTCCGCTAGAGAAGGTGCGGCGCGGAGCGGGGAATTGGCGGCTGCACGTCATCATTCAGGTCTTTACCTTTGTCATTTTCCCGATCGTTGGGCTTGGATTTCAGCTGTTGCTGCCTCATATCTGGGCCGACGAACCGGAGGCGATTAAACAAGGCTTTCTTTACCTTTGCGTACTGCCCTCGACGGTTTCGACATCGGTAGTACTCACTTCGGTAGCGGGAGGGAACACTGCCGCAGCCATCTTGAGTGCGGCGTTTTCGAACATCGTTGGAGTGATACTGACCCCGATGCTGGTGAGCCTCTTGATGCACGCAACCGGTCACAGCGGGCCGATCGGTCCGCTGCTGATTCAAATCACCATGCTAACGTTGCTCCCTTTCACTGTCGGGACCGTCCTTCGTCGCTTTGTTCGGGATTGGGTTGACGCGAATAAGCGTTGGATCAACCCGGTCAATAATGGAGTCATTCTTTTTATCGTCTACACCGCTTTCTGTGATTCTGTGATTGAGAGAATCTGGGACAAGTATGGTGTGGTCCTCACGGTGGAAGTGCTTCTCATCGTCGTTTTTCTGTTTGTGACTATTTCGCTGCTAATCTATCTCACTTCGCGAGTTGCCAGACTGAACCGAGAAGACTCGATTGCTGTGTACTTCTGTTCGGTAAAAAAGACTTTGGCGATGGGTGTACCTCTGGCGATGCTGATTTTTGGCGCGAGCTCCGACCTCAGTTTGATCTTGTTGCCGATCATGTTTTATCACCCGTTCCAGCTTTTCGTGAACGGAATGTTGGCAAACCAGTGGGGAAGCAACGAACGTCAGCGAGGAGTAAGCGGTGAGTAGTGATAGGTGATCAGCGCCGAAGGCGCGTTTCAGGATAGCCTGGGCGAAGCCCTAGGATTTTGGATTTTCGCAGGTCACGCACTGAAGGTGCGTCTCAACATTATCTAATCGCGGACATATCGTTCATCAAACAGAGCTTCGACAGTTTCTAGCCGCTGAGGCTCGGTTTGGCGATCATTGATCAACAAAAATCATGTGAATCGGCGTGGTCTAAGGCGAGCGCGGGAAGCCGTTCGATGGTCTTGGCTCGGACATGAATCACACCGGAGTGGATCTGAAGAATTCCTTCGATCAAGAGAAACGATTCCTGGGTAATCACCAGCCGATATTTTTCGAATAATTGAGGAGTAACAATGGCGTTGCTGATACCGGTCTCGTCCTCCAGGCTGATGAAAACAAATCCTTTGGCGGTGCCAGGTCGTTGCCGGCAAATCACCTGACCGCCGATCCGGATCCGGCTGCCATTGGGTGCTTGAGGCAGATCGATGCTCCTCCAAATATCATTAGGTAACTTTGGCCGCAGATAACCAACCGGATGAGGACCAACGGTTAGCCGCATCGTTTCAAAATCGGAGGTCAATCTTTCTATTGGTTCCATTGGCGGCAGAGGCGCGCTAGTTTCTAGATCTGGAATGAATAATTCGTCTTGGTAAAACTCTTCTTCGACCGACCAAAGCGCCTGGCGACGGTGCGTGGTCAGTGGATTTAACGCTCCAGCCTTGGCTAAGGTCCGAAGTTCATCGCGGGCAAAATGAGTGCGGGCACGAAAGTCGACCAAATCAGTAAAAGGGCGACGGCGACGTTGTTCGACCATTTTAATTACGGCGGTTTGCTGAATGCCTTGGGTTAAACGAAATCCGAGATGGATCGTCTGATCTGATTCTACGGTGCAGAGCCAGTCGGAGTGTACTACGGAAACGGGCAATACCCGGAGATGGCGGCGTTGCGCATCTTTAATCAGTGTAGCGGAAGAATAGAATCCCATTGGCTGATTATTGAGTAGGCCGACGTAAAATTCCGCCGGTCGATGCACCTTCAGCCAGGAACTGGCATATGCGATCAAGGCAAAGCTGATCGCATGCGATTCCGGAAATCCATAAAGTGCGAAAGAAGTGATAGCGGCTACGATTTCCTCGGCCACTTTTGGTTTGACCTGATTGGCGGCTAACGCAGCACGTAATTTTTTTTCAACCCGTTGCATGCGTTCCTGGGAACGGTGATAGCTCAAGGCGCGCCTGAGCTCTTCCGCTTCAGCTCCAGAAAAGTTGGCCATGACCATCGCGATTTTGAGCATTTGTTCTTGAAATAGTGGAACACCCAAAGTGCGTTCGAGAACCGGCCTTAATCGATCATCTAAATAACTGATTGATTCCGTGCCTTCGCGCCGGGCCAGATAAGGATGCATCAGATGCCCTTGAATGGGTCCAGGCCGGATAATTGCCACCTCGATCACCAGATCGTAAAACTCGCGCGGTTTCATCCGAGGCAAAGTGGCCATTTGCGCCCGGCTTTCGACCTGAAACACGCCCACCGTATCGGCAGCACAGAGCATGTCGTAGGTCTCTGGGTCATCCTTAGGCAACTGAGCCAGATCAACAGGTCGACCACGTTGGGCACAAATCTCAATCGCATCTTGCAGGGCTGCCATCATACCCAGACCGAGCAAATCGACTTTGACGATACCCAGATCTTCGCAATCATCTTTGTCCCACTGAATAACCGTACGTCCTGGCATGGTCGCGTTTTCCAATGGAACAACCGAATCGAGCTGTCCTTCGCAGATTACCATACCACCGGAGTGTTGGCCCAAGTGCCGTGGCAATCCCTGCATGGCATGAAAAATCTCCAGAAAAGCGTTCAATCGAGGATGGTCGATCGGGAGCCCGGCCTGGCGCAATTGATCACGAGCGGACAACGTGTGCGGAAAATCTCCATTCGCCTGTAACCGAGAAAAACGGTCCATGACGTCTTCGGGCAAATTGAGCGCCTTGCCGGTCTCCCTCATCGCACTGCGACCACGAAAAGAAATGACGTTGGCGGTCATGGCCGCACCTAAACGTCCGTAACGTCGATAAATTTCCTGGATCACGCTTTCCCGACGATCACCGCTGGGGAGATCGAGATCGATATCGGGCCAACCTTTTCGACCTTCACTGAGAAAGCGCTCGAATAAGAGTTTGCCGCCAACCGGATCTACCGCGGTGATCCCTAAGCTGTAACAGACAGCGCTATTGGCAGCGCTGCCACGCCCCTGCACCATGATATTCGAGCGTCGACAAAAATTAATAATATCCCAAACAATCAGGAAATAGCCGGGAAAACCGAGCTGGCGAATCAGATCTAATTCCCGCTTAATTTGATCACGTACGGGAGGAGTGATGATGCCGTAACGGTTACGGGCTCCTTCCCAGGTGACCGCTTCCAGATGGCTATCCATCGTTTCTCCTGGTGGAACGGGAAAACGCGGGAATTGGTATCCCAAATTTTCGAGAGTGAAATCGATGCTGGCGGCAATAGCAGCGCTATTTGCTACGGCATGGGGTAGATCAGCGAAAAGCTGGTACATGGTTTTCGCATCCTTCAGTTGGCGTTCTGAATTTGGTTCAAGGACGCGACCGGCATGATCAAGATCCGTGTGCTGGCGAGCACAGGTGAAAACATCCAATAGGGGACGGCGATCGGAAGTGGCGTACAGAACACCATTGGTGACGACCAGTTTGAGCCGATGTTTCTCGGCTAGACGAATGAGTTGTCGCTCAAACCATGGTTCTTCTCGAAGATGATGCCGCTGAAGTTCGACCAATATACCGTCTGCGCCGAAACAACGTTTTAAATCGGCCAATCGTTTATCTGCTTGGGCCAGATTACCGTGCCGCAACGCGCGCTGGAGAGGTCCTTCTTCGTCTCCGGTCAAACCGAGCAGACCTTCCCGAAATTCAGTGAGCTCATTCCAACCGATTGAGCTCTCATTTTTTGGTGCACGTAATTTTGCTCGGGAAAGCAAACGACAAAGATTCTGGTATCCATTCCGGGACTGCACGATGACTGGAAGTACCGAGCCATCTTCCATCGTCAATTCGCAGCCAATGAGCGATCGAATTTTAGATTCCTGAGCTGCGGTGTGAAAGCGAGGTGCGCCGAAAACACCGTCTCGATCACATAAAGCAACGGCGGGCAGTTCGAGATCGGCTGCCCGATATGCCAAGTGTTCCGGCGCAGAACTTCCACGCAAAAAGCTGAAAGCACTGCGGGCATGTAGTTCGATGTAAGGAGTCATGGGAGATAGCCGATAGCCAAGCGACTGTTCCCAGTCGCCGTAAATCGGAATCGAGAATTTAGAATTTAGAATCTGGATTTAGGAGACAATTGGCCGAATGCGGCTGCCATTAGTTATATGTCAGCAGTATCCGCGAAGTCAGGAAGACGAGTGTAGCAGCGCCCCTCTAACTTCCAACCCGCAACCCGCAACCTGCAACCCGCAACCCGCAACCTGTCACTTGTTCAGTCGTAGACGCCGACGATCACCCACCTTCCTGCGTTTAATGCCAACCGATAAAGCGCCCCATCTTCCAGCTCTATGTCCCATTCCTGCATATCCCAGCGATCTGCATTCCACCAATTTCCTGAAGTGCGCCAGGGACCTCGAGCTACCCGGACTTGACCCGTCACGGTGTGACCGCAGATCCAGGTAGGTTTCTCTTTATTTAATTGCACTTCGATCGGGATCGCCGGCCGATAACGGCGTAAAGGCACACCGATCCTTAAATGTTTATTTTCGGCTTGATCGGTGCCTGACCAATCGAAGGTCGGCATACGTAATCGAACACTATCAGGTTTATGCGTATTCAGTTTTTCCGGAATGCCGACTTGGTCGTTTCCGAGCAAAGCGGCCAATCGTGCTAAAGTCTGGAAAAAACGATTAGGATCTTTGAGGCCACTCTGAAAAAGATCGAATTGATTTTGTCCTGGGTTACTCGGAATGGCCTCAAGCTCAAATCTCACTATTGGTGCGCGGGTCTGAACGGTATCAAGGTATTGCGAAGCGATCCGGAACAAGGCTTCCACGTCACGAGTTGGCGCGGGGATTTGGAAATTTCGGACAATTTTCTCTCCATCTTCCAGCGCAAGAGTGAGCCGAATTTCAGCAATAAATCGATAGACGGCGGTGATTCGCAGAGTCAGCCGTTCGAGAAACCGCCGTAGCAGAAACAACAATGGTTCCAAAGTTTCCAAGCGATGTTCGAGATCGACCGTCTCAATGAAAGTCTCGGGCGGTTGGGTTTGTTTGAGTACGTTTTTGGATTTGCCGGCCGCTCGGTCCCATAACGATAATCCTTCCAATCCCAGACGTTGTCCCATCTCTTCCCGAGGTAATCGGGTAAGTGCACCCAAAGTTCGAATCCCCCAATTTCGTAAAATATCGAAAAGGTAAGGAGAGGGATTTAATGATTCTAAAGGGAGCGATTGGAGAAAGCTGCTTTCCGCTGTCACCTGTAGAAATGGATTAGCAATTTTAGCGGCTTGCCAGGCTACTTCCGGATTTGGGCCGATACCAATCTGGCCGATAAAACCAAGAGAGCGCCATTGGGCCAAGAGCTCGCGTGCCCACCATTCCGGATTGTGGTCCTTCCTTCCTTGTAAATCGAGCGTACAGACACCGGCAGCCGTATTCTCAAGATAGGGAGAATAACGATAACAAAGTTGCAGGAGCGCCGATTGTTGTTGGTGTTCCAATTCAGTGGCGGGCGCAAAGAGTTGCAGCTCGGATGTTCGCGCCAAAGCCAGACTCGTGGTGACTCCGATCTCTATCCCGGCAGCAGCTGCGACCGGATTTACTTCAATAATTCGGCTGCCTTCCGTATCGAGTAGAGCGACTGGCTTCTCCTCCTCGACTTTGGCACTCAACGAGACCGGACAGTCGAGCATGGGTTTTTCGATCGAAAGCTCTAACTGATTGCTCGCGTTGAGCACATTGCAGGCGATAATAGGGGGTATAGATGACGGCAAATAAACGAATTTTATGCGCTGGCATACTCGGCTTCCACCAAAGTTTTGCGGTATAAAAATTCGATCGGCAGGGAATCGGAAATGACGGAAGAAATCTGAGAAAGATCCCTCATTTGCAGATGCTCATTGATCTGCAGCGCGATATAGGAGCTACCTGAAATATAGTAACGAGTCAGGAGCAGCAGAGTGGCGCGGGTTTCTTCAACCACTCGTTGCAGGCGGTACCAGGTGGTTGCGGGGATCTTTCTGAGTTCCCGAGGGCTATTTTGTTTCAAATCGAGAATGGTAAGAGCGAAATTGCCGTCTCG
>WNFL01066339.1_pt2 | contig 19598 bp, 14 predicted proteins | sample 5400361 | NCBI WGS metagenome assembly WNFL01 (sample SAMN13153351, study PRJNA577476) | soil metagenome | isolation source: 40 cm soil on Douglas fir-dominated hillslope | place: USA:California | collected 2013-09-17
ACCGCCATGATCACGCCGGTCAGGCTGTTGCGCACGCTCAAATGCCGCGGTTCCTCGGTGGCCACGATCACATCCCGGGCCAGCAACTGCACGCGCAATCTCGCGCCCGCCGCGACATTCGCGGCTTCCACCCGCAGTTCGCCGTTCCCCAGCTTGACGCGCAGCAATCCGCTCGAGGGATCAATGCCGAGCACCGTGCCGTCCACGATGGCGCCCACGGCGTCCGCGCCGATGATCGACCGAAGGCCCCTGTTCAAGCTCATTTCGCCGACTCCGCCTTGCGCGATGGTGTTGCCGGATTCCATCAGCACGACGTAGGTCGCAAGACGCAAGACTTCATCGAAGTCATGGCTGACGTACACCATGGGGATCGCCAATTGATCCCGCAGAGTCTCCAAATAGGGCAGTACTTCGTCGCGCCGGGCCGCATCGAGCGACGCCAACGGCTCATCCAAGAGCAGCAGGCGTGGCTGCGATAACAGGGCTCGACCGATGGCGACGCGCTGCCGTTCGCCGCCCGACAATTGGTGGGTGCGCCGATCCATCAGCCGGCCAAGATCCAGGAGCCCGGCGACGTCATCGAGGGTCACGAAGCGCTGCGGCGGTGCGCGTCTCTCTCCGTACTCGAGATTCGCGGCGACGCTCAAGTGCGGGAACAATCGAGCATCCTGGAACACGTAGCCGATGCGGCGGCGTTCGGGCGGCACATTGAGCCGCTGCTCGGTATCCAGCAGCAACATGTCATCGAGCGCCACCCGGCCGGAGTCGGCACCGAGAAGTCCGGCGATGGCGTTGACCAGAGTGGTCTTGCCGCAGCCCGAGCGGCCGAACAGCGCCACCACCCCCGGCGTCGGCAGCTCGAAGTGTGCGTCCAGCGAAAAGGAGCCACGGCGTTTCTTGACCGTTACGGTGAGCATCAACGACCCAACATTCGCCGCACGCGGCGTGCCAACCACTCCGACAACAACAGTCCGCCGAGACCCAAGCCGAACGAGACGCCGGCCAAGCGCGCCGCCGCGGTGTCGCCGCCCGGAGTTTGTAGAGCCGTATATAGCGCGAGGGGCAGGGTGCGCGTCTCTCCGGGGATGTTCGACACGAAGGTGATCACCGCACCGAATTCCCCCAATGCCGCCGAGAAGCCGGTGATGGCTCCTGCCAGCACCCCCGGCAGCATCAGCGGCAGCGTGATGGTCGCGAACCGGTCGACGGCGCCGGCGCCCAAGGTGCGCGCCGCCTCCTCGAGTCCGCGGTCGACGTTCTCCAGAGAGATGCGCATGGCGCGAACCATCAGAGGGAATGACATCACCGCGGTGGCGAGCGCGGCGCCGTTGCGCGTGAAGATGAGTTCGATGCCGAACAGCCGCTCGAGCCACGAGCCGATCGGACCGCGTGTGCCGAACAACACGAGCAGCAGGTAACCGACCACCACCGGCGGCAACACCAAGGGAAGGTGTACGAATGCGTCGAGAAGGGCGCGCCCCAAGAACCGGCGCCGGGTCAGCAGCCATGCGGTCAGAACGCTCACGGGTAGGCTGAGCACGATGCTGCGCGTGGCCACGCTCAGGCTCAAGTACAGGGCTTCGCCTTCGCTGGGGCTCAGCCACGTCACGATGGGCAATTCACGGTGCAGGGCTTCATCCGGGAGGCAGTATACTGTGCGGGCGACTCAGCTTAAGGATCTGATTGATGGCCTATTATCGCGCCGTGGCGCGCGCGGACACTGCGGCGGCGGCGCCCGAACGTATCGGCGTGTTGCTCGTCAATTTGGGGACGCCGGATGCGCCATCCTATTTCGCGGTCCAGCGCTACTTGCGCGAATTCTTGGGCGACCGCCGCGTCATCAATACCTCCCGCCTGATCTGGCTGCCCTTGCTGTTCGGCGTGATCCTGCCGTTGCGCCCGCTACGAACCGCGCGAAAGTACCGCAAGATCTGGCTGCGCGAGGGATCGCCCTTGGCGGTGTTTTCCACACGCCTGAGTGCGAAAGTCGGGACGCTGCTGCAGGCCGAGCTCGGCGATCAGATCCGCGTCGAACTCGGCATGACTTATGGCAATCCGAGCATCGCCCACGCCCTCCAGTCCCTGTGTGAGCAGAACGTCAAGAAGCTGCTGGTGCTGCCCCTGTACCCGCAATACTGCTCATCGACGACCGGCTCGGTGTTCGATCGCGCCTCCCGAGCCTTGCAGCGTTGGCGTTGGCTGCCGGAGACCCGTTTCGTCAACGATTACTATCACGACGCGGGCTATGTCGAGGCCTTGACGTCGCGAATTCTCGACCACTGGGCCGAGGTTGGCGAGCGCTCGCACCTCATGTTCTCCTATCATGGAATTCCCGCCGCGTACGTCGCCGCCGGCGATCCGTATCAGGCCCAATCGGAGGCAACCACTCGGTTGGTGGCGTCTCGGCTGGGGCTGGAACGGGATCAGTGGTCGCATTGCTATCAATCGCGATTCGGGTCGGTGGAATGGCTGCAGCCGTATACGCAGGACGCGCTCAAGACGTTGGCCGCGCGCGGCGTGCGCAAGTTGACCGTGGTGTCGCCGTCGTTTGCGGTCGATTGTTTGGAAACATTGGAAGAGGTCGCTATGGAATACCGGGATGAGTTCCTGGAATTGGGCGGCGAGCGGCTGACGCTGGTACCGGCGCTCAACGATGACGACCGTCACGCGCAGGTCCTGGCAGCGATCGTTAAAAATCAGCTGCAGGGCTGGGTGACGCTGAAGAAGTAGGGCTCGCTGTGGCTACTCGGCCCAGGCGCGATCCATGATCGCGCCGACGTCGAGCGCCGCGCCGCTGGCCCCGAATACCGCGCCCCAGCCTGAATCGGCGCCCAAGCGAGTCGCGCAAAAGCCCTCCGCCACGGCCTGCGCGCCTGCGTCGGCCGCCGCGCGAAGCAACAAGCCGCCTTGCATCAGCGTGACCAACATCTGCGTGAAGCGCCGCGCATGCGCCTCGGTCGCAGCGGACGTCGCGACGGCGGCGGCGAAGCGTTCGAACGCTGCATCGAAATTGCGATGCCGCCCGCGCGCCCGGTCGAGTTCGTGGAGCACGGCGTCGCGCGTGGCGGGGGATTTGCCGAAGGCGCGCAGTACATCCAGGCACATGATGTTGCCCGATCCCTCCCAGATCGAATTGACCGGCATCTCGCGCGCCATGCGCGCAAGGGGCATCTCTTCGGTGTAGCCGTTGCCGCCCAATACCTCCATTGCTTCGGCGGCCAATTCGCAGCCGCGCTTGCAGACCCAGAATTTCGCGGCGGAGGTGAGCGCGCGGCGCAGCGCGAGCTCATCGTCGGCTTCGCTGTCGAAGGCGCGCGCCAAACGCATCGCCAACGCGGTCGCCGCTTCCGATTCGATCGCAAGATCCGCGAGGACGCTTTGCATCAGCGGTTGATGGATCAGCAGTGCGCCGAATACCTTGCGGTGGCGCGCGTGATGCACGGCCTGCACGACGGCCTGGCGCATCATTCCCGCCGTGCCGGTGACGCAATCGAGGCGTGTATAGGTGCCCATCTCGAGGATGGTCGGAACGCCGCGGCCTTCCTCGCCCATCAAGTGCGCCCAGGCATCGATGAACTCGACTTCGGATGAGGCATTGGAGCGGTTGCCGAGCTTGTCCTTCAGGCGCTGGATTTGAATACCGTTGCGGCTGCCGTCGGCCAGCCGGCGCGGCATGAAAAAACACGACAGGCCGCCGCCGGTCTGCGCGAGCACCAAGTGCGCATCGCACTGCGGTGCCGAGAAAAACCACTTGTGGCCGGTGATGCGATAGGAGCCGTCTGCGACGCGCACCGCGCGGGTGGTGTTGGCGCGCACGTCCGAGCCGCCTTGCTTTTCGGTCATTCCCATGCCGATGAGACCGCCGCGCTTGCCTTCGATCGGGATGTCGCGCGCGTCGTAGTCGCGCGTGATGAGCCGCGGCACCCAGTCCCGTTCCAGCCATGCGTCTCGGCGCATGGCCGCAACCGCGCCGTAGGTCATGGTGGTCGGGCAGAGCGTGCCGCATTCCACCTGCGCCTGCATCAGGTAGCCCGCGGCCCGCGCCACATGCGCACCGGGAATGGCGCGGCCATCGACCCGAGCCCATGGCCCGGTGTGATAACCCCGCGCCGCAATGCCCCTCATCAACGCGTGCCACGAGGGATGGAACTCGACCCAGTCGATGCGCTCGCCGAGTACGTTGAAACTATGCAAAATCGGGGTGTTGCGATTGGCGAGACGCGCGTGCTCGAAATTTTCGGCCGTGGCCAGTGCGGCGCCGGCGTCGCGCAGTTCGGGGACGGCTGCGCCTGCGCCCTCACGCTGCACCGCCTCCCGCAGCGCCGGGTCGGTCGTGAACAGGTTGTACTCCGTGAGCGGGGGCGTCTGGTTGAACACGGTGTGCGTGGCGGGGGTATGTTCCATGGCGACGCTCCTGAAGAGTTTCGGTGATTTTCGGCTATTTCACTGACAACGGACAGAACCCCCGCCCAATCGGGTGTGCACCATGGTCGAGCGCCGCCGCGGCCCGGGCGCTATTGCGCCGAACACCGGACCAATGCTAGATTCGGGGCCAATGTGCGCTTCCGCCAGCCAGTTATTCGCAACCTCCCGCAGCTTTCCGCTGCCGGGTTCGCTTGCCCTGCTGCTGCGCCGCTAGGCGCCACATACCCCGCGCCATCGGTCGGCGCTTACAAGACCGGAATAATCCCTCAAATGCGCCGCTGAATGATAGGCGCTTCAGTTGCTGGCGCGCGTAAGCGAGTGAGAGAACACCATGTTGAGTAATCCGTCGACCAAGTACCGTCCCTTTCCCCCCATCGGTCTTTCCGACCGAACCTGGCCCGGCCGAGTTATTTCCGCGCCCCCGACCTGGTGCAGTGTCGATCTGCGTGACGGAAATCAGGCGCTGATCGAGCCCATGGATGGCGCCCGCAAACGCCGCATGTTCGACATGCTGGTGAAGATCGGTTTCAAGGAAATCGAAGTCGGATTTCCCGCGGCCTCCCAAACCGATTTCGATTTCGTCCGCGAAATCATCGAGCGAGACCTGGTGCCGGACGATGTCACCATTCAGGTGCTCACTCAGGCCCGTCCGGAACTCATTGCCCGCACTTATGAGTCTCTGAAGGGCGCGCGCCGCGCCATCGTTCACGTGTACAACTCGACCTCGGTCGCGCAGCGCCGCGTGGTATTTCGCCTGGATCGCGCCGGCATCATCGACATCGCCGTGCGCGGCGCGGAGGCGGTACGCGAGCACGCACTGCGCGATCGCGGCACCGAGTGGGTGTTTCAATACAGTCCGGAGAGCTTCACGGGCACGGAGCTCGACTTCGCCGTCGAGATTTGCGACGCGGTCAACGCCGTATGGGAGCCGAGCCCGCAGCACCGATCCATCCTGAATTTGCCCGCCACGGTCGAAATGGCCACGCCCAACGTCTACGCCGATCAGATCGAGTGGTTCTTGCGGCACATTGGCCGGCGCGATTCGCTGATCCTGAGTGTGCATCCGCACAACGATCGCGGCACGGCGGTGGCTGCCGCGGAGCTTGCCGTCATGGCGGGCGCCGAGCGGATCGAGGGGACCTTGTTCGGTAATGGGGAGCGCACCGGCAACGTCGATTTAGTGACGTTAGCTCTTAATCTTTATTCGCAAGGTGTTGATCCAGAACTTGATTTCTCCAATATCAACGAAGCAGCACGCTGTGCCGAGTCTTGCAATCAATTGCCCATCCATCCGCGCCACCCCTATGTGGGCGATCTCGTTTTCACCGCGTTTTCAGGTTCGCACCAAGATGCCATCAAAAAGGGTCTGTCCGCGAGAAGCGAGGCGGATATCTGGGACGTTCCCTACCTGCCGATCGACCCATCCGACCTCGGACGCTCCTATGACTCGATCATTCGAGTCAACAGCCAATCCGGCAAGGGCGGGGTGGCGTATCTGCTGGAGCGCGACTATCAGCTGCTGATGCCGCGCCGGCTGCAAATCGAGTTCAGCCAAGTCGTACAAACAGCTGCAGATATCACTGGTAAAGAGTTGACTTCGCGAGAGTTATGGGATCTTTTCGACACCGAATACCTCACTTCACGCACGCCCTATGTGTACCGCTCCCACCAGCTGGCGGCTTCGACGGACGGCGCCGACAGCGAGCGCATCACGGTGCAGGTCGAACACGACGGGCGGCTCGAGACCTGGCACGGCCAGGGTTCCGGACCCATCGACGCCATGGTCAAAGCCATCGCATTGCCGTTCGACGTACTGTCTTATGAAGAGCACTCTCGCGGCCAGGGAAGCGCGGCCAAGGCGGTGTCATACATCGAGATTACGACCCGATCGCGGCGCACCTTGTTTGGTGCCGGTATGCACCCCAATATCATTACTGCCTCATTATTGGCGATTTTCTCGGCCGTTAACCGGGCGGTTGCCCTGGGGGCGCTGCCCGGCCGGGCCGATGCGGCCCGCACAGGCACCTAAAGCGTGCTTAGGATCGCGTCCGCGCGGTCCTAAGGCACCGGCGGCGCCGAAACGGGCAGTTTTTAACGTGCTAGTTGAATGGCGGACAGAATCGGCTATAGTGCGCAGCTTCACCGGCTGGGCTGATCGATCCTATTGATTTCAAGGGCTTTTCTCGAACAATGAGTGAACGCGAAGACGAACATTTTGATATCGACGATGAATTTCTCGGGGAGGCCGAAGAATCGCACGACTTCGATCCCCTGTTGGAGCGCACCGAGCGGCGCCCCAAGGCCGTTGCAGTCGGCAAACGCGGCAAAGCGGCCTGGAGCCGAGTGGAAGACGTACTCGCCGAGCGCCAGTTAGAAAAAGAACTGCGCGATATATTCGAAGACGACTAGGCGAGAAGGGCGCTAATCGCCTGCCTCGCCTGATCGGGGCAGCGCGCGGTTGGGCGCGGAATTGAAATCACATGTGCGGTCACTGCTGTGTTGGAAAATAGTCAAGCCTGGGTTGTGCTCAAATTCGGCGGCACCAGCGTGTCCACCGTTGCCAATTGGCACAATGTCGCGGCCGTGGTTCGGGCCCGTATGGCCGCAAGCCTTCGACCGGTGATCGTTCATTCCGCGCTCTCCGGCATCACGGATCATCTGGAGTCCTTGTTGGCCGCCGCCATGTCCGGAACGCATTCGGGCGTGCTCGCGCAAATCGATACCGCACACCGTGATCTGGCGCGCACCTTGGGTGTGACGCCGAGCCCGCAGTTCGAGCAGTTCATGCAGGAGTTGCGGCAAATGGCCGATACGCTCGCGCGCGGCCGCGAACTCCGCGATGACCTTCGCGCACGCGTGATGGCGATGGGTGAATTGCTGGCGACCACCTTGGGAGCGGCATTCTTGAACGCCCAGGGGATCGATACCGCGTGGGCGGACGCACGCCGCGTGCTGCGCGCCGAGACGCGCCCCGGCGCCACTCAAAAAGCGAGCCTGTTGTCGGCGACCTGCGATTTCGCGCCGGATCCGCACTTGCAGGCACGCTGGCGGGCGCTCGAGCAGGTGGTGATTACTCAGGGCTTCATCGCGGCGAACGATGCCGGAGAGACGGTGCTGCTCGGCCGCGGCGGATCGGACACGTCCGCGGCGTATTTTGCGGCCAAACTCGAGGCCGCGCGCCTGGAGATCTGGACCGACGTGCCCGGCATGTTCAGCGCCAATCCCCGCGCGGTGCCGACGGCGAGGCTGCTGCGCGCCCTGCATTACGACGAGGCTCAGGAAATTGCCAGCAATGGCGCAAAGGTTTTGCACCCGCGCTGCATCCTGCCGGTCCGGCAATACAAGATTCCGCTGCACGTATATGCCACGCAGGCGCCGGGACTCGAGGGCACGGTCGTGTCCGCGAACGTCGCCGACAGCGCCGCGCAGGTCAAAGCGATTGCGATCAAAAAAGGCATCACCCTGGTCTCCATGGAAAGCCCGGGCATGTGGCATCAAGTGGGCTTTCTGGCGGATGCGTTCCAGATCTTCAAGCAAGAAGGCTTGTCGGTCGACTTGGTGTCGACTTCGGAGACCAATGTCACCGTGTCGTTGGATCCCGCCGCCAACACCCTGGACTCGGCCGCGCTCGACCGCTTGACGTCGGCGCTGGGAAATCTGTGCCGCGTCGAGATTCTGGGGCCGTGCGCTTCCTTGAGTCTGTTGGGTCACAACATTCGCGGCATCTTGCACGAGCTGGGATCGGCCTTCGAATTGTTCCAGGATCAGAAGATCTACCTGGTGACCCAGGCCGCGAACGATTTGAACTTCACCTTCGTGATCGATGAATCTCAAGGCGATCGTTTGGTGCAGCAGCTGCATGAGCGTCTGATGCAGGGCATCGGCTCGGACAAGGTCTTGGGACCCACCTGGCAGGAGTTGTTCTCGGACAACAGGGGCGCCGCGCCGCCGGCGAATTGGTGGGAGGAGCCGCAGAAGCGCCGTCGCCTGCTCGACATCGCCGCCCGCGAGTCGGCGGCGTTCGTGTACGACGCGGAGACTTTGGGACAGGCCATCGCGGCCGTGCAGCGCGTGCGGTCGGTGAAGCGCTGGGCCTATGCAATGAAGGCCAATTGGCATCCGGAGATTCTGCGCCGGGTGTACGCCGCCGGGTTGACCTTGGAGTGCGTATCGCAGGGCGAGCTCGAACATGCGTTCGCCTCCGTTCCCGCTCTCGATCCGGAACGCGTGTTGTTCACTCCCAACTTTGCGCCTCGTGCCGAATACCAATTCGGCTTCGCCAAGGGCGTGCGCGTCACCTTGGACAATCTCTATCCGCTCAAAATGTGGCCGGACTTGTTTCGCGGCAAAGAAATTTTTCTGCGCATCGACCCCGGATTCGGACGCGGCCATCACAGCCATGTGCGCACCGGCGGCGTGCACTCGAAATTCGGCGTGCCGTTGAGCGAGGCCGATGAATTGGTGGCGCTCACCCGGGAGGCCGGGGTCCGGGTAACCGGATTGCACGCGCACACCGGCAGCGGCATCTTCGATGTGGCCAATTGGACCGAGACGGGCGCGCTGCTCGCGGATTTGGCCGCGCGATTTCCCGAGGTCAAGGTGGTCGATTTGGGCGGCGGAATCGGCGTGCCCGAGCAATTGGGTCACGGCGATATCGACTTAGCAAAGCTCGATCGCGGAGTCGCCGAACTCGCGAAGAATTTTCCGCGCCTCGAGTTCTGGATGGAGCCCGGCCGGTTCCTGGTGGCCAAGGCGGGCGTGCTGGTGGCGGTCGTCACCCAACTGAAGGGCAAGGGCGACGTGCAGTATGTCGGCATCGCGACCGGCATGAATTCCCTGATCAGGCCGGCGCTGTACGGGGCGCATCACGATATCCGCAATTTGACCCGCCTCGGCGATCCCTTGAGCCATCGTGTCAATGTGGTCGGTCCGATCTGCGAGACCGCGGACCAATTGGGGGCCGATCGTTGGCTGCCGCAGACCCAGGAGGGAGACGTGCTTCTCATCGCGACTTGCGGCGCCTACGGCTATGCCATGGCTTCGAACTATAATCTGCGGCCTCCGGCGGCTGAGTTCATTATAGAGTCTTGATGAAACAAGTTGGCATCATCGGTTGGCGCGGCATGGTCGGTTCGGTCCTTCTCGACAGAATGCGCGAGGAGAAGGATTTCGATCTCGTCGCGCCCACGTTCTTCAGCACCTCGCAGGCCGGCGAGCCCGCTCCCGAGGTCGGCGCCCCGGCGTCGGCGCGGAGAGCCGGGGCGCAAAAGCCCACGGTGCAGGACGCGAACGACATTGCGGCTCTCGCCAAGCTGCCCATGCTCATCAGCGCCCAGGGCGGCGACTACACCGAGAACATCCATCCGCGCCTGCGCGCCGCGGGCTGGCAGGGCTATTGGATCGACGCCGCGTCCAGCCTGCGCATGCGCGAAAACGCCGTCATCGTCCTCGATCCCGTGAACCTGCCGGTGATGCAGGCGGCGCTCGCCGAGGGCGTGAAGGACTTCATCGGCGGCAATTGCACGGTATCGCTGATGCTGATGGCGGTGGGCGGATTGCTGCGGGCAGGCGCCGTCGATTGGATCACCGCGATGACCTACCAGTCGGCGTCCGGTGCCGGTGCGAAGCATATGCGCGAATTGCTGGAACAGATGGGCGCCCTGCATCGCTCGGCCTCTTCTCTGTTGCGCGATCCCGCTTCCGGAATTCTCGATATCGATCGCGCCGTGAGCGCTGCGCTCGAGAGCCCCGAGTTCCCGCGCGCGCAATTCGGCGTGCCTCTCGCCGCGAGCCTGATTCCCTGGATCGACCGGGATTTGGGCACCGGCCAGAGCCGCGAGGAATGGAAGGCGGGCGCCGAAGCGAACAAGATATTGGGAACCGAAGCGCATCCGATACCGATGGAAGGGATCTGCGTGCGGGTGAGTGCGATGCGCTGCCACTCGCAGGCGCTGACGATCAAATTGAAGCAGGATTTGCCGCTCGCGGAAGTCGAGCGCCTGATCGCGGGCGGCAACCCGTGGGTGCGCGTGGTGCCCAATGACCGCGAGTCCTCGATCCGCGAACTCTCGCCCGCGGCGGTCAGCGGCGGTTTGAACATACCCATCGGCCGCCTGCGCAAACTCGCGATGGGCGGGGAATATCTATCCGCCTTCACCGTGGGCGATCAGCTGCTGTGGGGCGCGGCGGAGCCGCTGCGCAGGACTATGCGATTCCTGCTTCCGCATGCGTGAGCAGGTGAATCGGCACCGGTTTGACGCCCCAGATGTCCGCGCAGTATTCGCGGATGGTGCGATCCGATGAGAACTTTCCGCTGCGCGCTGTATTGAGAATCGACATGCGCGTCCAGCGCTCGGTGTCGCCGTAGGCCTCGGACACCTGGGCCTGGCATTCGACGTAGGATTGAAAATCCGCCAGCAAGAGATAGGGATCTTGGTGCAGCAGGCCGTCGATCAGCGGGCGAAACAGCTCCGTATCGCCGCGTGAAAAGAAGCCGCTGCGGATGAGATCGATCACGTCGCGCAATCCCTGATTGGCGAGGTAGTAGTCCATCGGATTGTAGCCCTGGGTCTTCAGGGCATAGACTTCCGGCGCGCTCAATCCGAACAGGAAGAAATTCTCGGCGCCGACCTCCTCGCGGATCTCGATGTTGGCGCCGTCCAGCGTGCCCACGGTCAGCGCCCCGTTCATCGAAAATTTCATATTGCCGGTTCCGGACGCCTCCTTGCCCGCGGTGGAAATCTGTTCGGATAGATCCGCCGCCGGATACACCCGCTGACCGTTGGTGACGTTGAAGTTGGGCAGAAACACCACTTTCAAACGGCCCCGCACGTCCGGATCGCGGTTGACGACGTCGCCGACGGCGGTGATCAACTTGATCATGAGCTTGGCGAGATGATAGCCGGGCGCCGCCTTGCCGCCGAAAATGAAGGTGCGCGGCTGCACTTCGAGCGCCGGATTCGATTTGATGCAGTGATACAGCGACACGATGTGCAGCACTTTCAAGTGCTGGCGCTTGTATTCGTGGATGCGCTTCACCAGGACGTCGAACATGGACTTGGGATCGATGGTGACGCCGGTGCGCTGCAGGGCGAGGGCGGCAAATTCCTCCTTGTTGTACTGCTTGATCCCGCGCCAGCGGATGCGGAATTCGGGATTGTCCGCCAGCGGCTCCAGCCTCCGCAGCTGCGCCAGATCCTTGATCCAGTCCGTGCCGATGTGCTCGCAAATGAGGTCCGAGAGCTGTGGATTCGACAGCACGATCCAGCGCCGCGGCGTCACGCCATTGGTCTTGTTGCTGAATTTGTGCGGCCACAGTTCGTAGAAGTCCTTCAAGACATCGCGCTTGAGCAGTTCCGAGTGCAGTTCCGCGACCCCGTTGATGGCGTGGCTGCCGACGCAGGCGAGGTGCGCCATGCGCACGTAACGCTCGCCGGTTTCGTCGATCAGCGACAGACGGGCGATGCGCGCTTCGTCGCCGAGAAAGCGCATGCGTACTTCCTCGAGGAATTGCCCGTTGATTTCTTGGATGATCTGCAGGTGCCGCGGCAGGACTCGGCCGAACACCTGCAGCGACCAGCGCTCCAGAGCCTCCGGCAGCAAGGTGTGATTGGTATAGGCAAAGGTGCGGATCGTGACCTGCCACGCGACGGCCCAGGGCAGAAGAGCGTCGTCGACGAGAAGGCGCATCAATTCCGCGATGGCTATCGCCGGGTGCGTATCGTTCAGCTGCACGGCGAACTTCACGTGGAACTGGTCCACCGGCACCTTCTGCGTGCGCAGGATGCGCATCATGTCCTGCAAGGAACAGGACACGAAGAAATACTGCTGTTCGAGCCGCAGTTCCTTGCCGCGCAGCTGCTCATCGTTCGGATAGAGCACCTTGCTCAGATTCTCGGACGCCACTTTCTGGTTGACGGCGCCGTAGTAGTCGCCGCTGTTGAAGGTCGCGAAGTCGAAGGATTCGGGAGCTTCCGACCGCCACAGCCGCAGTGTATTCGCCGTGTTGGTTTGGTAGCCGAGGATGGGCGTGTCGTAAGGCACGCCGCTGACGGTCTTGTGGGGCACCCAGCGCACCCGCAGCCGATTGTGTTCGTCGGTGTATTGTTCGGTCGCGCCGCCGAACTTCACCTCCACGGCCCACTCGGGCCGCACCAGTTCCCATGGGTTGCCGAAGCGCAGCCATTTGTCGGTTTTCTCGACCTGCCAACCGTCGACGATGTCCTGATCGAAGATGCCGAATTCGTAGCGGATGCCGTAGCCCACCGCCGGCACTTCGAGAGTCGCCAACGAATCGATGAAGCAGGCGGCCAGACGTCCCAGGCCGCCGTTGCCGAGTCCGGGTTCTGCCTCCTGCCGCAGCAATTCCTCCAAGCTGTATCCCAGTTCGCCCATGCATTGCTCGACCCGATCGAAGATGCCGAGATTGATGAGGTTGTTGCCGAGGTGCGGCCCCACCAGGAACTCGGCCGACAGATACGCCACGGTTCGCGATGCCTGCTTGGTGTACGCGGCCGCCGTGCTGATCCAGCGCTGCAGCATGCGGTCGCGCACGGCGAAGGCGAGCGCCATGTAGTAGTCGTTCTTGGTGGCAAGCGCCGGAAATTTGCCCTGCACGTAGAACAGATCGTCGAGGAAGGCGTTCTTGAGCGCCTCCTTGCTGAGCGCAGTGCGGTCGTCTTCGATTTGCAGCGAACTCATGGCGCCAACCCTACGGCGACCACATGACATCGACCGGCGTGCGCGACTGACGCAGCACGGCGCGTATCGGCATGTCTTCCACGGGTCCCGCCGCGCATGCGGCGGCATAGGTGCGCCACTTCGATTCCCCGGTGATCAGCACCGCGATGCGCCGCGAATCGAGCAGCGCCGTCAAATTCAAGCTGAGGCGCGGATGGGGTGCCGCCGGAGCCCACGTGCCGACGCATCCGGCCGCGGCCGCCTGATTCAAGGCGCGGGTCAGGTTGGGCGAACCCGGGAACAAGGAAGCCGTGTGTCCGTCATCGCCCATCCCCAATACGACCGCGTCGAACGGCCGGGGCACTCGTGCGAATGTCTCCCAAGCGGATACGGCGCCGAGATCCGGCGTAGGCGCGCCGTTCTTCAGGCCGAGAAATCGCGCCGGAGCGGCATGATCCTTCAGCAGCACCTCGCGCACCAGATGTTCGTTGCTCTCGGCATCCTCCGGACTCACCCAGCGCTCGTCGGCCAGAGCCACGCACACGCGACCCCAATCGAGCGGCTGCGCGCGCAGAATCTCGAAGAGCCTCACCGGCGATCGGCCGCCCGACACCACCAGACTCGCGAGTCCCCGTGCGCCGATTGCCGCGGCGAGGCTCGCGGCGATGCGCGCCGCGAGCTCGCGCGACGCGGTCTCGATGTCGGCGTAGCGCGACGCCGGTAGTTCAGAGTTCATCATGCCACGCAAATCCGTCGCGCCCGATCATCGCACTGGAAGCCGCGGGTCCCCAGCTGCCGGCGACATAGATCTTGGGCCGTTCGTCGTATTGTTCCCAGCCGGCGCGAATGGGGTCGATCCACCCCCAGGCCGCGTCGAGTTCGTCTCTGCGCATGAACAAGGTGAGGTTGCCTTTCACCGTGTCCATCAGCAGCCGCTCATACGCGTCCAGGCTCCGGGTCTTGAATGTTTCGCCCAGGTCGAGCGCGAGACTCACGGGCTTCAAACGCATCCCTTCGCCCGGGTTCTTGGCAAGTATGGTCATCGTGATGCTCTCGTCAGGTTGCAGCCGAATTACCAGTTCGTTGGCGGTACGCGCGGCGGGCGGGTTCTCGAAAATCGGATGCGGTACTTCGTCGAAGGTCACGACGAGTTCCGTCAGACGATCTTGCAGCCGTTTGCCGGTGCGCAGGTAGAACGGCACGCCCGCCCAGCGCCAGGTATCGATTTCCACCTTGAGCGCCGCGAATGTCTCGGTACTGCTGTCCGGCGCGATGTCGGCCTCTTCCAGATAGCCCGGCACGGGCGCGCCGCGAACGGCGCCGGCCTTGTACTGGCCGCGCACCGTTTTGGTGAGCACGTCGCGGTCGCGCAACGGGCGCAGCGCCCGCAGCACTTTGAGTTTCTCGTCGCGCACGGCGTCCGGATCGCTGCTGGCCGGCGGCTCCATGGCCATGATGCACAGCAGCTGCAGCAGGTGATTCTGCACCATGTCGCGCAAGGCGCCGGTTCTGTCGTAGAACTGGCCGCGCCGTTCCACGCCCAGCTCCTCGGCCACCGTGATCTGCACGTGTTTGATCAATCCGCGGCGCCACAACGGTTCGAACAGCGCATTGCCGAAGCGCAGCGCCATGAGGTTTTGCACGGCTTCCTTGCCGAGATAGTGATCGATGCGGTAGATCTGCTGCTCGGCGAATACCGCGCCGACCTGGCTGTTGATGAGGCCGGCGGATAGGGTGTCGTGGCCCAGCGGCTTCTCCAGCACCACCCGCGAGAGGGGAGTCACGACGGCGGCTTTGGCCAAGTTCCCGCAAATCACGGTAAACAGGTTCGACGCGGTGGAGAAGAAAAATACGCGGATGATGCCGTCGCGGCCCTCGAGCAGCGTCTTGAGAGGGGCGTAATCCGCCTCGGCCGCCGCATCCAGTTTGAGGTAGCCGAGCAGAGCGCTGAACGCCGTCCAATGCGGTGCATTGAATTCCTTGCCGAGGAACTGGCGGCACGCGGATTCCGCTTGACGCAAATATTCAGCGCGCGACAACGTCGTGCGGGCGACGCCGTAGATGCGCGACTCCGCGGACACCTGCCCGGCCGCGTAGCGCCGATACAGAGCCGGCAACAATTTGCGCGTCACCAGGTCGCCGGTGCCGCCGAAAAGCAACATGTCGAAAGTTGGAAGTACCGCCACCGTATTGAATCCTCAATTGCTCGCAGAGCAGCCTACCTTGTCAGGCGCTTCGCGCCGAATCTACGGGGTCGAAGCGACCCCGTCTAGTAGGGTTAAGAGATGTGGCACAATGATGCGTGCCCATGGAATCACGAAAAGTTCACATTCGCGTACGCGAAATTACCGAGCGGATTCGCGAGCGCAGCCGCTCGGGCCGCGCCGACTACCTGGCGCGCATGGACGCGGCGCGACGCCGCGGTTCCGCGCGCGCGGGCTTGTCTTGCACCAATCTCGCGCATGGCTTTGCCGCCTCGGATGCCACCGACAAGGAAGCGCTCAAGCTCATGCGCTGGCCCAATGTCGCCATCGTGTCGGCGTACAACGACATGCTGTCCGCACATCAGCCTTTGGAGCGTTATCCGGCGCTGATCAAGAGGGCAGCGCGCGAAGCCGGCGCGGTCGCGCAATTCGCCGGCGGCGTGCCCGCCATGTGCGATGGCGTGACCCAGGGTCAGCCCGGAATGGAATTGTCGCTGTTCAGCCGCGACGTGATCGCGATGGCCACCGGAGTCGCTCTGGCGCACAACATGTTCGACTCGGCGCTGTGTCTCGGCATCTGCGACAAAATCGTCCCCGGCATGCTCATGGGCGCGCTGGCCTTCGGTCATTTGCCCGTGATCTTCGTCCCCGGCGGACCAATGCCCTCCGGCGTCCCCAACAAGGAGAAGGCGCGGATACGCCAGCTCTATGCCGAGGGGAAAGTCGGCCGCGACGCGCTGCTCGAATCGGAGGCGGGCAGTTATCACACCGCAGGTACGTGTACTTTCTACGGCACGGCCAACAGCAATCAGATGTTGATGGAAGTCATGGGTCTGCACATGCCGGGATCCGCGTTCGTGCCGCCCAACACGCCCTTGAGGGATGCCTTGACGGAGGCCGCCGCCGGCCGGGCGGCGCGGATCACCGCGTTGGGGGAGGAGTACCTGCCCCTCGCGCACGTGATTGATGAAGCGGCCATCGTGAACGCCGTCGTCGGCTTGCTGGCGACCGGCGGCTCGACCAACCATACGCTGCACTTGGTGGCGATCGCGCGATGCGCCGGCATCGCCATCACCTGGGACGATTTCAGTGATCTGTCGGCGGTCGTGCCGCTGTTGGCCCGCATCTATCCGAACGGCAGTGCCGACGTCAACCGCTTCCAGACGGCGGGCGGCATGGCGTTCTTGATCCGCGAATTGGTCGACGCGGGTTTCCTGCACGGCGACGTCCAAACCGTCGTGGGCAAGGGCCTGGGCGCCTATGCGACGGAGCCATGGCTCGATGGCGGGCGATTGGCGTGGCGTGCGGCGCCTGCGTCGAGCGGCGATCTCGACGTATTGCGGCCGGTGGCCGAGCCGTTCAGCAATCACGGCGGATTGCGGCTGCTGACCGGCAACCTCGGGCGTGCCGTGATCAAGACGTCGGCCATGACGCACGAACATCATGTCGTCGAAGCGCCGGCGTTGGTGTTCAACGATCAGGAGGAAGTCATCGCGGCGTTCAAGGCCGGAAAGCTCGCTCGAGATTTCGTGGCCGTGGTGCGCTTTCAAGGACCGCGCGCCAATGGGATGCCCGAGCTGCACCAACTGACCCCATCGTTGGCCTCCCTGCAAAGCAAAGGGTTTCACGTGGCTTTGGTCACCGACGGCCGGATGTCGGGCGCGTCCGGCAGCGTGCCGGCCGCCATTCACGTCACACCCGAGTGTTTGAACGGCGGTCCCTTGGGAAAAGTGCGGGACGGCGATGTGATCCGTCTCGATTGCCACACCGGCGTGCTGGAGGCGAAAGTTGCCGACAGCACCTGGCGGCAACGAGAGTCGCCCGGACTCGATCATGAGCACAACGAGTACGGTTGCGGGCGCGAACTGTTTGCCAGCCTGCGCCGCGCCGCCGGCGATGCGGAGGCGGGCGCCATCTCTTTGATGTGAACCGCGCGGTTGATGGAACCCCCAAGAATGACGTGAACCTCGAGGATCATTTGTGAATATCCGTGAAATCGTGGGATTGGCGCCGGTGATCCCGGTGCTTACCATCAGTGAACTCGACCATGCGGCGCCGCTGGCGCGCGCCTTGGCCGCCGGCGGTTTGCGCGTGTTGGAAATCACCTTGCGCACGCCGGTGGCGCTCGCCGCCATCGAGGCGATGCGCAAGGCGGTCCCTGACGCCATCGTCGGCGCGGGCACGCTGACGCGGGCGGTGGACTTTGCCGCCGCCGACCGAGCGGGTGCTCAGTTCGGCGTCACGCCGGGCCTGACTCCGGAGCTTGCCGCCGCGTCGCGCGGCGCGCGATTTCCGCTGCTGCCGGGGGTCATGACCCCGACCGAACTGATCACCGCGCGCGCCGCGGGCTTCAATGTGCTGAAGCTATTTCCCGCGCAACAGGCGGGCGGTGTGGCCATGTTGCAGGCGCTGGGCGCGCCGTTTCCCGATGTGTTGTTTTGCCCGACCGGGGGCATCACGCGCGCGACGGCGGCGGACTATCTGGCGCTGCCCAACGTGGTATGCGTGGGGGGCTCGTGGGTGGCGCCCAAGGCCATGCTGGCCGCCGGCGATTGGGCCGGCATCGAGGCGCTCGCGCGCGATGCGGCGGCGCTCAAGAAGACTGGCTAGCCGCTACAAGAAGACTGGCTGGCCACTAGGAGGGAGCGTGAAGGATTTGACGGACGGCTCGATCGCCAAGAACATCGTGCAAATGGCGGTGCCGATCGCCGCGGGAATGTTCTTCCAGACACTGTACTTCCTCATCGATCTGTACTTCGTCGCGGGATTGGGCCCCGCGGCGATCGCGGGCGTGGGGGCCGCCGGCAATGTCATGTTCATCGTGTTTGCGCTCACCCAGGTGCTCGGCGTGGGCACGGTGGCGCTGATTTCACACGCCGTGGGGCGCAAGGATCGGGCCGACGCGACCTTGATCTTCAATCAGAGCTTGGTTCTCTCGGCCAGCTGCGCCCTGATCACCCTGGTATTGGGCTACGGCGTGGGCCATTTGTACGTGCAGACCTTGGGTTCGGACGCCGCCATGGTCTTTGCCGGCACGACCTACTTGCACTGGTTTCTGCCGAGCCTGGCGCTGCAGTTCGCGCTCGTTGCCATGGGCTCTGCGCTGCGCGGCACGGGTATCGTGCAGCCCACGATGATGGTGCAAGTGTTGACGGTGATGCTCAACGCGGTGCTGGCCACCGTGCTGATCGCAGGGTGGGGCACCGGCCATGCGATGGGCGTCGCCGGCGCGGGACTTGCGAGTTCCCTGTCGGTCGGCGTGGGCGTGGCGCTGCTGGCCGTGTATTTCCGCCGCTTGGAGAAATACGTCGCGTTCGACGCCGGCGCATTGCGTCCGCAGCCTGCCGTCTGGGGCCGGTTGCTGCGGATCGGCCTTCCCGCGGGCGGAGAATTTGCGCTCATGTTCTTATACATGGCGGTGATCTACTGGATCATCCGCCGCTTCGGTCCGGACGCCCAGGCAGGGTTCGGCATCGGCCAGCGGGTCATGCAAAGCATGTTCCTGCCGGCAATGGCGGTGGCATTCGCCACGGCGCCCATCGTCGGGCAAAATTTTGCCGCGGGGAAGTTCGCACGCGTGCGCGAGACATTCGCGTTGGCGACGCTGATCGGCAGCTGCATCATGGTGATCCTCACCTTGTTCTGTCAGTGGGGCTCGGCATGGGTCATCCACGGGTTCACCAAGGATCCGACGGCGTTGGCCGTCGGCAGCCAGTTCCTGATGGTGATCTCCTGGAACTTTTTGGCGTCCGGATTCGTATTCACCTGCTCGGCCGTGTTTCAGGGGCTGGGGCACACGCTGCCGGCCGTGCTGAGTTCGGCGAGCCGCATCGTGAGCTTCGTCGCACCGGCGCTCTGGCTCGCCGCCGCTCCGCAATTTCAACTGCTCCAGCTCTGGTATGTCTCGGTGGCGAGCGTCACGCTGCAAGCGATCTTGAGTCTCTGGCTGGTGCGCGGCGAATTTCGGCGGCGCGCGCCGGTTCCCTCGGCATCGCACGCATGACGCTCAAGACCTTCGTCGACCTGTCCGGATGGACGGCGGCGCTGCTGATCCTGGGCAGCTATGCCATGTTGTCGTTCGGCAAGATTCAGGCGCGCGCGCCGCTCTATCAATGGATGAACATCGTCGGCGCACTTGGATTCATCATCAACTGCACCTGGAACGGCGCCTGGCCGTCGGTGGCTCTCAACGTGGTGTGGGCGGGGATCGGCGTTTACGCGTTGAGGCGCAATAGCCGGCCCAATCGCAATGGCCGGCTCAAGGCGGGTTAACCGGAGCCGGCTTGGGCG
>WNFL01067671.1_pt4 | contig 19597 bp, 19 predicted proteins | sample 5400361 | NCBI WGS metagenome assembly WNFL01 (sample SAMN13153351, study PRJNA577476) | soil metagenome | isolation source: 40 cm soil on Douglas fir-dominated hillslope | place: USA:California | collected 2013-09-17
ACCGCTCTTTCATTATCGATCACCAATGGAGCGATTCCCGCAGCGGCCACCAGCGCGGCCGGTACCTGAATCCGGTCATGCTCCCGAGTGACGGTCCAGGTCTCCAATCGCTTGTCTTGAAACGCCAAATTGAGCGCTCCCCAGCGCAGCAAGGCGGCACGCGCCAGCGGCGTATCCCCTCCCCAGTGGCGTTGGGCCAGAGCCATCGCGGAACTGGCCGCAATTTCACCGTGCGGCAGTGTCATCAGATCCTGAATATATTTCACCATTTCATCCGGTGGAACATGCAGGTCCATATCGGGTGCCGTCTCGGTCATGCCCGGCATTTTACCCTAAGTCGGATTCTCGAGACTGAACATGGCATTCTCGTCATCGTAGGCAAAGGCCTCGGCATATCGGCCCCAGCTCACCACGGCCCGCAGGGTCTGGTCCGCGGCCTCTTCATTCATGAAATCCTCCAATTCGTCGACGAACCGGCTCTTTCGCGCGGAATGAGAGGCCCGTTCGTCCAAAACCCGCCGAATATGGGCAGCCAGGGGCACGTAGGTCAGTAAATGGCGCGTGAAGATCCGCTTGCGCTCGTCAAGTTCGGAGCGGGCGAAGGCCAATCCGTCCTCGGTCAATTTCAAGTCGCCGCCTTCGAGTTCCGCGAATCGCAGCATCTGCAGGGTTTCGGCGACCGGAAACAGCTCGTCGATCTCCATTTGCAGATCCGACGCGATTTCGGGCAAATCGGCCTTGCCGTTGAAGGGCGGGGCTGCGACGGCTTCCATCAGGCCCGCCAGCAAGTTCGAGGACACCCGGGGCAATACGCTGCCGATCCCCAAACCCGGGAAGCGCTCCGGCCGGGCGCTCGAACCGCCCAGCGGACGCGCAGTCATCTCCACATAAATACGCTCCACCAGCTCGCGAAAACTCGGATCGAGGCGATTTCGCGGCTGCGGCAGCGACACCTTGATCTCGCTCAAGATCCTCCCTGGATTGCTGCCGAACACCAAGATGCGATCGCACATCAGCACCGCCTCTTCGATGTTGTGCGTCACCAGAATGACGCCCTTGATGGGCATCCGGCCCTCGGCCCACAAATCCAGGAAATCGGTGCGCAGCGTCTCCGCGGTCAGTACGTCCAGCGCGGAAAACGGCTCGTCCATGAGCAGAATGTTGGGATGAACCACGAGCGCGCGGGCGAAACCGACGCGTTGCCGCATGCCGCCCGATAGCTCGCGCGGATACGCGGACTCAAATCCGTCCAAGCCGATGAGGTCGATCGCCGCCAGGGACCGTTTGCGGATGTCCGCCCGCGGCATTCGCTGCGCCTCGAGGCCGAGCGCCACGTTCTCGAACACGGTCAGCCACGGAAACAGAGCGAAGCTCTGGAAAACCATGGCGATCCCGGGCGCAGGGCCCGAAATCGGCTGGCCCATATAGCGCAGCTGGCCTGCGGTCGGCTCCGCCAGTCCGGCAATGAGCCGCAGCAGGGTCGACTTGCCCGAACCGGACCGCCCAAGCAGCCCCACGATTTGGCCCTCTCGCAGCTCGAGATTCATGCCCTCGAGCACCAGCAATTCCGCGCCGTCCGGCTTGGGGAAGGCCTTGCGTACATCGTTGCATTGCAGTAGCGGAGAGTCGTTCATGGCCGGACCTGTCAGGTGAGTCGATATTTGCGTTCGGCGTAGTAATACAAGGGACGCCAGAACAGCCTGTTGATGACCACGACGAACAAACTCATCGTGCCTATCCCCAAGATGATGCGATGAAAGTCCCCGGCGGTCGTCGCCTCCGCGATATAAGACCCGAGTCCCCGCGCCTTCACTTCGGTCTGGCCCCAAGTCGCCAGTTCGGCGACGATGGCGGCGTTCCATGACCCGCCCGACGCCGTAATGGCACCCGTCACGTAGAACGGCAAAATTGCCGGCAACGCAACCTTGCGCCACCACAGCCAGCCCGCGACCCGAAAATTTGCCGCGACATAGCGCATCTCCGCCGGTATGGCCGACGCGCCGGCGATGACATTGAACAGAATGTACCACTGAGTGCCCAATATCATCAGCGGACTCAGGAAAATGTCCGGATTGAGCTTCCAGGAAACGATGCCGTACACCGCGATGGGAAACAATAGATTCGCGGGGAAGGCCGCCATGAACTGGGCAATGGGCTGAACGATCTGCGCCGCCCGCGGCCGCATGCCGATCCACACCCCGATCGGCACCCACACGCAGCTCGCGAGCGCGATCAGAATGAACACCCGCAACATGGTGAGCGTCGCCAGCCCGCATACCTCGAGCGCCTCCCGCAGCGGTGTGTTCTTGATCAGCACCCAGACGATGTGCCAGAGACCCAGAACGACGGCCGCGACCACCAGCGACACCCACAAGAGATCCAGGCTGCGCTTAGGCGTGGCCGCTGCCGCGGCCGGCGGTTCATCGCTGCGCTTCACCGCCCGGCTGGTCCACAGCACGGCGGCATGAAAGGCCACGGTCGCGCCTTGAATCAATCGCGATCGGCGCATCATGGTCAGCGCCCAGGAGTCCGGCACGCGGACGCCGGGTTCCTGTTCCACGCGAAAGCGGTCCACCCAGGCCACCAGCGGCCGAAACAGCAATTGGTCGTACAGCAGAATCACGATCAGCATGGTGGCAATCGCCCAGCCGATTGCACTGAGGTTTTTCTGTTGAATGGCGAGCGCGATATAGGAACCGACGCCCGGCAAGGACACGGTGGTGTGCCCGACGCTGATCGATTCGGAGGCGACGACGAAGAACCATCCGCCCGACATGGACATCATCATGTTCCATATGAGCGCGGGCATGGCGAACGGCACTTCCAGCTGCCAGAAGCGCATCCACGGCGACAACCGGAACGACTCGCTTGCTTCAATCAGCTCCAGCGGAACCGTGCGCAGCGACTGATAAAAGCTGAAGGCCATGTTCCATGCTTGGCTGGTGAATATGGCAAAGATGGCGGCGAATTCGGCGCCGAGCACCCGCCCTGGAGCCAGGGACATGAAGAACACGACCGTAATGGAAATGAAACCCAGGATCGGCACCGACTGCAGAATGTCAAGGATCGGCACCAGGAGCTTGCCGGCCCGCTCGCTCTTGGCGGCCCAGGTCGCGTATGTCAGAGTGAACGCCAGCGAGAGAACGAGCCCGGCCAACATGCGAAACGTGGTGCGTGCCGCATATTCGGGCAGATGCGAGGGACTAAGGGACAGCGGCGTTATTTCGAGTTGCGACAGCGGGGCGAACAACCCCCGCGACGTCTCGCCCAAAAACGCGATCAAACCGATGACGACGATGAATGCCAGCACATCCCAGCGAGACGCGAAGTCGCGGAGAAAGACATAGGGCGCGAAGCGATTCATCGGCGCATTCTCGCAGGACAGTCGACGAAGTAGCTAGTAGGGTACGTGTTTATGGAAAAGAGTTTCACCGCCGCCGCGCCGAGCGGCGCTTCACCGGCGGTCCCGCCGGCGGCACAACCGCGCTTCAATGTCTTGGGAGCCATCAGTTTCTCGCACTTTCTCAACGACATGATGCAGTCGCTGATCGTCGCGATCTATCCGCTGCTGAAAGGCGAATTCCACCTGAGTTTCGTGCAGATCGGCGTGATCACGCTGACCTATCAGATCTGCGCTTCCGTTTTGCAGCCGGTCATCGGCGTTTACACCGACAAGCACCCCCAGCCGTACTCGCTCAGTCTCGGCATGGGCTTCACCTTGATCGGTATGGTGACTCTGGCTTTCGCGCCCAATTATGGGAGCGTGCTGGCGGCCGCGGCGCTGATCGGCGCGGGCTCATCTATTTTTCATCCGGAATCCTCGCGGATTGCGCGCCTCGCTTCGGGCGGCCGCCACGGTCTCGCGCAGTCGATTTTCCAGGTGGGCGGCAATGCCGGCAGCGCGATGGGTCCTCTGCTCGCCGCATGGATCGTCAATCCGCACGGGCAGGCAAGTCTCGCGTGGTTTGCGCTGGCCGCCCTGCTCGCCATCGCCGTGCTGGCCAAGGTGGGCGCATGGTACAAACGCCAGCATCTTGACCGGCCGGACAGGACCAAGAGCCGGACGGCCGTTTCGAGCCCGGTGTCGGCGCGCAGGGTAGCCTGGTCGATCGGCATCCTGGTGGTGTTGATCTTCTCGAAATATTTCTACATCGCCAGCATCACGAGCTACTACAGCTTCTATCTGATCGAGAAATTTCATGTGTCGGTGCGGTCGGCGCAGATCTACTTGTTCGTATTTCTGTTCGCGATGGCGCTCGGCACGCTCCTCGGCGGTCCCATCGGCGACCGCATCGGCCGCAAGCGCGTCATTTGGGCATCCATCCTGGGCGTCGCGCCGTTCACGATACTTCTGCCGTTCGTCGGCTTGACGTGGACCTGCGCCTTGAGTTTCGTCATCGGATTCGTGCTGTCCTCGGCGTTCTCAGCCATCGTCGTATTCGCGCAGGAACTGATGCCGGGCAAGGTGGGCGCCGTGTCCGGTTTGTTTTTCGGCTTCGCCTTCGGCATCGGTGGTATCGGCGCAGCCGTGCTCGGCGGACTCGCCGATCAATACGGGGTCGAGTTCGTGTATCGCATCTGTGCATATTTGCCGCTGCTCGGCATGGTGGCCGCGTTCTTGCCCGACATCGAACATCGGGTCCGGGCCGCCGGCGCGCTCCGCGGCGGCCGCGCGCTCAACTTCCGCTGACCGGCCCGCGCCATGATGCACAACCTCTTCGCGAGCCTCGGTCAATACGGCGTCGGCATCGTGTTCGTGAATGTATTGCTCAACCAATCGGGGCTTCCCGTGCCGGCGGTGCCGACATTGATCATCGCCGGCGGCATCGCCGCGGGCGGACAAATGCAGCTGTTGACGCTGTTCTTCTCGTCGATAGCCGCCTGCGTGATGGCCGACAGCGGGTGGTACCTCATCGGACAGAAGTACGGCATCCGGGTCCTGAAGACGCTGTGTAAAGTATCCTTGGAACCGGATTCGTGCGTCAGTCAGACGCAAACGCGCTTTGAACGTTGGGGCGTCAACTCGCTGGTCATCGCAAAGTTCGTTCCCGGCCTCTCGATCATCGCGCCGCCGATGGCCGGCGCCCTGCGCATCGGGTGGCCGCGTTTCATTATTTTGAGCATCTGCGCCGCCGCTCTGTGGGTGGGTTTCGGTCTCGGCGCCGGCATATTGTTCAGATCACAGATCGAGCGATTACTGGAACATTTGAGCGAATTGGGCAGCGCCGCCGGCGCCGTGGTCATGATTCTGCTGGCCGCCTATATCGCTTTCAAGTGGTGGCAGCGAAGCCGCTTCTACAAGTTTCTGCGTATGGCACGGATCAGCGTCTCCGATCTCTATGAGCTCATTCAATCGGGTGCCGCACCCCTGATCATCGATGTGCGTTCGGCCACCGCGCGCGGGCTCGAGCCGCGTTGGATCCCCGGCGCAGTGCATGTTCCCCTGCAGGACGTGGCGCACCGGCTCAAGGAATTGCCGCGCGATCGGGACGTCATCTTGTATTGCACCTGTCCGAGCGAAGCCTCGGCGGCGCGCGTCGCCAAAATTCTGATGAATCACGGCTTCAAGCGGGTCCGCCCCCTCCTCGGCGGACTCGATGCCTGGGTCGCCGCAGGCTATGCTGTCATCACGGCGGAGGCGCCGGATTCATAGTGTCCTGAATCACAAATTCCTTGCTCGATCCGCCCGCGGATTGTCGTGCCGGGCAAGGCGCGCCGACGAGGCATAGTGGGTACTATGGCGAGGATGCGCAACGCCGTCCGGCGCGACAAGACGCGGCGCAGCGAGTAAGGAATTTGTGATTCAGGACACTTAGGAGCGCTCGTGACGCATCACGTGGTCATTGTCGGTGCCGGCTTCGGCGGCTTGGCGGCAGCGCAGGGTCTGGCCGGGGCCGACGTCAGGATCACGATCATCGATCGGCGCAATCATCATCTGTTTCAGCCTCTCCTGTATCAAGTCGGCACCGCGACGCTGGCCACTTCGGAAATTGCCTGGCCGATCCGGCATCTGCTGCGCAAGCGCAAGGAAGTCACCACGCTTCTCGGCACGGTGACGGGAGTCGACACCCAGAATCGCAAAGTGCTGATCGAAGACGGAGGCAGCATCGACTACGACACCTTGGTATTGGCAACGGGCGCCCGGCACGCCTACTTCGGTCACGACGAGTGGGAGCCGTACGCGCCGGGCCTGAAGACACTGGAAGACGCCACGACCATCCGCCGGCGAGTGTTGCTGTCCTTCGAACGCGCCGAATGCGAGACCGATCCGACCCGCCGCGCGGCGCTGCTGACCTTCGTGATCGTCGGCGGCGGACCCACCGGGGTGGAGCTATCCGGCGCGATCGCCGAGCTTGCACATCAGAATCTGCCCGGGGAATATCGGCACATCGACACGCGCAAGGCTCGCGTGGTGCTGATCGAAGCGGGTCCGCGCATCTTGCCGAGCTTTGCCGAGGATCTCTCTGCCTACGCCCACGCGTCGCTCGAGCGACTGGGCGTAGAAATTCAGCTGAAGCAAGCCGTCAGCGAATGCAGCGACCAAGGCGTGATCTACGGCGGCCGGCCGCTCGCGGCAAAGGTCATACTGTGGGCGGCAGGCGTTCGCGCATCGGCCGCCGCCGCTTGGGCGGGGCTGCCCGCCGACAACGCCGGACGAGCGCTGGTGGAACCCGACCTCACTGCGCCAGGGCGTCCGGAAATCTTCGTCATCGGCGACACCGCAACCATCAGTGCGTGGCGCGGTAAGCCTGTGCCCGGAATCGCTCCCGCGGCCAAACAGCAAGGCGTGCATGTTGCCCGCACCATCAGGATGCGCCTCGCCGGCGACACCACGCAGCGAATTTTCCGCTACAGGCATTCCGGCAATTTAGCCACCATCGGCAAGCGCGCGGCGGTCATCGATTTCGGCTGGATCAAGGTACGGGGCTGGCTCGCCTGGTGGCTTTGGGGGCTCGCCCACATATATTTTTTGATCGGCGTGCGCAATAGGCTTGCCGTCGCCCTGAGTTGGCTGTGGATATACGTCACCGGCAGCCGCAGTGCGCATCTGATCACTCAGGGCGAACAGCGGCCAAGGACCCCGTAGTCGCCGTCATCGCTCTCGTTCGGCCCTAAACTTCAGCCGCTCACGCCATCGCTCAGCCGTTCAGTAGGTGCATCATGCCCGGGTGATAGCGTGGCCCCACTGCGACTCCCAGCGGCGCCACAGCTTCGATGCGTTGCAGCTCCTTCTGGCTCAAAGTGATTTGGGATGCAGCCAGGTTTTCCTCCAAGCGGGCCGGATTCGTGGTTCCGGGAATGGGCACGATATCCGTGTCTTGCGCCAGCAACCACGCCAGCGCCAACTGCGAGGGGGTGCAGCCTTTCTCCTTGGCGATGAGATTGATCTGCTCTAAAACCGCTAGATTCTTCGAGAAATTCTCACCCTGAAAGCGCGGGGACTCACGTCTCCAATCGTCGGCCGCGAGATCCTCCAATTTGCGGAAGCGGCCTGCGAGAAATCCCCGGCCCAACGGGCTGTAGGGTACAAACCCGATGCCGAGCTCACGGACGGTCGGCAGGATTTCATCCTCGGGATCGCGGCTCCACAGGGAATACTCCGTCTGCAGCGCGCTGATCGGGTGCACCTTGTGTGCGCGCCGAACAGTGGCGGGGGCCGCTTCGGACAACCCGAGATACCGCACCTTGCCCTGCGCGACCAATCGGGCCATGGCGCCCACCGTCTCTTCGATCGGCACCTTGGGATCGACCCGATGCTGGTAGTACAAGTCGATGACGTCGACGCCGAGTCTCTTCAGCGACGCCTCACAGGCGGCACGCACATAGTCCGGACTGCCGTCGACGCCGCGGGTCGTGGTGCTCGGCTCGCGCACGATCCCAAACTTGGTGGCAAGCACCACCGAATCGCGCCTGCCTTGCAGCGCCTTGCCCACGGTGACTTCGTTGGTGTGCGGGCCGTACACGTCGGCCGTATCCAAGAAAGTCACGCCGAGCGAGAGCGCACGCTGAATCAGCGAGATTCCCTGCGCCTCCGTGACTCCGCTGCTCGAGTAGAAATCGGACAGGCCCATGCAGCCCAATCCGAGTTCGGAGACCTTCAAACCCTGCCTGCCCAATGCACGCGTCTTCATCGCCTGCTCCTTGAATTCTGCCGCTAACCGGTGCCGGCACCTTCGATCCGACCTCCGTGTGACATCGCTGTTCACAGATTCTGGCCATGTAGCACTGATATTATATACAGCTTGCTCTGCGAGTGACCGGGTGAGAGTTCGAGCGGCGGGCGCTCGCCCCTCCAGTGCATCCCCTGCGGCCACCCGACTGCTGCTGCCATACTCGAGGCACCTTGATCAACGAAGCGGCCGGTACGATGTCGGCTGCAGACTTACTGGCTCGTCCTTGTACTGGTCGCCCTTGAAGATGAAGAGGTACCCGCCGAATGCTGTACGCCGTTCTTTGCTATCACTCGGAAGATGTCGTGACCTCATGGTCGGCCGAACAGGAAGACGCCGTCATGGGCAAACTCGCCGCCGTCGAAGAAAAGCTGGCAAAGGCCGGACGCCTGGGCCCCGTCGCGCAGCTCATGCCCACCACGGCGGCGACGACGCTGCGCAAGGACAGCGACCCGCCGTTGGTGCTCGATGGCCCGTTTGCCGAAACCAAGGAGCAGCTGCTGGGCTTTTTCATCATCGACTGCTCGGATCTGACCGAAGCGATCTCCACGGCGGCGGAGCTGGCGCGCGCCAATCCCGGCGGCGCTTACGAGCTGAGACCTGTGTCGGTGCTGCGGGCCAATCGTAACTTCGAATGAATGACCCGGCTTGGATCAATGCCGCGCTCATTTCCGCCCGGCCCCAGGCGATCGCCGCGCTGCTGCGCTACTTCCGCGACATGGATACCGCCGAAGAGGCCTATCAGGATGCCTGCCTTCGCGCCCTGAAAAACTGGACCCAGAACGGACCGCCGCGCGACCCGGCGGCGTGGCTGATCCTGGTGGGAAGAAATGCCGCGCTCGACGCCGCACGGCGCCACCGAAAACTCGAGCCCCTGCCCGTCGACGATGCGCTGTCGGACCTCGACGATGTCGAAGCGCAGCTGGTCGATCGGCTCGACAGCGCCGATTACCGCGACGATCTGCTGCGGCTGCTGTTCGTCTGCTGTCATCCCGAGCTGCCGGCGACTCAGCAGATCGCGCTCGCGCTGCGCATCGTTTCCGGGCTCAACGTCAAGCAGATCGCACGCGCATTTTTGGTGAGCGAAAGCGCCATGGAGCAGCGGATCACGCGGGCAAAAGCGTGCGTGGCCAGGGCCAATCTGCCGTTCGAGACACCCGGCGCCGTGGAACGCGCCCGGCGTCTCGCGGCCGTCGCCACCATGATTTACCTGATTTTCAACGAGGGGTACTCGGCGACGGGCGACACGGCGAGCATGCGATTCACGCTGTGCGACGAAGCCATCCGTCTTGCCCGGCTGCTGCTGCGGCTCTTCCAGAGTGAACCCGAAGTCATGGGATTGACGGCGCTGCTGCTGCTGCAGCATTCGCGGACCCCGGCGCGGCTGGATGGCAACGGGCAGATCGTCCTCATGGAGGATCAAGACAGGAGCCTCTGGAACCGCACCATGATCGACGAAGGACTCGCCCTGATCGACAAGGCCGTGCGGCATGTGCAGCCCGGACCCTATCAGGTGCAAGCGGCCATCGCGGCATTGCACGTGCGCGCGGCAACGCCCGAGGAGACCGACTGGCCGCAGATTGAGCTCCTGTACGCAACCTTGGAGAGACTGCAGCCCTCGCCGGTCGTGACTCTCAACCGTGCCGTCGCTCTCGCCAAGGTGCAGGGTCCGGCGGCGGCGCTCGCGCTCATCGATCCCCTCGCCGGAAAATTGTCGGGCTACTTCTATTTTTTTGGGGTCAAGGGCGCGCTGTTGCGGGATCTGGGAAAGATCGAAGAGGCCCGCGATACCTATAATCGCGCCATTGCGCTGGCCAACTCGGCCGCGGAGGCCGCGCACATCCGGCTGCAATTGGACCGCCTGATGTCGGATCGCGGCCGTCCGTAGCGTCCTTGGCCTATGGTCAACACTCGAGGAGAATGCCATGCGATTCATGATGCTGATGATTCCTTCAGGGTACGAGACCGCCGCGCCGGGCACCGTGCCGCCCGCCGAGCACGTGGCGGCGATGATGAAGTACAACGAAGCGCTGAAAAAAGCGGGCGTGCTGCTCGCGTTGGACGGACTGCATCCGCCGTCCGCGGGCGCACGCGTCTCGTTCAAATCCGGCAAACCGGCCGTGACCGACGGACCGTTCGCGGAGTCGAAAGAGGTCTTGGGCGGTTATTGGATCATTCAGGTCAACTCGAGACAAGAGGCGATCGAATGGGCATCGCGCTGCCCCGCACTCGACAATGAAGTCATCGAAGTCAGGCAAGTGTTCGAAATGACCGACTTTCCGCCCGATGTGCGCAAGGCCGCCGAGAATTTCGATCTGCTGCCGAGGCCATAGACGCGAAGGCGAAGCGTTGAACCGCTGCTGTCCATCTGTCGGCACGGCGCCGATAGGCGGTACGCGCCGCCCTCACGCAATGCATAATGCGAGCCGTGCGACGTCATGTGCAAAGGGATGCCCTTGCAGGGCATGCATTGGGACGCGGCCGGTCCTCTGCGGCGACCCTTGGCGCGATTGCGGCCTTGGTCGTACTGGGTGCAATGCCGTACATCGCCCGCAGCGATTGGACCCTGGGCGCGGCAGCAGCTCTCCGGCACGACAACAACGTCGGCAACGCGGAGTCCCCGCCCGACATCGTCGGAGATTCCACGATCGACGCACGGCTCTCTATTTTTCAACTATTTCCGTTGGGCGAAAGCTACAGCGTGACGGTCGGCGGCGACCTCAACGGCGAGGCATTCCGAAAACTCACAGGACTCAACAATGCGTCCCTCGACGGTACAATTTCACTGAAGAAAAAATGGGGACTCGGCGCCTTCGCCCCTTGGGCGCGCGCCGGAGTATCGGTAGGGCGGTCGAGCTACGACTATAGTTACCGCAACGCCTGGAACTACCGCGCGACGCTCGCGTCGGGGCGGCGCATCGACGAGCGTTGGAACCTCTGGGCCGAATACGCATTCGATCGCCGGGTCGCCAGCCCTCGAACGGAAGAGGTGCCCGGATTATCCGGCGACGCGTTCAGCCAAGACAGCCACAATGTCGCGGTCAACGTGGAGTACTCGTTGAACGAGAGCACCTTTCTCGCGCTCGGCCTGTTGGGCCGCCGCGGCGATGTGGTGTCGACGGCGGGAGACAGCGAGAAGATCAACTACGCCCCCCGGGCGCTTGCCGAGGATCCGGCATTCGGGCCCGAGGCCTACGCTTACAAGCTCACCGGAACGACTTACGGGTTCAGGGTTGGAGTCAACTACGCTCCGACTCCGCACAGCTTGCTTGGGTTGGGATTTGAGCGTTTGAACACGCACGCGGACGGCGGCAACAGCTATACGAAGTCAGTGCCGGAAATCACCTGGGACTATCGCTTTCGATGAACAGATTGCTCGCGGCAGCGGCCGGTCTCATGCTTCTCTGGGGCGCACAACCGGGCGGCGCCGCCGAATTGCGTGCGCTCGTGAAAGATCATCGTGGAAAGCTCATCGCAAACGCGGTCATCCTGGCCGCACCCTTGGATGCCAAAAGCGCACTGCGCGCCAAACCCCCGGCGGATGCCGTCGATCAAGTCGACAAGCAGTTCGTGCCCTACGTGAAACCGGTGTTCGTGGGATCGAAGGTACTATTCCCGAACAGTGACCACGTGCGCCACCAGGTCTATTCCTTTTCGCCTGCGAAGAGATTCGAGCTGCCCTTGTATGCCGGCACGAACGCGCAGCCGGTCGTGTTCGACAAACCAGGGGTGGTGGTATTGGGCTGCAACATTCACGATTGGATGGTCGGTTATATCTATGTGTCCGAGACCCCGTTCTTCGCCAAGACCGAGGCGGCGGGGACCGCGGCCATCGACGACATGCCGCCGGGCGAGTACACCGTGCGCGTCTGGCATCCGAGCATGGAGCAGGGTGAGGAGACGACGGCCCGCCGGGTAATCTTGAACGCCGACGGTCCGTCGACCGTGGAATGGGAGCTCAGCCTGAAACCGGCCTTGCGGGTTCCCCGGGTAACGGGCTCCGCGTCTGCGGGCTATCCTTAGGAGCCTGTCTGACTATAGGCTCCTAGACTCAAGCAAACGCTTGAATGCCGGTCTGCGCCCTTCCCAGGATGAGCGCGTGAATGTCGTGCGTGCCTTCGTAGGTATTCACCACTTCGAGGTTGACGAGATGGCGAATCACGCCGAATTCGTCCGAAATGCCGTTGCCTCCCAGCATGTCGCGCGCGGCGCGCGCCACATCGAGCGCCTTGCCGCAGGAATTGCGTTTCAGCATGGAGGTGATTTCGACGGAAGCGCTTCCCTCATCCTTCATGCGCCCGAGACGGAGACACGCCTGCAAGCCCAAAGCGATCTCGGTCTGCATGTCGACCAGCTTCTTTTGAATCAGTTGATTGGCGGCCAGCGGGCGGCCGAATTGCTTGCGGTCCAGCACATATTGCCGCGCGGTATGCCAGCAACTCTCCGCCGCGCCGAGCGCGCCCCAGGATATGCCGTAGCGCGCCGAATCGAGGCAGGTGAAGGGACCCTTGAGACCCGTGACGCCCGGCATTAGGTTGTCTTCCGGCACGAATACTTCATCCATGAGAATTTGCCCGGTGGTGGAGGCGCGCAATCCCACCTTGCCGTGTATCACCGGGGCCGCGAGACCCTTCCAGCCCTTTTCGAGGATGAAGCCGCGAATGATGTCATCTTCGGTTTTTGCCCATACGACGAACACATCCGCGATGGGACTATTGGAAATCCACGTCTTGGCGCCCGACAAGCGATAGCCGCCGCCGGTGCTGCGCGCCCGGGTGATCATGCTGCCGGGGTCCGACCCATGATCGGGCTCCGTCAGGCCGAAGCAGCCGATCTTTTCGCCGCGCGCCAGTGCCGGCAGGTACTTTCGCTTTTGAGTCTCCGTGCCGAAGCGGTCGATCGGCAGCATCACCAGAGACGACTGCACGCTCATCATGGATCGATATCCGGAATCGATGCGCTCTATCCCGCGCGCGATCAGCCCGTAGCTGACGTAATTGAGCCCGCCGCCGCCGAATTCCTCGGGAATAGTGGCGCCCAGTAATCCCAAATCTCCCATCTCTTTGAAAATACCGGGGTCGGTATGCTCGCGGCGAAAGGCCTCGACGATGCGCGGCGCCAGCCGGCCTTGCGCGTAGTCGCGCGCAGCATCCCGTACCATCTTTTCTTCGTCCGTCAACTGCGCATCGAGCAGCAGCGGATCGTCCCAATGAAAGTTCTCACGTGCCATATTCCAGCCTATTGTCCCCTCGTAGGAACGAAGCATCGCACAGTCCCGGGTCGGTATGCCAAGTTTCAACTCTCCCACGGTGGCGCGACGGGCAGGACAATTCTCCCGCCCGTCAGGTCTATTTGTGAACCAGCACGCTCGCGATGCGGCGGTCCGGAACGAACCACATCAGCGCCACCAGCAGGTAGAGTCCTTGGGCCAGCGGGGGCGAGCGAAATGCAGCGGCAATACCGATCGAGTACAGAACGGGTGATGCCTTGCCTTTCGATGGCTCTCTTGAGCAGCGAGTCCGGACCCTGCGAGGCAATGATCAGTTGCTGAAGGATCCAATAGGCGAGTGAAGCCATCAGCAGCACCACGCCATAGAGCGCGGACGGCATCGCGGCCAAGTGATTCTCCCCAATCCAGGCCGTGGTGATGGGAAACAATGAGAGCCAGAACAAGAGATGGAGATTGGCCCACAGAATCCGCCCGCTCACTTTCTCCACGGTGTGCAGCATGTGGTGGTGATTGTTCCAATAAATGCCCACGTAGATGAAGCTCAGCACATAACTCAGGAAATTGGGGATTAGGGGCTCGAGCGCATCCGCGGTTTCGCCGTGCGGCACCTTGAGCTCCAGCACCATGATGGTGATGATGATGGCGATGACGCCATCGCTGAAAGCTTCGAGCCGGGTGCTGTTCATTCTCTCGCCGTTCGCATTGGATTTTCCTTGGCTTCCGTTATGCTCCTCAGTGAACCGCAAGCTGAGGGAGAGTTCAATGAGGGAATCGATGTTGACCTTGGGTCTGGCCGTTGCGATGTCCGCTTGGGGCTCCCCGGCACCGCCTCTTCCGCCGCCCAGGGATCTGCAGCTCGCCCGCGACATGCTGAAAAGCCTGGTGGAGATCAACACCACTCATGCGCACGGTTCCACGGAAGCCGCGAAGGCCATCCAGGGCTGGCTGTCGAGCGCGGGCTTTGCGGCCGGCGACGTGGTTTTCCTCGCGCCGTCCGATCATCCGACGAAGGGCAACGTGGTGGTTCGCTACCGCGGCAAACACTCGAGCGACGCCGTCTTGTTCCTGGGGCACCTCGATGTGGTGGAAGCCAAACCCGAGGATTGGTCGGTCGACCCGTTCAAGTTGACGCAACGAGAAGGATGGTTCTATGGCCGCGGTACCATCGACATGAAGGACGGCGATGCGGCTCTGGCGGAATCCTTGATTCGATTGAGGCGAGAGAAATTCATTCCGGATCACGACGTCATCGTCGCATTCACCGCCGACGAAGAGGCCGGCGGCGACGCCAACGGTCCCGCCTTTCTCCTCGAGGAGCATCGCGACTTGATCGATGCCGCGTTGGTCGTCAATCTCGACGGCGGCGGCGGCAACACGAAAAACGGCGAACGTCTGTTTTATGAAGTGGGCACCAGCGAGAAAACCTACGTCACCTTCACGCTGGAGACCACCAGCCCCGGCGGACATGGATCTCTTCCCGGCCCCGACAACGCGATCTATAAACTGGCGGCCGGCCTCGGCCGCCTGGAAGCCTTCAAGTTTCCGGTGATGCTGACGGCAACCACTCGGGCGAGTTTCGACAAGCTCGGCACGCTCGAGAGCGGGCCGGCCGCAGCGGATATGCACGCCGTCGCAGAGGCGCCGCCCGACCTCGCCGCGGCGGAGCGTCTGAGTCAGAATGTGCGCCTCAACGCACAGCTGCGGACCACCTGCGTCGCGACATTGATTTCCGGCGGCCACGCGGAAAACGCCTTGCCGCAGCGCGCCAAGGCGACCATCCAATGCCGGATGCTGCCCGGAGACTCGGCGGCCAACGTGCAGAACGCTCTGGTCGCCACCCTCGCCGATCCCGCCATCCGCGTCACGCTCGACGCGCCGCCCATCGTGAGCCCGGAGTCCCCTCCCACTCCGCGCATCATGGCCAAGGTCGCGCTGCTCGTGCATTCAATGTGGCCGCATGTACCGATCATTCCCACCATGGCAACCGGCTTCAGCGACGACCGGCAAACCCGCAATGCCGGCATGGTGAGCTATGATGTCAGCGGTGTGTGGCAGGACGTCGATGAAAATCGCGCCCACGGACGGGATGAACGAATCGGTATCCAAGCCTTCGACGAGAGCGTCGAATTCACCTATCGGCTCATCAAGGCCATGAGCGGCTCGAAGTGATTTCCCGGTGTCGGCGAAGTCTTACAGGGGCAAATTCCCGGCACGCACAGGGCGGCCGGCGTTCTCCTACATCGGCCCCGTTGCCGCCCGCTCTACCGTAGACGCGGTTTCAACATCCGCTTTCAACATCCGAGGAGGGTCGATATGGCGAACAACACCCAAAAGCCGGAAACTACGCAAAAGCCCGCTGACAAGACCCAGCGCCAGCAACGAAGTCAGCCCGGCCAGCAAGGTCAGGGGTCTCGCGAAGGCAGTGGAGGTCAACAAGGCGGTCAGCAGACCGGCGGCCAACAGGGCGGCCAGCACGGCGGTCAGCAAACCGGCGGTCAACAAGGCAGCCAGCATGGTGGTCAGCAGACCGGAGGGCAACAAGGCGGCCAGCATGGCGGTCAACAGACCGGCGGCAGCCGCGGCAATGACAACATGAATCGCAAGGATGGTTCCAAGTAAAGCCCCAGCAGGACTTATCGGGCGAGCTGGCGCGTCCTAAAAAGCGCCGGCTCGCACCATTGAAGGGAGCTTGATGAAAAAGGAAGACGTGATACTTCCGGAAATTCACGGCACGGGGAATTCATCTGCCGCGGTCAAGACGTCTCGGAAAGTCACAGCGGTAAAATTGCTGGTGGCGGGCGCCATCGGCCTGCTCCTGTACTGGGCGCACGTCGCGTTCGTGCCCGTCGCCCTGGCGCTGTTGTTGGCGCTCGTTCTATCCGGCCCGGTCGAAGCCTTGCACGGTTGGCGGGTGCCGCGCAGCATCAGCGCCGCGGTGCTCATGATTGCCATCCTGGGAATCTTTGCCGCGCTCGTGGATTTCGTCTCAGTCCCCGCGCAGCAGTGGTTCGCCGCGGCTCCGCACACGCTCCGGGTCATCGAGAGAAAAATTCGGCCGGTGGAACAGATCTTCAATCGCATCGAGACCTTGCGGAATTCCGCCGGCAACATCGGCAACTCCGCTCATCCGGCGCCGCAGGCGGCGGTCGCGGCCCCCGAGGAAAGCGGGTCCGTCATGTTGCTGGACGCGACGCGCGGCGCCGTGCTGAGCAGCGTGACCGTGATCATCCTTACGCTGTTCTTGCTGGCCGGCGGGCCGCCCATGCTGGCACGAATGACGTCCGCGTTCGCCAGCGACCTGAATTCCGCCCACATCATCGGCGTCATCGAAAAGGTGCGCCGCGAGGTCGGCCGCTTCTACGTGACCACCGCTTTGATCAACGTGGGACTGGGATTCGCCACCGCATTCGCCATGATGTGGTGCGGCATGCCGAACCCATTCCTCTGGGGCACGATGGCCGGGGTGCTCAATTTCATCCCGTACGTGGGTTCCACGGCCACGCTGATCGTGTTGACGGTGGTGGCCATCGTGTCTTTCGACGGACTGGGACGTGTCATCGCGGTGGCCGGCAGCTACTTGGCCCTGGCCACCCTCGAAGGACAATTCGTTCAGCCCCTGCTGGTCGGGCGGCGGCTGCAATTGAATCCCATGCTGGTGTTCTTGGCTTTGTGGTTCGGCGGACTCTTTTGGGGCGTCGCAGGAATCATCTTGGCAACTCCCGCATTGGTAGCGCTCAAAGTGGTCGCCGAGAACGCCCGCGGAGGTCAGCCGTTGTTGAATTTCCTCAGCCCCCACGCCCGGGATTGAGCCCCGTTCGTTGCAGCTCGGTCAGTGACGGGGTTGCAGCTCGGTCAGTGACGGGGGTCGTGCGAGAGCGGGTTCCATCGATTCTGCCGGCGCAGCGGGTGCAGATCCCCGGCGTCCATTTCCTTGCTGCTGTAGGTGATGATCTTGTTGCCCGCGGCGTCGAATACATCGATGCGCCAGTGGGGTTCGGCCGCGAGCAGGTCGGATGCGACGGTGAGCAGCTGATCCGGATTGCGATAAGGACCTTCGGCGATGCTTCTGCCGGCGCCGATGTACCAATACCCGTCGGCGTCGCCGTGCACGGCTAGTACTGTTTCCCGCTGCTCATCCATACACTCAGATTTTGCACACTTCACCATTATGTTATGTAGGCGAAACTCCTAAAAGAATGTCAGCGCGGCCAAGCCCGCGCGTCGCCTTCAACCCTGCATCGCGAATCGGGCCGCTTTCGGGTCGATATCGAAGGCGCCTGCGGCTACTTTCCGCATCCAGCGTGCCGTCTCCAAAGCGCCGCCGAATGCGAAAAAATGCGGCGCGGCGATTTGCGCCGACAATGGGCTCGACAACAGGGCCAGCAGGTGCTGATCCGGACTGGTTGCCAGGTCGGTGGATTGGGCCGCGGCGCTCAGATTGCGCATCAAGGCGCGGACCGATGCGCCTACGCCGCACTGGATGGCGAAATGCACCAGCTTGGCGACCGGGGCAGGACCCGCGATTCCGACGCGCACCGGCAGATGAATCCGCCGGCGCGCGAGTTCGCGCGCCCAGACCTTGAAGGCGCTGCCGTTGAGTCCGAACTGCGTGACGATGTGCATGCTCACTCCGGTGCGCGCGGCAAACGCCTGCTTGGCCTCGAGCGCTTCCCACAGCGAGGCGGAGGCTACCGCGCTGTGGCCTTCCGGATGTCCGGCGATGCCGATTCGGGTAATGCCGGATTCCTCCAAGATCCGCGACTCGAGAACAGCCAATGTGCCGGAAAATTCGCCGACCGGCCGCGGCGCGTCGCCGGCGATCAATAAAATGTCCTCAACGCCTCCGGCGCGCAGCTCCGCCAGTGCGGCGCGCAGCATCTCAGCATTCGGGACGCGCCGCACCGCGATGTGCGGCGTCGCGAGAAACCCAGCGCGGCGCACCGCGAGTGCGGCGTGAACTACCTGGCCGAAGCTGGCGTTCGGCGTATGCGCGACGAAGACGGCCGCACCGGCCGGAAGCAGGGACTTGAGCTCGGGCAGGCGGCTTTCCTCCGAGGGCGTAATTTCAGTGGAAGCGCCGGCCATGAAGGAGACGATCCGGCCCTTCACGTCGTTCGTTGCAGGAGCCGCGGCGCCCAGTTGACTGACCTTGACCATAGATGTCCAGTTCGCGACTCGGTTGTCCCAATATAATAGACTGGCGGTTTCGCCGCCCCGGAGTCTCGTTCCGTGACCGACCCCACCCTGCTGGATCATACGCACGACCCGCACGCGCGCAGCTGGCTGGCTTCGGCCAATGAGATCGGCTGCGAATTCCCCATCCAAAATCTGCCGTTCGCCGTATTTCGTCGCGGCGGTTCCACGGAAGAATTTCGCGGCGGCGTGGCGATAGGAGATCAGATCGTCGATCTTGCCGCCCTGGCCGGGCGGGGAGGATTCGAGTCGCGGGCCGCCGAAGGGATTCAGGCCGGCGGCCGCTCTTCGCTCAACTCATTGATGGAGCTTGGACCAACGGTATGGAACGCCATGCGCCGCGCACTGTTCGACGGCCTGCGGGAGGGGTCAAGCCTGCAAAACAGCCTGCGAAATTGTCTGGTGCCGCAGGGCGACGCGCAATATTCGTTGCCGGCGCACATCGGCGACTACACCGATTTTTACACCTCGATCCATCACGCCACGGCGGTCGGCCGAATGATGCGGCCCGATAATCCCTTGTTGCCGAACTATCGCTGGATTCCCATCGGGTATCACGGACGCAGCTCGTCTCTCGGCGTGTCGGGGCAGACTTTCCGCAGACCTCGGGGGCAGCGGCTTCCGCCGGGCGCGGCGCACCCCGTCGTCGGGCCGAGTTCGCGCCTGGACTACGAACTCGAGCTCGGAGTCTTCATCGGCGTCGGTAACCCGCCGGGGATGCCGATTCCGATGGCGGACGCCGAGGCGCACATCTTCGGCGTCTGTCTGCTCAATGATTGGTCGGCGCGCGATTTGCAAGCCTGGGAATATCAGCCTCTGGGTCCTTTCCTGGCAAAGAATTTTGCGACCACGATATCGCCCTGGATCGTCACGCTGCAGGCCCTTGCTCCCTATCGCGTTCCCTTCGTGCGGCCCGAAGACGCCCTCCCGCCCCTGCCCTATCTGGACTCATCGTGGAACCGCGACGCCGGGGCAATCGATATCCAGCTGGACGTGCTGATTC
>WNFL01050246.1_pt1 | contig 19586 bp, 19 predicted proteins | sample 5400361 | NCBI WGS metagenome assembly WNFL01 (sample SAMN13153351, study PRJNA577476) | soil metagenome | isolation source: 40 cm soil on Douglas fir-dominated hillslope | place: USA:California | collected 2013-09-17
TTGTTGTGAAATTCACCACACATCAAAACACCACAACCTGTGGTGTTTTTTGTGGTGTTCTCACCTTGGCGAAATTCACCACATACCTTTCGCTCAGTGGAGGGTCACGGGGGTGGTTGGTTCGGTCTACACGATGGTCTGGGTAATCGTTATGGTATTCTTAGATGCGATGAAGACCAGTCAGAAGACGTACTGACGAGGAAGGCAGAAGCTCTATGCTCGTCGCTCCATGAACTCGAATTAAAATTTGCTGGAAATATATTCCTCACTCATGAGCGGATCGACAGAGAAGTCTGTGGACAGGGTGATTGAATATGGCGCTCTTCGCAGAGGTCTGTTTTCCACATCCACACGGGAACGAACAAGACATTGACAGCTTTTAGTTGAGTCAAATTACAAGGGTTCTCCTCGGTGTTGCCAGAGTCACGTTTGAGGGTTGTGCTTGCCACCAGCATATCAGAGGCAGAAGTAACGCTCCAGCCCTTGACGGAACAAACAAGTATGACCAGATGCTGTCATGATCTGCATATATACTACCTATGGACTAACTAGTGGTCAGCTCTGATCACGATGCCCTTGATGGACGAGCACGACCAGCCTGATGCCAGGAGTAGAGAGTGGGGGAAACAGCCGTGAAGTATATATGGCCAAACACAGTGCGGTATATATACATGAATGGACCAAACAATAAACACCCACAGGAGAAAACTCAAAGGAACAAACGTAACGTGTGATGAGTCATACACTACATCAACAGCCCTTTTGGCCTGATCGTTATGGCGTCCAAGTGTAAATTTGACAGATGCCCCCGATCGGTTGAAGCGGATTTTGCCTTTGGCGAAGAAGGTCGGAGATGAAACTGTCTCCTCGGAGACAGGAACCTTGAAGGGGCTCATCACGCGAATATTTGAAGTAATGCACAGGGTCGCAAATTATAAGGGGCCCTTGTCTGTGAATGGGAAGACAAATGCGTCTCAAGTCGTGGAACTGTCTATTAGTCTTAGTGCAAAAGACGTGAGGTGGTTCAGTTAGTACATGCACTGGAGTATGGCTTACTGCCGGTTCCCTCAAATTGTCCGCATCCCAATATCCACCGCATGAGCATGAGCTGGCGGGAAATCCTGTAATTAATTGGATCGTGTGGCGAGGGGTGAATTTTCCATAGGGACAATGATAGTTGGTGTATCATAAGAAACCGTTCGGTAAACGAAATCAAGGGCCTCAGGAAGGGGTGACATGAAGTAAGAACACTCGGGAGCTGGTTTTGATGTAAGCATTGAGTGGCGTTAAGTTGTGCATTTCTCGATGTCAGAAAGCTTCGTTCGGGCAGGAAATTTGAGAGAACGACAACTGGATTATTGGGTCTTCAGCGTCAGGTTTGATGGGTCATTTACTGGGATACACAAACGCGAATTTGGGGCACTCGCCTGGCTACAATCCGGGGTCAACTTGTAGTTGAATGCGGTGAATTCTGTTAATCGGAAAGATCAAAGGTATACAGTGGTTGGATTCGGTGAGCGTCTATGCCTCCACGGAGCAGCTGGCCGGAGCAGAATAATGCCCCACCGACTTTAGCGCTGTGGCATGCAAGTGGTGAAATGAATAGAGACAACGCAGTCGGCGCGATGTTTCCAGCGTACAGTTTGTTCTGAATACTTGCCATAACGAGATCGGAATAGAGGAGAGGACGTATGAGGAATTGGTGCGAGTTTGGTGTATGTGGTTGCATTGCTGAACAAAGCAAAGCAGCCCCTGAGCCGCGCGAGCCGTTGAGCAAGGGTCGGGGGCGTGTGATACTGACAGAATGGGGGATAATCTGGGGGACAGCTTGGGAAGGCCTAAAACGCCGACAAGGGCCTCCAGACGGGTCTCAGCGCTTGCGGCGTGATCTCAGCTGTCCGTGAAAAATTAATATAGACGTCTGGGAAACGGGGAGGCGATGAGGAGGGCAAGCCCAGTACAGAAAACCCTATGCAAAGACAGTAAGGGAACCACCAGACTCTCTCCAGAACTCTGGCAACTTGGACCCCAACCACGCCTGAGCTCGGCAAGAACGCACAGAACGCACGCTCTGATCATCAACTCAAACATATCCAACAACAAGTAATAAATCTTTTACTTGCTAGTAGAATAACTCTTTAGACGAACCAAACGACCACTCACGAACCATCTCCATGTCCTCCACACAATCCATCAAGTGTAAGCCAAGCGTTGCGGATCAGTCCTTATTGCAACTCGTGCTGACCTTCTTCTTCTAGGCGTCGTCATCGGTGACGGCGCTGTTGGCAAGGTTGGTCCGTCGTTGGACTGCTTGTCTTTGCGACAACTGGGTTTCGCGTGATAATGACGCTGTGCAACCCTAGACCTGTCTCCTGATCTCATACACTACAAACGCGTTCCCGGTACGTCCTCGCTCTCCCTCGAGTCCTCTACCAGGCTAATCATTAACCATGCGCTGTAATTCAGGGCGAGTATATTCCTACAGGTTAGCACCAACCTGTACTTCTCTGCAACACTCACACAATGTTGTCAGTCTTCGACAACTACACGGCAACCGTCAGTGTCGAGGGTCGAACTGTCTCGCTCGGCTTGTGGGATACTGCCGGTCAAGAAGACTATGATCGTCTACGACCTCTGTCATACCCTCAGACCGACGTCTTTCTGGTCTGCTTCTCCCTTGTCTCCCCTCCCAGCTTCGAGAACGTGAAGAGCAAGGTTAGAGACCTTTTGAATGTTCGTTACCCATCTAGCTGACAATCCTTGACCGAACAGTGGTACCCGGAGGTTAATCATCATGCCCCCGATACTGCTAAGTTACTTGTCGGCACCAAACTAGACTTGCGCGAAGACTCGACTACAGTTCAGCGACTCCGCGATCGGCGAGTCTAGTGATACTCTTTCACCTTCCTATGGCCCTGACACTTAGACAGTCGGATGGAACCAATCAACTATGCCCAAGGGGTGCAAATGGCAAAAGAAATCCGAGCGGTCAAATATATAGAGTGCTCCGCTCTTACTCAGCAAGGTCTGAAGAGCGTCTTCGATGAGGCGATCCGCGCAGTCTGTACGTCCCACTGGCCGGTTTTTCTGCAGGCAACCACCGAACAATACTTGTCACTAACGTGTCGACAAATCAGTGTTCCCCGCACCTAAAACGGCCGCAAAGAGGAAGAAGGGTGGTTGTGTAGTCTGTTGAGTACTGGTGCGACACCCGTGCGCTTTCCATTTCCCAGCCGACTCTCCCACGGGCCTACTACCAATACAGTTCGCCCTAGCGACTCCTTACTCACGTCCCCTGTTCATGCCCTTCGACCTTCACGTCTTCATCCCATACACCCATTCACCTCGTTTTCCTTAGTGCCTCCCCGTCCATGCTCCGATCTCGATTCCCATGTCTCATATGGCTGTAATCCGTGGAAGAAAAATATCTGATTCTCCATCTCAAGTCTGCTGATACACAAAATCATAGATATATCCGCAGGAGCCTTTCACCTTGCCTTAGCCCATCCCCCCAGTGGAAAGTGAATCGGGTGTCGGTCCTTCACATCCCTCGGTCTCGACCGAGTCTCTGTAGGCTGTAAGCTCAACCACCATTTCACCTCCAGTCTTAAGCACGTAGAAATCAAAAAAGCACCTCGACCCTTCCGGGTTTGGCTTTCCATTGATTGCCACTCTTCACATAGGCCACTGCACCCGCAGGGATTGGTGTGTTCATTGACTTTGTAGAGAAGTCGAGGAAGGTGAAGTTGGCAGTGGTTGAGGATCCCGTGTCCATCATATAGGTTGATGGGAAAGGTGGGACGAGGAGGAATTGGGTTGTGCTTGGGACCGTATCTCTGACTATCATTGGAAAGAGGAACATACAGAGACGCGCAAAGCACGTGCAGAGCCCTAAGAGATGGAAGGCGGGGAACGTAGCCATTGCTACCTGGTCGTCGTTTCCTGGTAGGCCAGCTGCGCCTATAAAGGTTCGGGGTTAGTCAGGCAATTACTATAGGTCGGCCCATACTCGTCTATCCCGAAGTTAGTATTCACCACTTATCGCACGCACTCCACAGATTTTCCCGGTCGGTTAGCGCAATGATACCTAATCGGAATCTGTAACCTCCTTTAACAAGCTGGATCATCGACACCCATACGTTTCATACCTGAAACGAAGGCTCGTTCCCCGCCAAAAATAATACCCATTGTCGAAGAAATGATCAAGTCGGCCGACGAACGTTTTGTTCCCTCTCATCGCTTCAATCAACCATGCCGTGTCAAGTGGAGCAAAGAAAGAGTACTCCCAGGAGGAGCTCTCGTAGAACCCATTCACGTTTTCCTGCTAGAAGTGAACAGGGCCGGCTCGGGTGAGCAGTTGGTTGGGTCTCCGTAGATGAAGGGACCATTTATTACACGCTTTTGCATGAAACCTGCACGAGTGGTGAGGCTGGGCGAGGAGCCGGGCAATCGGTCGACCTTTGAACCCGTCGCTTTCCATATTTGGATACCATATACTACGATACCACTACAACCCCAATCAACAAGTACGGTGGCAAGAGGGGCGAGGTACGAACCAGTAATCGCTCTGTGTAAGTCCTCTCCATTTCCACAGCGCCAACCAATAAGGCAACCTGGCGAATTGAAAAATCATTGAATACATACTATGACAGTAGGATGAGAAATTGAGATTGAAAGTTAACTTCGTAGCGTACTTCGAGACGACTCTTGTCTGGCCCCTGGGCTACGGGCTTTTAGCATGACGAATCTAACTGAGGAACTGGGAGCACACCATACGTCTCCAAATTTGTCTGTACCATTTTCATTGGTCAATCACGGCTTAAGGATACGGTAAACGCCACCACTCGTCCCTATGAAAGGGTTCACGAAGGATGTATAATCGACGACAGAGGCGTTGGCAGCACCGTGTATACCATTTTTCTAAATGAGTGAAGCGGTGGTGAATATAGCTATAACATCCACGGAGCGCACGGAAGACGTACTACCTCTTCTGAACCCATAGGGCTGGCTGCGCATTCGCTAACGGTATGCAAAGTAGCAGTAAGATAAACCACTGTTGGGAAGGAGAGTAAGCGGACATTGAGACGTGAAATGCCCTAGCCGCCCCGGGCTTTAAGAGTTCGGTTCATCTCAATGCTTCCGCAGCGGTACTTGGGGCAAATGAAGGCCGTAACGGAAGAGCTCAGATGAAAATTTTGAGGCGATTGAGTTGATGACAGAGACCTCCGCCGCTCAGATGCCCACCACGGAAGAAAGACGGTGGGTAGTATCATCCCAGCGGTGGTCGTTGCTACGGTTTTACGGTGATCTCCTATCTGCCCAGATTCAGACTTGTATTCTGCACTTCGGACTTGTTCGAGACCAGGGGAGACGAAAATGATGACGAGAGGCGCGAGGCCAAACGCGTTCGCGTTGTTTGGTCCATCACAACTTGGTTCGAAATGCCCCCAAAGTCGAAGACGAAAGACTCAAAATTGAAGAACAAGTATACGCCATCACAGACGGTTTTATTCAACAACCTTATCCCCAGTGTAGATGCGAGAAATGCTCGGCCAAACAAGGTCACTAAGCCCGCGCCAGGCACTCCTACGAACGAGCCTCCGAACGAATATGCGTCTAACTGCCTTGTGACCAGCTTGTTGCACCCATCCCGCATCCTCCCCGTCCCCAAAAGCCACTACCCGACTCGAAAGGCAAGGGAAGAGCATCGATGATGGGTGCGCCGGCTTACCACCAATCCATATGTTATTATCGCGCCTAATTCTCGCTTTTGTCAGACGAAGAGCTCTGGGTTGACAAATTCGCGCCGTCAACGCCAGTATGAACTACTCTCACTTACTCTTCTAATGCATCTAAAGTCGTCTCATAGGCGGAACTAGCGGTCCATAAGAAGAAATTGGAGGCGGTTTCCACTTGGCTCTCAGAGGCTTTATATGGAGGGCCGAGTGGAAGGCTCAGTAAATATCGAGTGAGAGAACAACTGGGTGACGCGCCGTGCCGTGATTACTGATTCTTGTTAGCGAATCCTCGCCTTGACAGGGCCAGCAGGTAGCGGGAAGACGGCTACTTTGCGCGCGCTTGCCCGTGAGATGAATTTCGACGTCCTCGAGTGGAGAAACGGCGCGGACGAGCGGCTAGAAGACGAAGACTTCGGTATGCTCGGAGGTGGTTAGAAAATTGCCCTTCTGAATCCAGCTGCAGACTCTTTGGCCTATACATTCCGGACGTTCCTGACGAGGGCAACCGCACTTCGTCCTTTACTAGTCAATGCTGTTTCGAGAGGTAGCTCTACTGAAGCAAATCAAGTTGTGCTACTCGAAGATTTACCTAATCTCTCGCATGGTCCCAGTCTGCAAAGCTTCCAAGCGGCGATTTTGCATTACCTGGAAGGACCTCCTGGAGCACCTTTGGTGATTATATTCAGCGACTCGGGGACGCGTGGGGAAAGCAAAGATGAATCCAGTTGGTCCAGGTCCGACAATATCAATATTCGCACAATCTTACCACCAGCGATTTTAAATTCTGCATATGTTACACATATCGTGTACGGAATATCGAAGGACTATCTTTATGCCACGAGCTCATCCTATTCTAGTTTCAACCCGATTGCTCCAACTTACATGAAACCTGCGTTGAATAATATGCTCGACAAGCTGTTCAATTCTCTAACCTCTGGGACAAGACCACTAAAGGATATCATCGACCATATAATAGAATCTTCGAACGGCGACATACGAAGCGCGATCATGACGCTCCAATTTGCCTGTGTAGTAAAAATGCCAACAGGACAAGGCAAAAAATCCAGGAAGAACGCTGCTATAGTGTGAGGAATATCTATCAATCGCTCGCTCCTCTCTAGTAACACTGTGTGCAGGCTTGAGGCAATCACGAAACGAGAACACTCACTCGCACTCTTCCACCTTCTTGGGAAAGTCCTCTATAACAAGCGTATGAGTCATGGTAGTTGGTCTCACTGGATCTCACACCCAACGTAGGCGTTGGCGACCCACCCGGAGCACACTTGTCCAAGAAAGACATTGAGAAAGAACGCCAACTCGACGCCTTTGTACCCAAACCCTTACCACTCCCAGATCATCTAAAAGAATTCACTCGACGTGGCTCGCGCGTTGACCCTAATGTAGGTTCCTTTGCTCATATCTCATGGAATCGAGGTTGACTGCCACTTGAAAGGTGATATATGCCGAGTCCCCTATCGACACTTCCCTCTTCTCCTTATATATCCACCAAAATTACCCACAGTTTTGCAACGAAATCGAGGAGACCTGGTACATCGCTGATGCTCTGAGTCTAAACGATGCGACCAATGACCATGTAAGGGCTCGTGTGGTGTTGAATATTCACTTGCCCTGACCTCTCAGTAGTGGGCATATCGAAATCAAGTAGCCGCACAGCAATTCCACACTCTCACGTTACAAACCCTGCTTGCTCTACCATCACCAGTTCCAAGGCGCAATCAAAAGATGTTCAAACCAGAGTTCTTTGAATATCTCACAAAGACTCGAGAGGCTGAAACGGGATTAGCAGACGCCAAGGCTTGGTTAGGACGTACTGGTAGTTTTGGGTGGGGAAAAGAGGACGTAGAATTGCACCTCGCTGTTGTTCTACCGCATATAGGATCCAAAGGTATTTCTGGTGCGCACTTCAGCTTATCCACGAGAAGCTCTCAAAACTGATGTCTCCTAAAGGTCGTCCGCCTTCAACTCATCGTGCTTTTTCGCATTTACCCAACAATTTGCCAAAATCTGAAAGTAGTAGAGCCACGGAGCTCAACGAGGACGACGAAGTCGAGAGTCAGGCAGTCAAGCCGGTCTCTTGCAGCTCTCCTCGCATGCGTGGTCTTCAGGCTCCAACGTTACCACCTCCAGATGATTTCTGGCGTCTTGAAGACGACATTGAAGACTTTTGACTGTTTCTCGCTCTGTCTTTCCCGTTATCCGTCCCATCCTTTGCTTGCTTTGGTCAGATTCGCTTAGTCAGATTCACCACCTTCGGCCCCAACACACCCAGCTACAATCTCACGATAATAGTGCAAATCCATGCCACTTTCCCCGCCGCTCAACTTGCCTAAATGGCTTTCCGAAAATATCCACCTGCTACGCCCTCCGGTTAATAACTATTGCGTATACTCCGGTTCCGATTTCACCGTTATGGTCGTTGGTGGGCCTAATGAACGCAATGACTATCATGTCAACGAGACGGAGGTGGGTACTAATATTAAGCCAAGACGATCCTTCGGCGGTAGCGAATGACCCGAGACATTCTGATTGCAGGAGTGGTTCTATCAATACAAAGGCACTATGCTTCTGAGGGTTGTGGATGACAGTATCTTCCGTGATATTGAGATCGGAGAAGGCGAAATGTTCCTTCTTCCGGGTGCGCCTACCGTCCTCCCCTCTTCATGTGTTTATACTGAACACTCCAATAGCCAACATACCTCACAACCCCGTTAGATTTGCTGATACTGTAGGAGTAGTGATAGAAAGAGTTCGACCTGACTCGTCACTTGGTATGTCTGGTGCAGATTGACTTCCCGCACGAATTTTGATCTCTTTCGTCGATTAGATCGCCTCCGATGGTACTGCAAAGCTCCCGTACATGATAAGCCTACCCTGATACGCGAAGAAATTTTCCATGTTACGGATCTTGGGACTCAGCTCAAGCCACTCATCAACCAGTGGATACAAAACCCAGAGCTGAGAAAATGTCCGGAGTGTGGAACCGTAGCTGAAGCAAAGTAGTACTTGTATAGAATCTATATTTCATGAGGTCGGCCCCAACCTGAACGTGCAACGCAGATACAACTGACCTCCATGATGTGATTGCCTTACACCGAGGAGAGGGTTAAATGTGAATCCCGTACAAGACCAATATTTTGTGCTGTCCACCTCAGTACACCAATTCTGACCCTCGAAAGGCTGGGTCATGCTTTTGCTTAAGTTGACTACCCCCAAAACATTGCCGTCATGGATGCACATACGATTGAATGGAGGTACCTGCTACATTGAGAGTTCAGGGCTACAGTGACGCGCTTCTTGCTTGTCAGCACGATTTTTTCGGTCAATTTCCAAGTGAACCACCTGGCGTGCTTGTCGGGTAATGGTTGTCTAGAACTAGCAAAGGTACTCAACCCGAATGTACATGTTGAGGTTTGTATCGATGAAGCAGGGCGCACCCAAGTACTGCTGTTAAAATGGTGTTGAAGACCCTGATGGCGTCAAGGTAGTAAGTAGTCGGCACGGTGGTCGAGCACTTCGTGCGAAGGGCAAAGGAGAACGATGTACAAGTCCCAGAGGAAGCTTTGTAGCAGCATGAGCCTGTCTTCTCACCTCAATGTACGGATCCAGTGTTTGTGTGATCCCGATCTCAGTCATGGGCAAGTCCAACATTACCTTACCTCACAGTAGGCACAACTAAGGATGCAATAAAATGACGTTGCTTTGGAATTCGAGTCTTCGAGGCACTGAGCAGACCCATTACGTAATTGTACACGCAAAGGTGGTGTTGGAAATGATCAATACAAAGTCTGAGAGCAGACGAGATCTCAAGTTGTCGGAAGGGTAAGCGTCCCTAGCAGTTGTCAAGCAAAACTGGTGAGGTCCAGAGTCGTCGGCAAGAGCCATAGAATTTAAAAAAAGAGCCAAAAGTCCTCCACAGGGAAAAATTGAGCCATAGAGAAAATGTTGAGATGCGCATGATCCGCAGCGGGTATTAAGCACCCGAATATGCGTGGCGTATTCGAGGATAAGATCGGTAGCAACTGTGCGAGATGCTGAGTATATCACGGTCGTGGGGACGGTGTGGTGCTATTGCCGAGTTCAGGCGGGGACAATGGCAAAGGTATCGTGGGCTTCCAAACGGAAGGGGTGGCGCCTCCTGTGCGCACTGCTGGAGTGCCATTGGTGCTCACAGTAGAAGGCGTCTGTGGCGGTGGCGATACTGGCCGGGACGAGCTCCCCGAAAGCGTAACGCCGCTTCCGTTGGCAATTGGAGGCATCGAATAAGGTGCATGAGGCAAACCTGGATGAATAGGCTTGGGCTTGCGCAAAGTGTTGCGTTCCCTTTCCTTCTTCTCCCCTGAACGCTCCAAGGACTGCGATGGGCGGCTTCCTGGGCGCTCTGGAGGGGCGAGCTGACGTCCACGAGGGTCAGTACCTTGGTCGAGTTTGAAATTGGGAATTTGGAAGGGCGCAGCATTGACTGGAGACATAAGCGGGGAGGTGACATTTGATTGAGGTCTGTCGTTCTTCTTGCCTTTGAAGACAGCATCGATTCTTTTGAGAAAATCTTTGGACGACTCGCTTATATACTTGGAAAACTCTTTGCGCTCCTCCAAGAGCGGTAGGCACTGTTCAGGGACCTCGTTGAAGATGTCCTGTTCCTCAAGCATTTGTGTGACGACTCGGATGGCAGTGAAACTATGATCGCGCAGGGCATCGTTGCCTTTGGCATACAGAACACTTGGCGCGATGACGGTCGAGAGGTTCGGAAGGTCCATCTTGCTTCCCGCAGCGTCGCAGCCTGTGCCATGCGAGAAGAGCGACACCCACTTGAGGAATGCAAAGAGCACCTCCATGGTACTTCGGTGACTCTTGGGTATGATGACGCTGACAAGGTGGAGTAGTCGACGCTTCTCGTCTTCATTAGTGACAGCTACAAGCTCGTTAATTCACCGTTCCCACACGAGGAAGGCACGCAACTTACTCTGTGTCGCAATGAACAAGCTATGTAGTTTAAAGGTCAACAGCGGATCTGGCAGCTCCTTGAAGAATTTTTTGAGCAAGGCAGCGAGCTGCACCGGGTTATCCGATGCAAAGTCACCGAAACCGGGATCCTTCTCGAGTTCTTCAATGACTTCCTTCAGACGACGAATATTGCCGTTCTTCCTGAAGATGCCCTCAACGGATACATCTGGTCAAGCAAGCTCAGCACACACTCGGGTATGAAGAAAAGAAAACCAATAACTTACCCATCTGCTTCATGGCAGTAATGACATCATCCACAAAGCTAGGAATCCGTACTGGCCCACGTCCAACACCAAGCGTCGAGTCCACCCCTTCCCGCTCCACTAACTCAGACAAGGGCACCCCAAACACCCCTGCATCCAAAAAATTCAGTCATCAGCACAGTTCTACACCGTAACCCTCCCGGACTCACCCTTCTTCTTCCCCTTTTTCTCACCCTTGAAAATCTTAACCCAAATGCCCGCTTTGCGAGCCTCAATCAACTCGAGTACCTCGTCCAAATCAAATTTATCCCCGAGCTCCGAATGACTGAGCAGCCACACCGCCGCATGCTTGACAATGGCCGCATCGCACGCGTCCAAATCCGTCAGGAGCGGCGCAAGGCGGGGGATATCGTTCGCGTTGCCTTTCCCGCCAGACACAGAGCTCAACCGCCTCTCCTTTGCGTGTTCTGCCTCAACGAGCGAGGAGATATTATGTAGCATCAGGACCTCCGACTCGCGTGATTGGTGTTGGCCGACGCCGCCACCGACGTCGTCGAAAGTTTCGGGATCGGTAGTGAGCTGGATTGTCTCCTCGCTTGGCTCGCGGCGCAGCGGACGTTGCTCGTCCTCGATGATGATGACTTGCGTGTTGTGCCGCGCGAAGGCGGGACGGACAGTTTTGCTGTCGCCCGCGACTGAAGCCACTGCAGTTGATCCCTCTGACGACGCGAGACTCGCCGGGGTGCTGGTCACCGTGGGGGACTGGCCATTCGCGAGGTCGAATGAGGGGGGCGCGGCTCGGGACGGTCGTGCAGCCGCCGAATCTGCATTTGAAGTGGAGTGGGAATTCTGGTGCATACCCTGCTGATTGTGGTCGGTAGCCTGTGCAACCTTTCCTGTAGGTCCTTGAAGGATCGTCGACCGCTTGGGTGTCCGCGCAGTGAGCGAAGTCTTGCGATCAAGATTAAGCGACTTCATCCGCATCATGTCTGTCGACTCCCTACTCGTAGGCGATGAGCTGATTCTCGTTAATGGACCTGAAGACACTCATAAGCCTGAATCATCCAAACGCATGGTAAGTGTTAGGACACACCAGTAGGTGGCACTATGGCCCCCCTCCTCTTGAGGATAAAGTACAATCGCCTCAGGGCAACAGTCAGGAGGAAGGCATACTGCTCGAGGCGAGTAACGTTGTGAAAACCTTCCTGGGTAGCTGGCCTCCGGTGGTCCGGGCAGTAGATCGCGCTCGGCGGTTTGCTAATAGCCAGGAGCGAACCATTGGAAGAGAGCGATCCCGCCCCATCTTCGGGATGATATACATAGTGTTCCGCCGGCGGCGGCGTCGCGAGAACTGTACTCGGCGTAGCACTCAGAGTCAAGGTAGACACAGACGAGGTATGTCGATGCTCGTGCCCATCATGGCTCCACTCGTCCCCCTCCTCTCCATCAGCATTCCCATTCCCGGCCCCATTCCCGACCGTCGGTTTCTCCCGTACGACCGGGCGGCTCCCAGCCGCGCGCCCACACTCAACACAAGTCAGGCACCACGCGTGCCACCGTAGAAAAGTGCCGAGGCGCACACAGTCATCCTCGATTGTCCCCTGGCATTTAAGGCATAAATCCGAGGGCGGGGTGTACTGCGCCGCCTCGGTGGTGCCATCGCGCGCATCGTTGTATTCCTGTATGCATGGCGATACGCCTGACAGCTCGGGCGCGAGCGACTTGAAGCCAAAGATGACGCCCTTGGTGCTGGGGGACTGGCGCAGCTCGTGGGTGCTAATACTGATCGAGATTTGGCTGGATGTCTCATAGGAAGAGGGTTTCGAGGTGTACGAAGATGATGACTTGGGCGAGTCGACAAGACGGCGCGCGGTCGGGTCGCCGTTCTCCTCTGCCATTCGTTGGAGTGGATCAAGGAAGCGGGACACGCCCTCAGGTTCAGGGTACTCCCTCTGCAGCTTGAGCGCCCCGAGCAGCGCGATGCGGATAAGGATCTTCAAAAAGTGCGCAATGCCCGTGATGAGTGCGAGCAGCTCCTGCGTCATGCCGTGGCGCGACGTCTCCTTTTGTGCGTTAGAGAGCGAGGTAAACAGATCGACGGTCTTGCGGCAGAGCATGCGAGATTCGCGAGCATACGAGAACGCGCGGACGGCGTCGTGTGAGACGTACAGGTGGTGGATGTCGTCGAGTGAAGCAAGGAGAACCTCGACGTGGAAGATGAAGCGTTCGGCGCTGCGTACAGCGTCCAGGTAGGACCCGTCGCTCACGAAACGGAGCATGTCTGAGATGCATGCCGCGCTCGACTCTTCGAACGCGGAGAGAACGGTCCATATTCTGTGGACCATACCATCCATCCTCCGCTGGAATTCGCGCAGCGACGCAGGGGTGTACAGCTTCTCCTCCTCTTCGTGCAGCGGCGGAGCATTCGATGGGCGAGCGGGAGCGAGTTTGACATTCCAAAATTTGGAGATCATGTAGCACTCTGGGTGGTAGGTCTCGTCACGCGAGTTGCGGTTGATCTCAACGTATTGTTTGAGGATGGCTGAGTGACAAGACGCGCAGCGGGCTGCACAGCGGGTCGAGTAATGGAAGTGGCAGTAGACCCGGTCGTTGTGTTCATAGTAACTGTCGTTCTGGCCGAATACGGTAGGGCAGATGGAACAAGTAAAGTGATCTGGGTGGTACTTTTTGTCTGTGTCACGATCAGTGTTTGACCTCATGAACATGCGAGCTCACGCGGGCTTACCGGACGAGGTGATATAGCCTGCTCGGAGTGCCTGGCCACACTTTGCGCATAGGAGACCGAGGCGCCTGAAGTAGTCTGTCTGTTAGGGTCGATTGTGTCAGAGAATGACGGGCGGTGCACGCGGTAGCTCAGATACCTCGCAGAGAGGGACCTGCTTGCCATCTGTGAGCTCAAACGAGAAGAATTTCTGCACAACGACGGCACCACAGTCCTGGTAGATAATCTCAGCGAACGATTAAGCGTGGCAGACGAGAGATACCGACGAGACAGGTAAAGCAGGGTGCGTGGAAGACCCCGCCGAGAGCACGGACATAAGGACCTGATATTGGTTTATCGCATTTTGGACAATTCTCCTTTGGGGTTGGGCTTGCTAGAGATGATGGCTGAGAAGACTGGGACGAAGTCTGTGGTGTCGATGCTAGCGGTGGGGTTGTCACAGTAGACGAGGCTGCCGCCGCCGTCGTTGGTACAGGTGCAGGTGGCGACGAGAAGGATGAGGAGGAAGCTGAGGGTGTTGCAGGTACGTTTATTGTCTGCGCTATTGGCGGCTGGAGCCCGCTTCGCTAGCTTGAACCCTGCAGCGACAGCAAACCCGCTCACTCGGACCATGGCCCCAACATCGTCTAGAAAACGTCCAGCTCGGTCACAAACCGGCCCTCCTCCAAAACGACGCAGATCCGATCTCGACGCCCACCAAAAACGTCCCGCTAAGCCATCGAAACAACCCTCCCAAACGACCCAAAAAAAACGCGCAGTGCCAGTAACAAAAATACAAACTGTATCAAGCGACAGCGGTGAAGAAGACAATGAGGTATTGGGCCCGCAACTTGCAGATGAAGTGGTCCTCGACACAAATGGTTCGTCTGCCTCAGATCGACACCTTCTCACAGATCTAACCGTCCTTTTGCAGCAGCTAAAGAATCGCACAGGGTTCAAAAAGAACTTTATGCGCAGCGCAAAGCAGCAAAACCCAATGCTGAAGTCATCGAGCAAGCCAAACGCGTCTGGGCGGATGCGCGCAAGCTCAACATCTCCAAGGAGGAGCGGAAAAAACACGTCAAACAGCTCATGGACATCGTACGGGGTAAGGTGCAGGAAGTTGTGTTCAAACACGATGCGAGTCGCATTATCCAGACGGTACGCGGGATTGCTCTTCGAACAAGTGGGGCCAATATACTGACACGAATCGGATTTTGGTGCCCAGGTTGTCAAGTACGGCGGCCAAATGGAGCGAGACCTAGTCGCCTCAGAACTCCGAGGCAAATTTAAAGAGTTGGCCCAGAACAAGTACTCCAAGGTGCTCCAGGAATCCTCCCCTCTAATTCCTTATCCTTCATTTCGCCCACTGACTAACAACCGCCCCTAACAGTTCCTTGTTACCAAACTGATCCGCTACTGCCCCACGCACAGGGACGTAATCCTAGCCGAGTTCCACGGGCACGTCCTCCGCCTGCTGCTGCATAAAGAAGCCGCGCGCGTCGTGGCGGACGCATATGAGCTGTACACCAATGCCGCTCAACGTGCGGTGCTCCTCCGAGATTTCTATGGCAAGGAGGTTGCGCTTTTCGAACCCAAGGTTAATGGGCCCAGTGGGTTGAAAGACGTGCTGGAGGGTGCCCAGAGGGAGAAACACAAGCGGATTTTGGGAGCTTTGAAGGAAAACTTGACTCTGATGTACGCCCACGGATTCTTGCTCATGAACTTGGCACTGATGAGCTGATCCACTGGTCGTAGCTTTGACAATCCCGATAAAGGCGCCGTATCGCACGCGATCGTACATCGTGCGTTATGGGAGTACCTCCTCGAGCTGCGTTCACTCCCCTCGGAAGAAGAGGGCGAAAAGGCGCGGCGGGCAGTATTCGAGAAGTGCGTCTTTCCATCTCGACTTCTGCTCTTGTGATAAACACTGACCGAACTGCCCTTCGCTCGCTACAGCTGCCAAGAACTCCTCGCAGAAATGGTACACACGAAAGATGGTAGTCTCTGCGTGCGCGAGTTCCTCGTGTGGGGATCGGCAAAGGATCGCAAGCAGATCCTCAAAGTGCTCAAACCGCATCTCGAGAGGATATGGACAAACGAGGAGGGCCAGCTGGTGCTGTTCACCGCGTTGGACGTTATTGAGTGCGTCAGCCCTTGTTACTCACGCACGACTTTGAAACGAACGAGCGCCTCTAGCGACACCAAGCTCCTGACTAAGTCTCTCCTCACCGACCTGAGCACGACTTCCTTCACTCCAAAGATCTACAGCGAAATCACCGGCCGCCGCGCGCTGCTCTACCCGCTCGTGCACCGGTCCCCACGACACTTTACACCGGCTTTGATACTCTCTGTTGCGTCCACTGACCCGATCCGAGAGAAGACATCAAAAAAGGACGAGGGCGTGCGCCGTGATGAGGTACGACGCGCTGTGAGCGACGGGTACCTTGCTGCTGTGGTTGGCGATGTAGAGGCGATGATCAGCGATCCTGGGGGCAGTTTAGTCTTTGGGGAGGTTATGTTGTTCGCAGAGGGTGGTATGGAAACCTTTACCTCGTATACCCACACTCACGAGGCTAACAATGATCGTCGATAGATAAAACACAAGCCATCAACGCGCTCCTCTCCACGCTCTCCGCGGACCCGTCGATCATCTCCACAGGGCACACATCTCGCTTGTACAAGACCCTTCTCCAAGGCGGCCACTTTTCCCAGTCAACGCAGCACATTACTCACTCGCCGGTGTTCGCCCCCGGGGCATTTGCGTCTGGGTTTTTGGCGCAGGTTTCGGAGGGGGTGATACGAGAGATGGCCAGGGGCGATGGGGCGTTTATCGTTGCGGAGCTGATTGAACGTGTGCGCGCGGAAGGAAGCGAGGAGGATCGCGCTCGTTTGGTCGAGGTATTTGGGAAGGCCGGGAGGAAGGTTCGGGAGGAAGTGGAGAGTGGTCAGCCGCGAGGGTGGAATTTATTGGTGGAGAAATTAGAGTTGATTGCGTAAGAGGGGTGGGGCAAGGGCGGTTGACCCTTTCTTATCTATAGAGCAGTCTTTTTATCGTTATAATCGGAGACGAGTAAGATTTGTGGCTGGTCCTGAAACACAGGCTCAATACTTGTAAGATCCAATTCGAGCGCCAGAAACTCGTAGATCGCGATAGGATATGGAGGATCGAATGCCCAATGGTAGTATTAGACGCAATCAGGGAGAAAGTAGCTGTTTGGACACCAGCGTTGACGCTGAGCCTCTAGAAATTAAAACCGGCACAAAAGGTCACAGTACTTGCACAACATGCACTAGTAACGTGCATTTTCTGGACGATCTACTGAAAATATTAAGATACCTATCAATTATATGGTTGGACTACATGACTTAATGCACGATTCCGGTTCCGTTCATGGATAACGTGAGGATGACGAGTCACTCGAGCCTCCGCATGCATCCACAGTTCGTCAGATGCGCGTTTATGTGGAAGAGTGGACAGTGTTTCGGTGACCGGATGCACATAGTTCTCAGGGTTTTCAAAACGACCATGAAGTATCATTGTAGGTACAAGGAGTCTTGGTGGATACATGTGAGGAACCTTGATAGCCAGTTTCAATTTTCTAGCCCAAGCACGTACTTAGACGTGTCAGATTGAACAATTGTGAACTCAGCCGAACCCAACACCAATAATGGAACCGCCTACGAAACTTCCCTTGGTAGTACACTTGATTGTGGGAACGATTTGACCGCGGTTACTACTGAACTTCCCAGAAGCCCTGCGGCTCCCCCTGCTTCAGCCCATGAGGCAACTATACTCCTATAGCCTTCCAAATAACCATTTTGAATCTTTGACAATAATTGGAAGGAGAACGAGTCGGATCTGAAGCAGGACGAGTGAAGTCCCACCCACTGCACCGATGTGCATTGAAGCTCCCATCGGATACAGAGTACCGTTTGGTTTATCAAACCACGGCCTAATGTCAGCCACAGAGTTCCCATTAAGATGCAGATCAAGCAGCCAGGTCCAAGCGAGCCACGATGGTGTGCGGTTCAGTGCTGCGTATCGCGATGGTGTAATCTCCAACAGCCATGAATCAGAGAGGATCAATGTTGGTTAAAGAGGGTGCACTGAAGGCCCGAGGGGCTCTTTGGGTACGAGTGCTATTATATAAATTCACATGCTGGTAGAGAAGGGTTCAGATGCGTGGCAAAAGGAGGACACAGATAATTTTCATCACGAGGTCCTTTTGATCGCCTCCTAATCTGCGTTGCCTCATTGCTCACAACGAAAGAGAGGTGGAGGGTGGTGTATCGTGCCAAGTCCAAGCAACACCGTATTTATAAAACATTTGGTACAGTTGGTTTAGGTGAACGCGTGTGTGTGCAGAGGGCTTGATCACTTGCTCCCCATCATCTAGACAAAAATTTAGTGTTAGTCGATTGCCCGACACTGGACAAGGTAGGGTCAATGTACCTTTACAAACTCTTCATAATCAATCCTCCCATCCCCATTCGTATCTGCCTCCTTCATCATCTCCCTCAGCTCACCCGCGGTCAGCCTCTCTCCGAGGTTGGCCATGACTTGCGCAAGCTCTTCAGAGGTGATATATCCATTGCCGTCCTTATCGAATACTTTGAAAGCTTGGCGTATCTCTTCTTCACGGTCCGAATCCTGGAGCTTACGGCTCATCATCTATTACGCACCAAGCATCTTCAGTGGTTACGTGAAACGAAAGAAGATACAAGTCAAACACGCACAGTAAGGAACTCGCTGAAGTCAATTGTTCCATTTCCGTCTACATCGACTTCGTTGATCATGTCTTGTAGTTCAGTATCGGAGGGGTTCTGGCCGAGCGAGCGCATTACGACGCCAAGCTCTTTTGTTGTGATGGTTCCATCGCCGTCTATTAGCAGTAGATGATAAGTACGTATGGTTGGCGATATATGGTGGGCGTACCCTTGTCAAAGAGGGAAAAGGCTTCCCGGAACTCTGTTGTCGTTGTCAGTGGCGGCGGGGAGACCACAGCAAGGTTGATCTATTCACTAACCCGCAATTTGCTCTGTTCACGCTTGTGATCAGTGTTGGCGGGTGGGGGACATGTGCTACTCACCTTGTGACTACAAATTTGGCCCATCGGGCGAGCCGATCGCATTGATCCGATTAGGATTATTACCCCCTTCTGTATAATGGTACTCACGAGTTGGGACATGGCAAAGGTTCAAGCACTGCGGAAGTGGTCGAGGTCGAAGCTCCGCGCTTCTGAGATCTAGGCGGGCCGTACAACACCCGGACTCTGTGGAACCCATTGATTCAAGGGTATGCATTTACTTCTGCTGTACTTATGACATTCAGAGTTTTACACTACGTCACATAGGAGACCACAAGATGATCAAATCAAGGCCAAGAAGGAATGAAGAATTGACGGTGGAGCAGATGAAAGTGCGTGACTGGAACGGTGCTTCACTTCGAGAGCATCATCTGTAAAGCGAAATTATCAGTATGACAATCAAGTTGTGGATCTTGAGAACACTTACTTTCACAAACTCTTCATAATTAATTTGGCCATCACCGTCGACGTCCGCCTCTCGAATCATCTCATCGACCTCGGTATCGGACAGCTTCTCACCCAAGTTGGTCATGACGTGTCGCAATTCAGCAGCACTGATGTATCCATTGCCGTCCTTGTCGAACACTTTGAATGCCTCTCTGATTTCCTCCTCACTATCAGTATCCCTCATTTTTCGGGCCATCATCTAGATGAGAGGATCAGTGGAACCAACCACGAAAGTATGTGGTATATTCACGCACTGTGAGGAATTCCGGGAAATCGATCGTGCCATTGCCATCGGCATCAACCTCATTGATCATATCCTATGATACGATTGGCCGTTAAGAAAGCTCCTCTACCCATGAAA
>WNFL01391817.1_pt1 | contig 19583 bp, 23 predicted proteins | sample 5400361 | NCBI WGS metagenome assembly WNFL01 (sample SAMN13153351, study PRJNA577476) | soil metagenome | isolation source: 40 cm soil on Douglas fir-dominated hillslope | place: USA:California | collected 2013-09-17
TCGGACGTCGACGTCGACGTCGCTGGCCATAGACGCGCCGACATGGCAGCAGTAAAGCTTTAATAACGACGCAGCAATAATAATGCACGCATGCAGTACCAGCTCGTCAACCTCCGACCTCCGAACATTTTGGAACACAACTTGAACCATGACGACCACGACCATTCTCAACGACGGACGTCGTATTCCCAATCTCGCATTTGGTACAGGTTCTGCCCTCAACGGCCAGGATGTAACCGCTCAAGTCCTTGCCGCTCTCAATGCCGGCTTCACCCACATCGACACTGCCCAGTGGTATCGCAATGAGCACACGGTAGGAAAGGCACTCAACGAGTTCTTTAACACCCGCAAAGACAAGACCGACGTCGATGTCGAAAACGGTTTCTATCGCCCCAAACGACGCGAAACAATCTGGGTCACGACAAAATTGGGTAATGGGACCGATGGAGCTGTTGGCGAACTTCACAAGAGCCTCGAAAAAGTGCATCTTCCGATGACGTCCACGGTCGCGGTCGCTAACCAAGAATATTCACTCATCAATGTAGCTAGGACTTGTCTACGTCGATCTCTACCTCATCCATAGCCCTCTCTTCGTACATGGACCCATCGACGAGGCCTGGCGGGGGATGGAGGACGCGCAGGCAAAAGGTCTCGCAAAGTTTGTCTTTCAAAGTTCAAAGAGGCTGAGGCTGCAGTGATCGCCATGTTCTGCATGTTCTGATGGTATCTTGGCGATACAGGAGTATTGGTGTTTCCAACTTCAACGTTGAACAGCTCGGACTGCTTCTCAAGACTGCCAAGGTTGTTCCCACAGTGAACCAGGTTGGTCCATCTCAGTGCCTTCCGAGGTGTCAATGACGCTACTCACTCCCGTAGATACGCCTCCACCCCTACAACTACGCGGAAAACGCTCAGCTTCTCCAGTTTGCGCAACAGCACGGCATTGTTATGGAGGCATATGGCGCATTGGCGTACGTCAGCATCTCTATCCACCCCTCGGCTCGTTTATTTACTTCGCTACTACGTTGTCGCCCGCTCAGGCCAATCACCCANNNNGGACCCGTCACCAAAGCGCTCGCTGGACCTGCTGCACGTCTACATGCCACTCCCGTTCAAGTCATCCAACTCTGGGTTCGTGCAAAAGGCGCTGTGATCGTGACGACCACGAATAAGGAGGAGAGACTAAAGGAGTACCTCGGGATTGAAAGACTCGGTGTGCCTTTCTGCCTACGAATGGAGCTTTGACCGCTCATTCCTTGTGTAGGCCCCCTCACGCCCGAGGAAGTCGCTGCAATTGACATTGCAGGAGCACTGGGTCCCGACTCGCGGTATCTATCTCCGAAGGAAGAACTCGAAAATCGCTGTTGGGGGAGAGCGGCCTGGTTACAGGGGAATCCACAGATAAAATATTCGCTCATCCTTGGCATGGTCCTAGGCCTCTGGGGTGGGAAGCACCTTTTGGGATGGGCCTTTAGACAACAGTGAAATAATATTAAGGGTACACAGGCGCTGTACCTTCCTCAAAGCCTAGCTTGCACGCAATTCTTGCGATTCACAGTTGGGCGCTGCGCCGTAAGGGGTTGGGGGGTTGTTAGTGTGCTCGAGAAGTGCAAGCCAGCCAGCCAGAATCTGGTTTATTTATGTCGTTACCATCTGTGCCTCGTCCTTTTCTAAAATTTCATTCATCTCGGAAGCGCTGAGCGCGGTGGCCTGTGGAGTGGCTGTAGCTTGCTTGAGCGTGCAGGACAGTATTCGAATGAGTCACTGATGAACAGATTACCACCTCGCTCCAGGATCTGCACGAACACCACTACTCTATCGCGATGCCTGTGCCTCCCCATTCTCCCCAACGATGTCAACAGCCAGCTTGGGGATAAAACCACACGTATTTCCTGGTTCCTTAAGACTGTACAAGTTTCCGTTCACGAAGCGAGCTCGAAGATCACTTATAAGCCACAGGCTGTCATGGGACTCTGCATTGAACCGAGAAAACAAACTTGCAAAGAATGTGGTGCTTTCAACGCTTCAGAACTCCGATTTGACTAATTCCAAACCCTCTTTTTCATTCACTGTGTGAGTCCCAAGGCCCGCGCGCGAGTTGACAGATTCCCACTGAATCGTCTTCAGGAGGCCGTAACTTCCTAGAAATAAGCTTCTACAACGCTCGGAACATAAACATTGTGACGGCGGATGGGCCTGTGACTGATTAAGGAAAGGTCGGTTCAATGAGCAATTGTGCGATACGATTTGTATCCACTCAAGGTCATCAGGCTGCAGTCCAACTATTTGACAGCTCAACCCGCAGTGAACCGATTGATGGCTGATCGTAGCAGGCGAGATGGGAGTACGGTCACGTGGATGGGAGTCTGAGTCTGACACCGAATGAATAACGGTCGTTTTAGCAGATGACCAGGTGCCATGGACTTCTCTGCAACCATCCCCAGGCTTTCAGAAGACATCGGCAATATCCGCTACAACAAGACGTCTCAGAAGATGCGCACCGGGGTCGTAAAGACGCGCAGCCCCACTGAGAGCGCCGGTGAGAAGCCCGCCAGCGGGGCCGTCGTCATTTCCACAACAATATTAATAAGGCGATGAAATAAGCGAGGGACATTTTCTCGGCAAAATATCTTCCAGAACTGAGCGCCCTCAAAACAACGGTTTTTCCGGGATAAGGGCTTCTGCAACGGCCGAGGCTGAGGTGGCACTGCTTATCTATATATATCACATGTTCGCTTCGAGTGTCCCTAGGTAGGTAAGTAGAATATTTCTCGAGATGGTCGAAAGTATCGCCAACCTCGCCTCGAGCTCGAGCTTGGAAACATTATTCCTGAAGAGAACGGGTAAATCGACTGTTCAGGCGGTGGTGCGGCGACTGGACCTCTGCACTGGACCTCTCTCCGCAGGATGCGTGGGGCGTGGGGCTCGGGGCTTGACATAGGGATCACTACCCGTGCTGGTGCCTTGACAGTGCTTTGGTGGTAAGTAGTCATGATAGAAATGCCTGCTCTATACCTGGAAAAGGAGCTCCACCAGCGGCGACCCGCAGCGACCCGCCCCTGTGCTTTCATCATCATCTGTGTCGAAGCCAGCAATGGCTGCTGCACCGTGAAATTTGATAGTCATCCGGTATTGGCGGTGGTGGTCAGGGGGCAGGTGGTAGGTTAGGGTTAGAACCTTGTCTCAAACGATTCGAGGTATGGAGGCGACGGACGAAAACGAAGAGCTGCGACGGTTCCGAGAAGATTGGAAACGCGAAGTAGCAACCCGAAAACGCGCAGACACAGTCCTCTCCTTAGCCTCGCCGTCGTCTTCGACGGTGCCCAGACCCGAATCAGACTTGCCACCCTCAGAGATATCCCAAACCCCGACCCATGACGACCAGCCTCGATTATGGCCCTCAAACCTTGCCTCTGCCGTCGAAATGTACTCAGAGGCCGTTGCACTCGAGCAGAATGGCCTGCTCGACGCCGCGACGCAGCTCTACAAAAGAGCATTCGCAGTAGACTCCAATGTCCACAAGGCTTACGGTCGAGCAGTCAAGAGTACCATCGACCAACACCAGGCTGAGCAGTCAACCGCTAATGACTTGGCCAGGCGCGTCGCGGGGCTAAACGTTGCGCCTGCGCACATTTCAGGTCTTGCAGAGGCAGAGGCAGAGGCAGAGGGACAAGACAACAAGCCCTTACGCGTAAAGCGCGACGGCACGAGTTCACTCGCTCTCGCTCTCGCTCACCTCTCCAACCTCGCCCTCCCAGATGCAAATGCGCTCTCATTCATGCCACCACCGCGACTCCCAGTATCCTCAGACGCACCAGCACAAGAGCAGCCCACCGTCCCCACCAACCCCGCCGTCCTCAACGCCCTCACACCAATCCGCAAGCTTCCTGACGAACTCCTCATCCACATCCTCCTCTTTCTCATCGAGTCACCTAATTCGCGTCATCATCATCATCATCACTCCCATCCCCAGTCCGATTCAAACGCCGTGACTGTACCAGAGCGCAGCGAAGATGACAACTGGATCACGGCGCCGAGACTGAAAATGATAACCGCCTCTCATGCTGCCACCAATATTGAGCAGTTTGCCAGAGTCTGTTGGAAAGCCCGAATACTAACTCTCGATGCTGGCATATGGAGGTACGTTGGCTCTTTCTCATATCGACTTCGACCCAAGAGATAGGTCTACTTCTCTTCCTTGAGGGAGGGGCCGCGGAATGGAGACGTATTGCAAGCCTCGGATCTGGGCCGCTCCAATTCGAGCTCATTTCCGATTACTTGGGACCACAACCAAAGTGCACTAGGAACGGAATTTATTTGACGAGGATCATATCCCCCTCTTGTCCTATTTGCTCACAGACTGACGTTGTATTTGGAACCGCCCTCTCAACTCCGATCTGCGGCTTATCCCGAACAGGGTCCTCGTTCACTCAACATACATACCACCGCAAGTCCCTGTCTTGCCGACCTACTCTGTTCGATCCCTCTTAAAAGCATACGACGGTGACTGTCGACGAATGTTCGTCGAACAACCGCGTGTCCGCGTCGACGGTGTCTACATTGCCGTATGCCATTGTGGGTCCAATCCCATTCCATACTTCCCTACTTTCGATACCGACTCCGAGGGCAGATGTTCGCACGGGCCATAGCGAGAATGCGTGGGTCAACGTCACGCACTTGATCACGTACCACCGGTACCTTCGCTTCATGCCTAATGGTGTCGTCCTGTCATTGCTCGCAAACGAAGACCAGAGCCCACATGACGTGGTGCATAATTTAAAGCCAGGGTTAAAGATGAAGGTATGTCTGCTTTCGGCGTCACACCGACTCGTCACAGCTATACGGTGGTACTAATCCACTACTTACATTTACAGGGCTTCTCAACTGGCACCTGGACACTTGATCCTTCGACTTCAACAGTCCACGTCCGTTCTCTCATCGATCCTTCAAAACCACCCCCTCCACCACCTGCACCTGCACCTCCCGTCCCACTGCACGTACTACTTCCAAACCATCCGGTGCACAATCCGGCGCCACCCCCGCCCCCAGGCACGCTGCGTTACAGCTTCGACATGGAGCTTAAGCTCCGCAGTCGGCCCATGGGCCGGTGGAACAGGCTCGACTTCGTGAGGTACGAGAGTGTTGATTTGTTCCAGGCTGGGGAGAGGTGTGATGTGCCATTGAAGAATGAACGATCGTTTTGGTTTAGTAAGGTGCGACGTTATTCAGATGAGATTGAGGCTTGAGGGGTGAATGGCGAAGGCTGGTAGGTGCCAGTTCAGTTTGGATTGGACGGATGGTTTTACGTGCTGGAGTGGATGTAACCTATAGTTCATCAATAGATGCTCTAGACCATTAGATAGACCATTATTAATAATATAAATCCCCTTGTTATATATATATGTATATCCTTGCAAATCCTTCCAGCCCTGTTAGCTCAGTAGCAGAGCGCGGCTACTTCTGCTTCTACACAGTTGCAATATCGAGGTCGCGGGTTCGAACCCCGCACAGGGTGTAACAGCTTCGTTTTGTCCCGAGAGAGAGCTGAAATGGATGTACTGGAACAATTTAGAGTTCGACTGAGGTTTCCCGCTCCCTCAGGTGGGAATATGTCGACAGAAAGTCAGAGAGCAGTTCGAAAGATGAAAGAGCTGTCATTGTAAAATATCGGCAAATTTCATGGAGAAGCAACTGGACGATAAAAGCTCTTTAGAAGTATGGCGCATGTGATTTCCTGTATAATTCGAGTGCAATGAAGGGGTAAAGGGCTTCTGCGGGCCCAACAATATGCACATGGCAAATCGCGAAGACGAACACACCGAAAGTCTCGATTTCCACAAGAACCACTAAGGCCACCATCATCAACCAAGCGGTATACAATTGTCGTGAAAGAAAGATGGCAAGTTGGGTTACGCTTTAAAGAAAAATCAGCGCACAAGGAGTTAAACTGATATTATGGTGATATTATGGTCCTGAAGGGAGAATCCCCAATATAATAACGGGGTTAGGAATATCACAGAGGTGTGTGAAAATGCTTTTGACAAACCTCAGGGCCAACTCATCAACAAATAACGCAATCCTCCTTAAAGCTAAGGTTATACATCGTCTTGTCTACAGTCTTTTCGATTTTCTTCCAATCGCTCCTGCGTTGGATGAACTCGTACACATCCTGCGTTCACGGTGAGAAATTACGGAAATGCCCAAAGGTGTTGTACCCACTTCAGGACGGAACCTGCCGCCATACCTGGCTGTATCTCTGACAATGGCAGCTAGGTCTTTCGCATCCTCCACAATGTATACGTGGCCAAGCATCTTGAAAGCGGCAAAGTCCTGCGCGAGTTGCTGCCCATTTTGGGAACCACCAATCTTGAGAGACAAAATGAATGAGTGATATGCATTTAAGTCTGCGATCACTTGGAATCCCCCTTGAAGGGAGATGATTTGCCGCTTTAAGTGCTTTTGAATGAGGCTGTACCAGTGGAAATCAGTAGGAGTGCCAGAGTGGTATGTTTAAGCATACCCGTGAAGCCGTGTCCCAACCTCGATATAGAACACCTCGAGCACCTCTCTTGCTGCGCTCCCTTTGACGAGTCTACAGTGGACTTCCAGACACCGAATAACCTCTTTACATCCGTTAGTTGGTCCTAGCTCCATTTCTTGACCTTCAATTGGGTAGTACTCCCGCGCTCCAGAATGAATGTAGAGGAGATGTTCGACTTGCGCCATCAAGACCTCAGTGGCTGTATTCAGTCCCTTGGCAACCGATTCATCGAGAGAATTTTCGAATCGTTTTTTTTCACGATTTACGGGCGAGAGAAAATCAGTCTTATCAAGGTGGTGCGCCTAGATGTATCTCATCAGTGAGTATGCCGGTGAACTCGCGGATGGGCGCATACCATTTCTCTGTCGAAGTAGACTTGCACCATGCTGCCGATCGTATCGCCGACATGAACCAACTCGAAGAACCCAAGCAAAGGAGCAACGATGGCCTCCTCATCCTTTTTCGGCTCCACTGCCCCTGGTGCCTGCTGGTGCTGAAGAGGCTTCCATACTCTCATTTGATCTACTGCCATATTGAACCCGGGTTCTAGGTGCCTCTCCCTCAATGCGATCAACAGTAAGACGAAGACTTCTTGAATCGTTTCTCGCAACTTGACCCCAGTTTGGCCAGGAAAGCCACGTATTGACCTGGAATACTTTCCATTCTCGTCGTCTACCGAGAGGCTGGCCCGTCGATCGAGGGGCTTGGTGGCTGTCGATTGAGTTACTTGTGCTTGACGAGCAGCCATACTGGATGGAAGAAAACCATCTGCAGCTGAAGCAGTAGGTGGTGGTGGGAAGAATGATTCAAGTCGCTTGAGGGGATCTCGAGCGGCATGGATGAGTGCGAGTGCAGTATCGATAGAGAGAAATAGATCAAGATTGTCCATAGAGACTGGCGATTTAGAGGTACTAGTAGCACCTCTGTCTAGTACCGATCCGTTGGTGCTGGATAGCGCGGTGATTGGAGAGAAAGCTACGCTGGATGGGCTAACCCTTGACGACTTGGCTCTCCTATGCATTCTGGGCTTCTCCCGTAAAGGTGGCTTGGGTGCGGGCTGCGCCCAAGGGTCGTCCTCGATAGGCACTACGCTCTGTCCAACAAACTCTTCAACATCCTCAGCCGGCTCGTATTCCTCATCGTCGTCATACATCTCCTCACTCCAGATTACTGCTCCGCTATCTCCTTCTCTTGTGTATCCGTCCTCGATCTTGGATGCGCCTCCCCACTTGGCTGGGTTAAGCATAGCAATACCATTTACAGCACCGCCAACTGCCACGCTTCCAACAGTCGCAACACCGGAACCCACAGCTTGTACACCTGTGACGACACCGGAACCAATGGCTTGCACTCCGGTAACTGCAACCGTCCCAACCGCCCCAACCGCTCTGGGGATAATCGTGACAGGGAGCATAAGGACGTTGCCGAAGCTGTTCAGGACGTTTCGCTTTATTTGAGCTGGATTCTGCGACGTGACGAAGCGTGTCTGAAGGTCAAAGGTTTGCCTGGTGCCGTCGATGGCTGCAGATGGAAGAGCGTGGTTCCTCATCTGCAAATGGTGACTCAGAAAATAAATGGAGATCACTACAGCCTCAATGTACCTGGACCTCCCAACCTTTGCATACGGAATCAAAATTCCTCTTGACTGCCTCGATTTCTTCGTCGAGATATTCATCCATATGTGGCTCAAACATCCGGAATACTATCTCCTCCGCATCCCATCTTGACACTTGTTCTTCATTATTGCCTGCGCTCGGTAGCGCATCATCCTCGGCATCCTTCAAAGCCACAGGGTCAGCAGGCTCGTTTTTGCCCTTGCCGATCTCGACAAGAACACTGATGATCTTCCATGACATCATAAAGCTCGCTGCACAAGCTTGAAGATACACCCCTTCATTTGCAGCTCCTTCTCTGTTTTGGTTCAGCCTCTCCGCATCGATGTCCTGCGCACGATTTAGGACTCCGGTGACATATTCACCGAGAACTTCGTTGACGAGCCTATGGGAGAATAGTAGGAGCACTTGCGCAAGAGGTGGAAAGACGCGTATGGCAACCGATCCATCGGTGTGGAGCGTCTCGAGTACGTGAGTGACGAAACTCACGAATGGGCCAAATGAGAGCTTTTGGTCCGCCCTGTTAGAATACATGAGCCAACCCCTCAAGAATTAGACAACGAAGGAGTATGGTAGATACGCACGTAAAGTTTAGATTGGGGTCCCAACGTCCCGCTTCGTAGAACACTTCTCTCCGTTCGATCCACACCTTTCCAACCTCCCATGTAGCACTGGTAACCTCTCCTGTTGAGCCTATCCCACCTCCGAACATCAACCCAGACGCGGTCAACAGGCCATTGCCGCTGGGGCCTGCCAGGGCTTTTCCTGCGCCAGACTTCGGTACGTAATCCCTCCACTCCCAGACCTCCCATGCACACCAGGCAGCCTCACGCATACCCCACTCGTCCGCCCTGCCATCGGCATCCTCAAACTCCTTGAGCATGGCTGCTTCGAACCTATCCACCGCGCCTCGTAGAATCTGATCCGAGATGACCGTCTTGTCCTTCCTTACTCCCTTGACTCTATCTCCGAGCCAGAGAGTAAGCAGATGTAAGAGCATTGCCTGGAAGTAGGTTTCTGACGGCCATGGTTTAAGGGCTGATGTCCCGTTGGTGGGTATGAGCGATGGTTTGGAACGGTGTTTTAATGGTTGTGGTGGTAGTTCTACTGGTGGGAGGAGGCGCGTCAGGAGTTGGTGTGGCGGAGTTGCAGGCACCAGGAAGGTGAGCAACGGCCTGAGAAGTCCGTGCGCATAGATGAAGTCATCTTGCGGGGTCGGCTGCTTGGTGAAGCTACTGGTAGTGTTGCTCGATGGCGCGGGTGCAAGTAGCGGTAGTTCCAATGGCGAGGGAACGAAGGGTTGATGAAATTGGGAGGGGGGTTTTAATGGTTGGTAGCTCTGCTGCAAGCTGGGAGACACAGTTGCTGTTTGGAGGACACCGAACGGACTGGGGGAAACGCCTCCGTTCGTGACAAGTGGCGACGAATAGAGCGGTGGAGCAGAGGCAAAGTCGCCAAAATCGTCCTCTACCTCAAGAGGCATTCGGGGTGGTGGCGACTGCCTTCTCGATGGAGGTGATGGCGACGAAACGAAGCGACCAAAGTCGGAAAGGTCAATGCTTGACGATGACCCATTCACTGACCCCTTCTTGTGGCCAAGTTTTGGGACCGACCGATGACGCTTCTCCAGCTCTACCAATAGCGTATTGTAATCTGATTGGTCGCTTGGTTTAACGCAGGATAGCGGCCGTCCAACTCGCCGTAATACGGCCAGCCGTTCCTTCCAAATTTTGCTATCGCCACCATCCTTGACTAACCGACCAAGTGCTCGATTTGTACGTGCATAGTTTGGTATGTCTGGAATCGCCAAATGACAGAGGACGAGAAGGTGAAGATCGGAAGGGAGGATACCGATATACTGAGCGCGATTTTGATGGGATGCTGCGCGTGCAAGGATGGTATTCTTGGTAGAAGAACCACCAGTGATGGAGTGTAATGATGAAGAATGCAATTTAACGGGCTCGAGGGTGGTCCATTTGTCCATGGAGGTTTGATGAGTCTGCCGCAGGAACATAGGGTGACGTGGATCGAAATATTGGGTGAATATTAGTACGTACGGTATTTAGGTAGACTAGAATTCAGGATTTGTTGCCACGTAAGGGCAACACTATCAATATTGGGCAGTTGGCGTTGGTGGTTGGTGGCGACTTTACGTTCAGGTTCAGTTCATTCGGTGTCGATTCTTTCTGAATCCTTGAATGAATCTGTGCAAGCTTGAAGTTACGACTAGTAGCAAACATAGAATGTCGACTACTTTACAATCGAGTAATTGCGCGCGTTGTCTAGTTCAACTCTTGGAATCGGCTCTTCCGTTACAGCAACGACGTTCTACCGTACGTACGTACGTGCGTGGTAGTGTAGTGGTAGTAGGTAGTGGTCCCAGTGGTTCCAGTGGTTCCAGTGATGGTTGGTGGTGGTGGTTAAATGTCCATCTTTGAGGCTGGACCACACCTTGTCCCCTGTCCACTAGCTGCTTGAAGATCTCGCGTCTAATATACCCGTCACCACATTCTTTTCTTTGGTGCATCCTGCAGCGTTGGGAAAAACATGCTAGACATAGATTGGGATCTGTCTGATATATCTGAGAAAGGGGACCAAGCACTAGTCTACGCCCTCAGTTTGGATGTCGCTATCACACTGGCTCGTGGCTCGTGGGTTGGTGGATGCACATTGACGCCTAACCCTGACCCAAACTCATCCTCATCCTCATCCCCATCCACCACATACGCACACGCACACGCACACGCATACGCATCCACTACTTATCAGGCTGTCGATTCATTCGAATTAGAATTAGACTTTAGGTGAAATACTGTAATAGAAGCCTTGTTCATCGTCACTTGACGACTTGACGAGTTCAGCAACGACCAGACCATCTAGTCCGGGGCCCCTTCGGGACTGCACGATTCGATTCGATTCGAATAGTGCTCGGTCTCGAGTTCTCAGCTGAGTTTTGCGCCGTAGTTGCAGTAGCAGCCAGCAGCCAGCAGCCAGCAACAAGCATGGTTCGCTCCAGCCTCCCTAACCAACCAACTTTCCACTTGGCTCCCTGGCTCCACGTCCACCTGTCCTCGTTAGTTCTTTGCAGCCCGCTGGCGACGAGTTGCATCAGTACCGGACCCAATTCCGTACACGTACAGTATGTCAACAGCCAACAAGGATGAGGCCATCAAATGCCTAGGGCTCGCCCAAAAATACTGTGACAACTCCAACTTTTCGTTAGCCAGGAAATATGCGAATAAGTCGATCGGTCTCTTCGCCACACCGGAAGCGTCCAAGCTCCTCGACTTAATAAATCAACGCGAGGCCGCAGTCGCGAGCGGAGAAACACGGTCGAATGACGCGAGCCTGCATACCGAGGAGAGCACGGCCGGTACTCGCCATCGGCACACCTCCCATGCAAACGGCCCATCTGGTAGCATTGCCAAGGATAAGGGCAAAGAGAAGGCGCGCGACTATACGCCGGAGCAGGCCGCCGTTGTAGCACAGATACGCAAGTGCAAAGTCACAGAATATTATGAGATATTGAGTCTCACGAAAGAATGTGACGAGAACGATGTAAAGAAGGCGTATCGAAAGGCATGTCTCTTCAACGCCCGCGCGAAACGCACACCGCTGACGGCTTCTGGCTTTCCTGGCTTTTCTGGCTTTCCATAGCTTGCGCTACAGTTACACCCGGATAAGAATGGCGCACCTGGAGCTGATGAGGCCTTCAAGAGTCAGTCAGTCTTCTTACACAACTCCGTTTTCCTTTTCTTTGCTCTTCTCGGGTGCCAACTGCCAAACGAAACGCAACCCAAAGGGTGCAACCGCCCTCAAGGCCTCAAGGCCTTTTGGCCCTTTGATTCAGGCCCGTGAATGACTGGTACACTCCAGTACGTTTCGCCTGAGAATGCTAGAATCACAGGGGGTAGCCAACGTAACACACCAAGTTGTACGTATTTGATCTCACTCTGTGATGCCCTTCAAATCGTTTCTCATTGTCTGTCTTAGCCACTGTTATCAGAGCCTCTTTCGCCACATTCGAATTTCTCAAGAGCCTTTTGGCTTTATGATCATATTTACAATTCACTTGTCGATCCTTAATTCTTTGCTGTCACGTCCGACCAAGCGCGATAAAACGCCTTTTACTTCTTCCATGTTCCCGTTTTCATGTACTTGCTTGCATGCTACAGTCATTCGCTGACCTGTGGCCTTGTAGTGGTCTCAAAGGCCTTTCAAGTCCTCTCCGACGCAAACTTGCGCGCAGCGTTCGACTCGCACGGCGGTGATCCGGAATCCCGCTCTTCTGGAATGGGCCCTTTCCGATCGGCAGGTGGTGGCGGAGGGATGAGATTCGAAAACGAAGTCAGCCCAGAGGAGCTGTTTAATATGTTCTTCGGTGGAGGGTTCCCTGGTGGTGGGTTCCCTGGTGGTGGGAATGGTACGTTCTTCTCACCTGCCCGCCACCTCTCCTGCACGCCGATATCCAATGCGGTGTACCTGACGATCTTTGGGACTCTCAATAGTGTATACATTCGGTGCCAACGGCTTCCAGCGCGCCGGCTTTGGTGGTGGTCGTCGCCGGCAGCGGCAGGCTGCAGATGACCAACCCCGGCAACCCGCCACACTCAAGACGACCCTACTCCAACTCCTCCCCATTATATTATTTTTCGTCATGTCCTTTGGCGGATCTATTTGGAACGCCTTATTTGCTGAGCGCGTCATTCCGGATCCCGCTTTCAATTTCTACCGTTCAACCGCATTTGACCAGCAACGCACTACAACACCCACCGATATAATCGGTCGTTCGTCCCCTGTTCGCGGCGGAGTCACATACTTCGTCAACAGGGGTCAATGGATGAACCATCCGGTGCTAAGAACTGCTGTGCCCACACCCGATGAGGACACCGATCGCCGTACTCTGGCTCGTTTTGACCTCAAGGTTGAGAAGCGGTACCTCGAGCTACGGTACGATACCTGTGCGCGGGCGATTGAGAGGCGTGAGAAGGCGATGGATGCCAAGCGTGGGGTGTTTGGTATCGGCGCCGATTGGGACGGGATTAAAAAGTTGAAGGAGGAGAGAATTGAGGCTTGTGAAGAGGTCAAGCGATGGGGAGTGCGGATTGCGTATTAAGAATTCCGGGTGCCGTCGGATGTGGGGTTTACAATGGAGCAGATTGTACGGAATATCTTATTTTCTCTCTCGCCTGTGCTATCGCTTCCATGTTCTTCAGGTATCGTTCCTGATATTTTGGTGCTTGCGTTCGTTCCCATCATATCTACTGATTATTATTGTCACCAAAAAATCGTCTGAAATGAAAAGGAACGGACAGTAGCTATAATCAGAGTACTATATTAGTTTTAATTCATAGTTTCTTAGTAGTTTAGCTATACCGAGTGGACCTCACTTGGACTTGGGAGCTGCTCCATTGATTACGCCTCTGGTGGATGGAGTCCAATTGGATGCATCTTACATAAGACCAATCTCGGGTCATCGAGACGTGCTATACATGGTATGCCAGTGCAATCTGGACAGTGGAGACAGGTCCGGAAGCCACCTCCACCATGCGTCTGTACGTGTTACAGGTGTCGATTCAAATATGAAACCGCGCAGACAGAGCAGTGAGAGGACAATACGTAGGGTATGTGGTTGTGAGACCGCCTCTTCCTGATTGGGATATCCACTGCACCAAAGGCGCCAGTCTCAGCTCATGTCCATATGGGGTTCGGTGGGGACGAGATGGTCATTCTGACTAGGAGGTGTAGCGTACTTGTATTCTCTTGCATGATGCCGTACGAACAAGCGGTTTGTCATGCATTGACCTATAGGAAACACGTTTCTCCGGTGTTTTTTTACAAGGCATGGCTCAGGCACAGGTTACAAATTCGAATGAGAATCGACATGAGCATTTGTCTCCTTGAAGAGGTAGGGAGCATGTGGGTAGCGAATCAACGTCGTGACAAGGGTTTTTGGAGAAGGAGCGGAAAGCATAGGAACGTCCATGACGGAGCATCACAAGCAGCTGCGTGTGTACGAGGCCGCGTCACTCAGCCTCGAGGAAATCAGAGCGGGGTTGGCATATTGTTACAAGATGGCGCAGGTGCTTTGCGAGTGGCACAGCGGTTAGGCACCGTGGCAATTGAGAATGTGAATGTTCATGCTGGCAGCAGAAAAGAACCGACTGCCGCTAGAACAGGGACGTCAGCCGTGCCAGTCAGCGCTAGTAAATGGATGCCAACTCGAGCAGCTCACCATCGGAGACCGGTGACATTGATGGAACACTTATAAGGCCTGTGGTAATAGTGGTGGACACGCTGGTGTGTAATTGCCCCCTCCATGGTCCCCGCAGAGAAGTGCATGCACCGTTCTTGACGGCATCCAAATGTCCCGTCGTCCCTCCTCTCAACGAGTGCACTGTAGCATGAGAGCCCCCGGATGCCGTACTGGTCCACGAGTTGTGAGCTCTCTTGACTTCCCACCAAAGGCTCAGGGGCATTAGCTTCAACCCATGAACTACTCGTGATCCATTGGTCGATTGTGTTGACATCCCGCTCCCTCTGGACGCCCGCATGCACCACATCCAAAGGGAGACCATGGTATTGCGGTGCCCCAGGAACTTGATGTGCGTGAGGATTGGAAAGCGGAAGAGGGGGCATCGTACTTGGTATGTGAGCTCGGGCGGAAGGCTGACTACCGGCGTAATATCTTGATGGATGTGAATCATCACAGGAGATTTCGATAATGGATATGAACCTACTGCGCATCAATCCTTGGAACTACAAATTCGTGAGTAAGGCTTATCGGCATGGCCATACAGGTGTGATCGTCTCTTGACATCACAGCCTGAGTGGTAGTAAATTACCTTCGTAGGATTCTGGGTCACAATAGGCCCCACAATGGTCATCCCTTCCTTGCTCGTAAAAGTACTCCGGCGTGAAGGCATTGACGAGTGCAGGAGTCAAAGCTGCAGACCAGAGGGTTGGTGGCGACGACCGGGACATTTCCATACTGTTTTTGCATATGATATGCAACGAGGGTCGAAGGTGCAAGTGAAACTAGGTGGCTTTGGCAAGGAGGATATCGCAGGGGGCGGTCGTGGTGGCTAAGGAGCGGTCAATGGAGCGACAGCCTTTTGAAGAGCATACTACAGGGAGGGAGAGACGCGCATTATGTCAGCCTAGATCTCTCACACAACTGCGTTGATGCCTGCGTTAGCTAGCTGTCTACGCTCAGAAGTAAGTGAATGGGAGACAAAATGACTATTTATTATTTCCCCAAATAGATCGAGCGAGAGGAACTCACAAATGGATGGTTTGGTTGTGAGCATCGGAACTGCTGCAATTTCAAGGAATACGCAGCACCAGAGTACCAGTCGAGTGGCTGCAATACAGGTATTTCCCCTTGACAATGTTGGAAAGAAGCCTAGCCATGAACGCTAGTTCATGGTCCATGGGGACCTTGTGAACCATGATGTGATCCGTTGCTGCATGTATTATGTATTTGAACCGTTCTATGTTCGGTTCTAAGGACTGGTGGCTAGATCTTGATAGGATGTCGTTGATTGGACTGGCTTGACGTTTGTATTCAGGATGCCCGACTCAGCAGGAGGCGAGTGGGATTAAAGCTGGATGAATGTATCTGTAATAGAAAGGTGTGACACACAGGTGACCTTCACACAACTATTTAACGCCGGCTCCCCGAGGACGTTCCGAAATCACCCGATCTGGCCTCGCGAAAAAGAAAGGAAAATGTGCAGCCTCCCTTGGTTGGACCTTTGTGAGCACCATGCGAAAGAGGAATGTCTCCGCAGGAGACGGAGATTGGTTCTCTGACAGATCAGCAGCATATGTACCGGGGCCATCAGAGCCGCCTGTGAGTGTGACTTGTGTGGGTACCCACCTGGGATAACAGTATTTGAATTGATGCTCAAGGTGTCGCCGAACTACACGGGTAGCAGCTCGGAGTGGTCACTTGTCTACCAGCCTCGCTGATAGACGCGGAATGGAACCGGAATGGAGGCGGAATGGAATGATGGCTTGTAACGAGTAGATTTCGTGCCTTTGTGCCATCAAGATGAAGGACAATGATGTGACTAGGAACTGTCTCTATCCTGCCCTATGCCCAGTCGTCATCGATCGCCGCCTTGCCGAGTTGCCGCAGTTGCCGCCCGCAATGCCATAGAGGAACGTTCAACAGTTTAGGAAACACAGTAGAATCGTGGAAGCGCCAATTAATCCGAAAGTCGTGGACTCAATCCTTCAGGGACTGCAAATGAAGCCCCAGAGAGGGTAATGATGTGCCCAGTAAATATTCACACGATTTTAACTTAGCCGCCGAATGGTGACAGGTGACAGTCACATGTGTGATGGGAGGTGTCGAATCTTGACAAAAGAAGTCAGAAAGAGAGTTGGCAGCCCGACCAACTGAATAGAAAAATAACGTTTGCATGATAGGCAACCTCTGGAAGGAAACCGATAATTAAACCGATTTTGTCCTGGAGAAACCAGTACGGAAGGTATCTTGGGATGCCCACATCCAATGGGGCAATAGAAACAGACTCTGCTATTTGATAGGTTCAATTGGCAAGAGTCTGATAGACGGATAGGCCCTGGCAGTCTCGGTCCCAGGGTGTTCGGCTGCAATGAATGTAACGTAAGGTAAGTTCAGCGAAACCCGAAAGGCCCTGTGGGGCCCCAACAGTTGGTGCCCCGCTGTCCCCAGACGGTCCAGGGTCCAGGTCCAGTCATTCTCTAAATGAAGGTGAGGTCCCGTAAATCGAGTGGTCTTTGTGGCAGAGAGATTGTACAGAGAGAAGGGGCGCTCGGGGGTAGCTTGGGGTAGTTGAGTGCTGCCTTGCCAAACTTATTTATTACCAAGCAAAGACGCTCGCAATTGAGGCAGAAGCGTGATGGGCCTCCGCCTCTGGCATAATGGCATAGTGTGGAAATGGCCGCCTATCTCCAAATTCGATTGGTGACCTTGAGTTTGCATCGCCAATAAACCATCGAACCATCGGTGTCACTATGAACAAGTACTCAGCAATTTCATTGACCGACATCCAGTCCAGAGAAAAATACCTAGGGGGAAATGAACCCGAAAAGCGTGCGGCGAAGGCCTTGTCCATGACGGGGCGAAAGAACGCTGGTCATAAATATCCCATGAGAATGGGGATGATGTGAACCATGGATGGAGACTAACTAATATAAGCCAGCGCATGGGTCGTAAGGCCATCAAGTATGGGCCATAGCTTGTTAGGGAGACACAATCAACACTGTGAATTCTTCCCAAGATGGGGAGGACCAGCCCAAGTAATTGGACAGGATCGGGCCAGTGATGGAGAAAACCAAAATTTAGATGCTGTTTTCTCACCGACCTTCACCAGACTTCTGGCACATGGTGTGAAACATATTTGGGCCAGAGCCACTCCGACATTTCTACTAGAGAGTGTTGTAAACGTCATTTCACTGAGAGTGACACCAGCTGCTTGCAATTTAGGGCAGGCGGAGCTGGTGTTTATGGTGGTTTCAAAGCCAGGCAGGTACTCAAAATAACCGCGAAATAGATTTCACAACGCCAACGAGGATTGGATGACTTTCTACCGAGTCGGCGACTTATGTCATCTTTTGGTTTGATGATAAAAACCAAAGTTCCAAGAGTGTCGATTCTATTCAGCCGCCGACAAGTACATGCAGACGAAAGGGTCTCTCTCGGGCTCGTGGTGGGATGGTGGGATAGTGGATTATAAGGCGCCTTCCTCCTTGCGCTTCTGTTCCAGTGCAATGTAGAAATCTTGACGGCGGCGCACTAGAGGTCAAGGGGAAGAGGTCATGTCAGCATGATAGACGCATTCGGATAGTGGAATGACGGCAGGTTATGTCAATTGAGAGTCAACGCAAACCGCGTGAGGGCGGTGAATCCTCACCAGATGGAATATAGTGGTAATACCTACAGGGAACGATGAGAAACTTCGTGAAAATGGGCTGTGCAGAGCGTAAAGCCTGTCCAGTTGGATGAAAGAAATACAACGAACCAATATCCGTACGCAAAGACGGTTCCAAGGCCAGCCCCCGTTGTAAGGTCAAGCCAGAGACGCTTTCTAAGCTTTCCGGTGATAGGTGCGATAGGCATTATCGTTGTCGTCGGCGAAAAAGTGGTCGCGGTCAGGTCTAGACTGCAGTTGTTTATTGAAATTTACTTGGAATCGACCCCTTCGGCCAAGAAATTCCATTATATTATTTAATACCTAAATATTCACTGATTGGTCGTATGCTGACCCCAATATTTACCCGGTTCTCTGTTTCATATTATCGCTCACAAGTCGGTAAACCATTTCAATCCATCCAGTGACCACCCACTCAGTTCTGGCAGGAAGTTCACCCTCGTCCAATGCTACCTTCTACCCACATCTCTTGACTTGCAAGCGCTGTGCCCTGGCTACACGCTCTCTTAATTAACTATCTGGTAGACCCGATCTTTATCAATCAGGTCAACTGGTTACCCTGTTACTACTAGTGGTAATGGACATTGCCACGGTGCCTGCGGCTCCATTATGGCTGTGGCACGTATAGGGTAGGGGCTGCGTGGATCTTCTGACCTCTTACTCCAGAGACCTTCATCTTCTAGTGTTTTCTAGATGCACCTCTCACATCAGCATCTGACCGCCGACCTCTTAAATGTCGAGCGCCTCGCCGTTATGGACTGTGCCGCCTCTGGTTCTTGCGGTAAGCGGAATACGATGCCGGCGGCTCGGGAGTTACCAGGAAGAACAGAAGACCACTGGCACCATCTTAATGCACCTCTAACCGTCAGGTGCGGCCACTGAACTTGTTTGATCATTACGGTTATCGCCGTTCTGAGAGTCGCATTAATACGCTTCCATGCACCTAAACCCTTCGATAGCTCCTGGTGATATTATACACTGATTGGAGTGCAGGATCGCTTCTCTCTCATATGCACGGGCTGCGAAATTTGGGTGCGGCTACTTACCAGCATTCCGAAGAGCTTGACAGGTTGACAACGAATGAACTGCAGTACACACTCATGTGTGGTGGCCACCACCCTTTTCCATGCCACGTTTCCAGGGATGACACGCCGGTGTACTTCTGTGCCACGCCCACCCACATCATGCTGTGGAAGAACGTTTAAACCGCAAAGCCATGGCGCCGTCCAGCAGGTTCTCGTACGAGAGCAGTATCTCCACCAAGCTCTATATGCTACACAACTGTTCGCATGACAATTTAGTGGGGATCCAGATTAACGTACCCAGCTATTCCATGGGAGCTTTCCTTGCCGCATTCACGTTGGTTGGGGGGAGGAAAAGGAGCAAGGAGCAATGTTAGGTGTGCCGCATCCATCGCAAGGGGGCGATTCATTCCTGATATATCAACATTACGTTTGCTGATCATGAGATGAAGTTTCCATAGATGCTGTGCCGTCCAGTGGCGGG
>WNFL01408127.1_pt3 | contig 19581 bp, 17 predicted proteins | sample 5400361 | NCBI WGS metagenome assembly WNFL01 (sample SAMN13153351, study PRJNA577476) | soil metagenome | isolation source: 40 cm soil on Douglas fir-dominated hillslope | place: USA:California | collected 2013-09-17
GGCTGACCTGGGACCTGACGCAGAAGCAGCTCGCGTTTGTGAGCGATCGTGACGACGCGGCGGGCAGGCCGGCGAAATACAAAGCTTACTTGTGGGATCGCAAATCGAGCACGCCGGTAGAGATCGTGTCGACGGCGTCGGCGGGTTTCCGTGACGGGTATGGAATCGCCGAAGGGGGGCAGCTCGCGTTTTCGCGGGATGGGACGCGGTTGTTTCTGAGTACCGCTCCGCTGACGGCTCTGGCGGCACTGGCTGCGGGGCGCGATGCATCGGAGACGACGCCCGCGGCACCGCAGCCGGGCTCCGAAGACAAGGTACTGGCGGATCTGTGGCACTACAAAGACGACTACGTGCAACCGATGCAGAAGGTGCGCGCGCAGCAGGAGCGCTCGCGCAGTTATCGTGCTGTGTATCACATCGCGGATAAGAAGTTCGTGCAGCTTGCCGATCCGACCATGCCGGGTCTGAATCCGAGTGACGACGGCCGGGTTGCGCTGGGCACCGATGATCGTGCGTATCGCAAGATGGTGGACTATGACGGCACTTTTTCGGATATGTATGCGGTCGACACGACGACGGGTACACGCCGCAAGCTGCTGGAGAAGTTTCGGGGCGGCGGTGGCGGAGGTGGTGGACGGGGCGGCGCGGCACCTTCACCGCTTTCGCCCGACGGAAAGTGGGTGACTGCGTTTCGCGACAACCATTGGTGGGCCGTTCGCGTGGCGGATGCAAAGATGGTGAACCTGACGGCGTCGCTTAACGTGGCGTTCCAGAACGAGGATCACGACACGCCGGACGCATCGCCGGGTTATGGCAATGGGGGCTGGACCAAGGACAGCAAGTGGGTGCTGCTGTACGATCGCTACGACGTGTGGGCGGTTTCGCCCGCGACGCTGGCTTCGCAAAAACTGACGAACGGCCGCGAATCGAAGATTCAGTTCCGAGTAATCCGGCTGGATCGCGCCGCCGAGGACGAGGAAGAGCGCGGCATCGACCCGGAAAAACCGCTGCTGCTGCGCGCTGAGGATCTGGAATCACGCGACACCGGGTTCTATTCGCTGGCGAAGCTGGACGGGTCGGCGCAGCCGAAGAAACTGCTGATGGGTGCGAAGAATTATCGGGCCGTCGTCAAAGCCAAAGACGCCGACGTGATTCTGCTGACTGCGACCACCTTCCGCGACCAGCCGGATCTGCACGTAACCGATTCTTCGTTCGCGAAGCCGCAGAAGGTGACGGATTCGAATCCGCAGCAGGCGCAGATCCTGTGGGGCTCGGGTGAACTGATCAAGTTCCGCAACGCGGACGGAGTGGAGTTGCAGGCGGCACTGTACAAGCCCGAGAATTTCGATCCGTCGCGGCGCTATCCGATGATGGTGTACATCTACGAGCGTCTCTCGCAGAATCTGCATACGTTCGTGCGGCCGCAGCCCGGGACTTCTATCAACCTGGCGTACTACGTGAGCAACGGGTACCTGGTGCTGACTCCGGACATCGTTTATACCACCGGGCATCCGGGACAGAGCGCGCTGAAGTGCGTGCTGCCGGCGGTGCAGGCGGTGGTCGAAAAGGGATTCGTGAATCGCAACGCTATCGGGATTCAGGGCCATAGTTGGGGCGGCTACCAGACCAACGTGTTCAAAGCAGCGGAAGCGGGCGCGCCGGTGGCGAACATGATCAGCGCGTACGACGGGATTCGCTGGGGTACGGGTCTCCCGCGTCAATTCCAGTACGAGAAAACGCAGAGCCGCATCGGCGGATCGATCTGGGAATATCCGATGCGATTTCTCGAGAACTCGCCGATCTTCCACATGGATCGCGTCACCACGCCGGTGTTGATCCTGCACGACGATGGCGACGACGCGGTGCCGTGGTACCAGGGCATCGAGATGTTCCTCTCGCTGCGGCGCATGGGAAAAGAGGCGTACCTGTTCAACTACAATGGCGAGGCACACGGGTTGCGTAAGCGTCCGAATCAGAAAGATTACACGGTCCGCATGCAGCAGTTTTTCGATCACCTCTTAAAGGACGCCGCTACTCCGGATTGGATGGAACACGGCATTCCGTACATCGATCGCGAGAAAGAGAAGGAAAAGATCAACTCGATCTACTCCGAAGCACCGGACAAGCCCGGCGACAGAAAACAATAGGAGGCCTCCTAACCGCTCCAGCAATCTGGCTAGCAGGACCGCTTACAAACCCCCGCGGCCGGGGACCGCTGTTACGATCAGCGATATTTCCATCGCGCCGATACGCGACGCGCCGTATTGCCCGGGTGCGGCACGCACGTGGCCTCGATTTCCGACGGAAGAACCCGAGACTCTTTCGGTTTGAGCATAGCGGGTGGATCGGCAGAGTGGTGCGGGTCGAAACCGGAAGGTGTTGAATCGCGGGAAGAAATACGTAATTTCGAATTGGTGACCTATAATGAGGCCATGGTGAAAAGAGCACTCCTGCTGGCGTTCGTGGCGGCGCTCACCCTCACAGCGGGCGATATGACGCGGCTTCAGATCGTGGTCAAGAACGCCGAGGATCGTCCGGTGGGCAACGCCAGCGTGATCGTCAAGTTCGTGCAGGGGCGTTCGAGGATCAAGCTGACCAAGATCCGTAAGGCGTGGGAGCTTCGCACCAGCCAGGAGGGGTCGGTCAAAATCCCGTCGATCCCGCAGGGCAAGATTCTCATCCAGGTGATCGCGAAGAACTACCAGACTTTCGGTGAGACCTTCGACGTGGATGAGGAAGAGAAGACCATCGACATCAAGCTGAGCCCGCCGCAGAAGCAGTACTCAGTTCACTAGAACAGGACAGCGGCCAGGGGCCAGGGGCCAGAAAAACCCACACATTTTTGGCGAACGATAGCGCGGTTTCTGCGTCTTATCCTTCAGCCATGAATCTGCTCCTAAGCGATCTCCGTTATTCCGTCCGGATGCTGCTCAAAAGCCCCGGGCTGGCCTGCGCCGCGATTCTATCGCTGGCCATCGGGATCGGCGCCAACACGGCGCTGTTCAGCGTGGTCAACGGCCTCTTGCTGCGGCCGCTGCCTTATCCGGATCCGGACCGGCTGGCGCTGATCTGGTTGCATTCGCCGGGCCTCGGGATCCTGCAGGACTGGCCGTCGCCGGGCCAGTTTGTGGATCTCAAACAGCAGAATCATTCCTTCGAGGACATGGCCATCGTGCATGGCGCTACGGTGACGATGACCGGGGGCGAAGAGCCGGTGCGCATCGAGATGCTGCGGACGTCGTCGAATCTGTTCGCGATGCTGGGGGCCAAACCGCTGCTGGGGCGCGTGCTCACGGCCGACGAGGATACGCCGGGCAAACCGCGCGTGGCGATTCTGAGCCACGGCCTGTGGAAGCGCGTGTTCGGCGGCGATCTGAATATCGTGGGCCGCAGCCTGACTCTCAACAATAACCAGGTGACGGTCGCAGGCGTGCTTCGTCCCGACTTTCTGCTGAACCACGAGGTGATCCCGACCGTCGGTGCGATCGAAAAAATGGATCTGTATATGCCGCTGCCGTTCGGCGCGGACATGCAGCAGCAACGCGGCGACGAAAACTATAACGTGGTGGTACGGCTGAAGCCCGGCGCCACCTGGGCCGGCGCGCAGGCGGATGTGGACGTGATCGCCTCGCGCATTCGCGAGCAGGACAAGCGCGACCCCACCTACGGAATGACCGTAACGCCCCTGCTAGATCAAGTGGTGGGTAATGTTCGGCAAGCGGTGCTGGTGCTGTTCGGGTCGGTGGCGCTGGTATTGTTGGTCGCGTGCGCGAACGTGGCGAACCTGCTGCTGGCACGCGCCGCATCGCGCGAAAAGGAGCTGGCGGTGCGAACGGCGCTGGGCGCGGGACGGGGTCGTCTGATCCGGCAGTTACTGACCGAGTCGGTTACGCTCAGCGCCATCGGCGGCGTGCTGGGGCTGGGCGTGGCGGCCACAACCTTGTGGGCAATTCGCACTATCAATCCGGGCAATATTCCGCGACTGGAACAGATCGGCCTGGACGCGCGTGTGATGCTGTTCACGTTCGCTGTGTCGGTGGTGACGGGAATTGTGTTCGGGCTCGCGCCGGCGCTGCGCGTTCGCCGCGTGGATCTCAACACCGCGCTCAAAGCGGGCGGCCGCAGCGGGCAGACGGACGGCGGACTCTCGCCGAGCAGGCACGGGCTGCGCGGGCTACTGGTGGTGGCAGAGGTGGCGCTGTCGCTGATGCTGCTGGTGGGGGCGGGCCTGCTGATCCGGAGCTTCGCCGTGCTCTCGAACGTTCCGCCCGGCTTCGACCCTTCGCACGCGATGTCGATGCGCATCATGCTCTCCGGCACGGATGTGCGCAAACCGGAACAGGTGGTGGGATTTTACGAGCGAATGGATGAAGCGATCCGGCGAGTGCCCGGCGTGAAGACCTGGGGCGCGACGTCGGTGCTGCCGTTCGCCGCGTCGATAAGTTGGGGCGGGCTTACGGTGGACGGTTACACCCCGCCGCCGAATCAGCCGGAGATGCAACTCGATCAGCGCATCGCGACCACGGATTACTTCTCCGCCATGGGCGTGCCGCTCAAGGAGGGCCGCTTCTTTCAAGCCAGCGACATCATGACCAGTCAGCCGGTGGTGCTGGTGGACGAGAAGATGGCGAAGTACTTCTGGCCGCGCGAGAGTGCCGTCGGGAAACGCGTGAAGCGCGGCGGCACGCAGTCGAAAGATCCGTGGAGGACCGTGGTCGGCGTGGTCGGATCGGTAAAGCAGTATGGCCTGGAGATCGACGGTCGCATGGTCACCTACTTCCCGCACCGGCAACAGCCGGGCGGAGGAAACTACATAGTCGCGCGCACAGCAACCGATCCAGCCGCGATGGCTCCGGAACTGATCAAGGCCATCCATTCCGTGGATTCGCGGGTGGCGGTGTTCGACGTGGCGGCGATGGACCAGCGCCTGTTCCAATCGCTGGCGAGGCAGCGCTTCGCGATGATCATGCTGACAGCGTTCGCCGGGTTCGCCGTGTTACTTGCCGCCGTGGGAATCTACGGGGTCATGTCGTACCTGGTGTCCACGGGGACGCGCGACATCGGGATCCGCATGGCGCTGGGCGCGGAACGCAGCGCGATCCTGGGTATGATTTTCCGCCAGGGGTTGGTGCTGACCGCCGCTGGGATCGTCGCGGGCCTCGCGGGCGCTTTTGCACTAACGCGTTTGATGGCGAGCCTGCTGTTCGGGGTCAGCGCGTCGGACGCCGTGACTTTTTCGTCGGTGGCGGTGCTGCTGGGAGCGGTGGCGCTGGCGGCCAGCTATGTGCCGGCGCAGCGGGCGACGCGAGTGGATCCCATGGTCGCACTGCGCGATGAGTAGCTTACGCTACCTTTGGGTGCCGCGAACAAGGGAGCCCGGTTGCAGGCAAGTCAGCCGGTGCGGCTGGAACTAATCGACTTCGGCGATGCAGTCGATCTCGACCTTTACATCGCGCGGCAGGCGGGCGGCTTCGACGGTCGATCGCGCCGGCGGGTTTTCGGGAAAATAGCGGGCGTAAACCTCGTTCATCTTGGCGAACTCGCCCATATCTTTCAAGAAGACAGTAGTCTTTACGACGCGGCCGAGAGAGGAGCCGCACTCCTCCAGCACGCCCTTGAGATTCTCGAAGACGCGCTCCGTCTGCGCCGCGATGTCACCTTCGATCAACTGGTTGGTCGACGGATCCAGCGGAATCTGTCCGCTCAGGAACGCGAATCCATTCGAAATGATGGCTTGTGAGTACGGCCCGATGGCGCGAGGCGCGCGTTCGGTGGATCGTATTTGTTTCATACATTTGCTCCTATGTTCTCTGAAATGTCCCCACTAAACTGGCGACACTTACGATTTGTTCCTGTTTTAAAAACTTGTCCAGCTCGCGCGCGACACGCAGAGGCGATCGTGGATCCCAGAAGCTGGCTGTGCCGACCTGTACGGCGGTGGCTCCGGCGATGAGAAACTCGGCGGCATCCAGGCCGGTGGCGATGCCCCCCAAACCGACCACGGGGACCTTCACGGCCTGCGCGGCTTCGTATACCATGCGGAGCGCGACGGGTTTGATCGCGGGGCCGGAAAGCCCGCCGAATCCTGCACCCAGGCGCGGCTGGCGCGTGCGCGGATCGATCGCCAGGGCGACGAATGTGTTGACCAGCGAAAGCGCATCGGCGCCGGCTTCGACAGCCGCTTGCGCCAGCGGTTCGATGCGCGCGACGTTGGGCGAAAGCTTGACCATCAGCGGGCGTTTGGTCACAGCGCGAACGGCGCTGACAACTTCGGCTAGCAGCGCGGGGTCACTCGAGAAGAATATTCCGCCGAGCTTGGTGTTGGGGCAGGAGACGTTGAGCTCGTAGGCAGCGAGCCCGTCTGCATCGTCCAACACGCGGACCACTTCGACGTAGTCCTCCACCGCATACCCGAAAACATTGGCGAAGATCGCCGTGCCGGCATCGCGCAAGGCGGGCAGCTTGTCCTTCACGAAAGCGCGTGCCCCGATGTTCTGCAGGCCCACGGAGTTCATCATTCCGGCTTCGGTTTCGAACAGCCGCGGCGCCGGGTTCCCCTCCATAGGCTCGCGTGAGAGTCCCTTGACCACGATGCCGCCGAGGTCGCGGAGTTTGACTACGCGGGCGAGCTCGACTCCGTAGCCGTAGGTTCCAGACGCCGCGAGCACCGGGTTCTTAAGGGGAATCCCGCACAGTACGGTGGCCAGGCGCGGGGACATTTCGAACCAGGATAGCAGCGGCTCAGCGCTTGAAGTCACGCGACTTGGAGGCGGTCTGCCGATATCTCCGCCTGGGCGGAGAGCTAGAAACCATTGAGACGCAGACTAAGGTCATTCCCCGATGGCTGCGGACCCGTTTTCGCCTGATGATTAAGGGTAGTGGAGGATCAACGTCCGCAGAACTTCCGGTCATTGTCGTCAAAGTTTTCTGTCTTCACAGGCGTCCTGGTGTTGTGGATCGTGGTCACGATCCTGTGCTGGGACCTGCGGCGGCATACCTTTGACCTGACGAAGGGGCTGGTATTGCTGATCATCGTGGGTGCGGTGGCCGCGGCCATCTCGCGCTTCACGATTCGTTTGCTTGCGCGCCCGCTGTCACTGTTGCAGGCCGGCATCACATCGGTGCGGCAGGGCCGGCTGGAACCAATTCAGGTGAGCAGGACCGGCGATGAGATCGAGTATTTGGGCGAGAGCTTCAATCGCATGATCGAGGCGCTGGTCGCGTCCCAGGAAGAGATCCGGCAACACCAGGAACTGCTGGAAGAGCGCATCCGCCAACGCACCGAGGACCTGGAGAAAGCGATGCGGGCGGCGCTGGCCGCCAGCCAGGCTAAGAGCGAATTTCTGGCAAACATGTCGCACGAGCTGCGCACCCCCATGAACGGACTGATGGGTATGATGGACCTGGTGCTGGACAGCGGATTGAGCAACGAGCAGAAGGAACAACTCGAAACCGCCCAGCGCTGCGCCTATTCGCTGCTGGCGTTGTTGAACGACATTCTGGATCTCTCGAAGATCGAAGCCGGGAAGATGATGCTGGAGAAGATCCCGTTCGATGTGCGCACCGTCGTGGAAGATTGTGTGAAGAGCCAGGCACCGAAGGCGGCGCAGAAACGTATCGATCTGCGCTTTGAAGGGGAATCGGGCAGACCGCAATTGCTCGGTGATCCGCTGCGGGTGCGGCAGATCGCGGCGAACCTGGTGTCGAACGCCATCAAGTTCACCGACCACGGATGGATTCAGGTGAAGGTGAGCCAGGCGGCTCGCAAGGATGGACGTGCCGACGTGACCATCCAGGTGAGCGACACCGGGTCGGGAATTCCGGCTGAGAAGTTGCCCTCGATTTTCGAGAAGTTTACCCAGGCGGATGGCAGCATCTCGCGCAAGTACGGCGGGACCGGGTTGGGTCTGGCCATCACGCGAAAGCTGGTGGACATGCATGCTGGCGAAATCCGCGTGGAGAGTGAACTACGCAAAGGCAGCACTTTCGTCGTAACGTTTCCGTGTGAATTAGCTCCCGTGACCGCTGCGGAGCTGGCGCCGGTGAAGTCGGAAGCAGCCGCGGAGGTCCCGCCGACGCCTCGCGCGCGCCTGCTGCTGGCAGAGGACAACCTGGTTAACCAGAAAGTCGTGCTGGCAATTCTGCGCCGCAAGGGATACCAGATTGACGTAGCCAACGATGGCCGCGAAGCGCTGGCGAAACTGGAAGCGAATCCCTACGACCTGGTTCTGATGGACGTGCAAATGCCGGTGCTGGACGGCCTGGAAGCCACGCGCGCGATTCGCCGCGACTCGCGCTGGGATAAGCTGGCGATCATCGCCATGACGGCGCACGCGATGAACGGGGATAAGGAGCGGTGCTTGCAGGCTGGCATGAACGCGTACATTTCGAAGCCGGTGCAGCCCGCGCACCTGATGGCGACCATCGAGAAACACCTAAAGACGGGCGCCCAGAGTGTGGCGGTTCCGACGGCGACGAAAATGGAGCGCGTGCTGACGGATCGCCTGATGAAGGAAGATTCTGCTCTGATGAATGGGATGCTGCAACTGTTTCTGCAACTGGCGCCCGAGCGGTTGGAGAAACTGGACGCGGCGGCGCAACGGTCGGACGCTGTGACGCTGGGGAAAGAAGCGCAGAACATTGTGGCGGCCGCGGAGCAACTCGCGTCGCGCGAGTTGACGCAGTGCGCGGAGCGGATGCAACTGGCGGCAGATCGTGGCGACTTTGCGCAAGTGCGTCAGGATCTGGAAGCGCTGCGGCGTGAGATTCAGTCGCTCGAAGCGCTGACGACGTAGCCTCTGGCTAACTTTGGGCGCCGCGACCCAGGATCAAAGCAGGACCATTCGTCTCGCGGCGGGGTGTTTGAAGCGTCGCGCCGGAGGCTACTCCTGCCGCAACGCCGTAATCGGGTCGACCCGCATCGCCCGTCGCGCCGGGACCAGCGCAGCGCTGGCGGCCACCACCAACACCAGCAGCGGTACCACGGCGAAAGTCAGCGGATCCAGCATCTCGACGCCGAAGAGCATGGTCTTCATCAGCCGGACCAGCGCCGCGGCAGCCGCTAACCCGACCAGGATTCCCGCGAGCGCGACTGGCAAGCTCTGGCCCAGAATCATGCGTGCGATTTGGGCGCGGCCTGCGCCGAGCGCCATGCGAATTCCGATCTCACCCGTCCGCTGCGCTACCTCGTAGGCCATGACGCCATAGATCCCGATCATCGCCAGCAAAAGCGCAAGCGCGGAGAAGATTCCGATCAGCAGAAGCGAGAATCGCGTTTGCCAGGTGGCGTTGCCAATGGCGTGCTCGAGCGTCTGCGCTCCGGAAAGCGGCAAGCTGCGATCCACGCTCCACACCGCTTCCTGCACAGCGCGGAGCAGCCCTTGAGCGTCGATCGCGGTGCGCGTCACCAGCATCATCGCGGCATTGTGCGGGCGCGTCCCATTCAGAAACTCCGGGTTTTGGAGGAACGGCAGGAAGATTTCGTTGGCGGGTGGCTCGGCCCAGCGGGATTGTTTCATGTCGCCGATCACGCCGACGATCGTGAGCCACCGGGGATTGCGGCGAGGGTCGCCCAGCGTGAGACGCTTGCCAATCGGGCTGTCGTTGGGGAATTGTTTACGCGCGAGCGTTTCGTTGATGATCACCACGGACGGCGAAGCAGCCGTATCGCGCGAATCGAAATCACGCCCGGCCTGCAGTCGAACGCGCATGGTCGAAAAATAGCCTGGACGGGAAACCCGGAAGACCGCGTTTTCCTGTTTGCCCGGCGCTGCGATGGGGCGACCCTCAATGGCGACGTCGGCACCCCACACATCGCCCACCAGCGGAACGTGATTGACCAGCGCGGCTTGCTGCACGCCGGGAACGGCCTGCACGCGTTCGACCACGGTGCGGTAGAAGGATTCCCGAGCTTCGCCCACCAGCCCGGCGCGTCCTGAAAGCGAAATGCTCATGGAAATCACGTTGCGCGGATCGAAGCCCGGATCGAGCGCGCGCAGCTTGACGAAGCTGCGAACCAGAAGGCCCGCCCCCGCCAGCAGGACGAGTGCTACCGCAATTTCTCCGGCCACCAAAAATCTGCGCACTAGTGCGGCACCGCGGCCGGAAGTGGATCCGCGCGCGCTTTCCTTGAGGGAGCTGTTGACGTCGCGGCGCGATGCAGCAAACGCGGGCGCGAGTCCGGAGAGCAGGCCGGTGAGGATCGCGATCGCGAGCGTGAAGCCCAGCACCTGCAGGTCGAGGCCGATCAGATTCCAACCGGAGAGCCGTTCGCGGAACGATCCGGCATCGGGTTTCAGCATGCTCTGCAATGCCGCGCAGCCCCACACGGCCAGCACCAAGCCGACGATTGCTCCGGTCAACGACAACACCAGGCTTTCGGTGAGGAACTGGCGAACGATCCGGAAGCGTTGGGCACCCAGGGAAACGCGCACCGCGATTTCGCGTTGGCGCGCAGTGGCGCGGGCAAGCGCCAGGTTCGCAACGTTGGCACACGCGATCAGCAGCACCATTCCGACCGCGCCGAGCAGCACCTGCAGTGCGGGTCGCACATTGCCGACAGCTTTTTCAGTCACCGAGTCGACGGTGAAGCGGCGGCCGCTGTTGCTGTCCGGATACGCGGCCTCGAGACTATGGGCGATCTGGTCGACCTCCGCCTGGGCGGTCACAATCGCCACGCCGGGCTTGAGGCGAGCGAACACCCGCAACGAGTTTCCGCCGCGGCTGGTGGCCCGCTGGTCCAGATCGATCGGCGACGACATCTCGGCTTGGGTTACCCAGAAGGGCGCGAAGCGAAACGACGGCGGCATCACGCCGATGATGGTGTAGCTTTCACCGTCGAGCAAAACGCTCTTTCCGATTGCGTCGGGCGCTCCGCCGAAAACTCGCTGCCACAAACCGTGCGCGATCACCAAGACGTGATTCTTGCCCGGTGCGAAGTCGGAGGCGTCGAAAGCGCGGCCGCGCTGCGGTGCCACGCCCAGCAATCGAAACATATCTTGGCTGAAACGCAGACCAATGATCTGCTCAGGCCGGTCGCGCCCGGTGAGGCTCGCGCTCCAGAGTTCGGTGGCTCCGGCCGCCTCGAACGATTTTGCCTGCGCGCGGATATCGAGGAAATCGGCCGGTGAAATTGGGGAGGTCACCGGCTGCAGGATCGTCACCAGCCGATCGGGTTGGTGATACGGCAGGGGCGTAAGCAGCACCGCGTTGATCACGGAGAAGATTGCGGTGTTCGCACCAATTCCCAGCGCGAGCGCCAGCACAGCAACGGCGCTGACGGCGGGGTAGCGAAATAAGACACGAAGGGCGTGGCGAAGGTCGGTGATCACCTTCTTTAGACGAAGGATCGCCGATCTGGTTAACCGGGAGCCGGTGGGTTAACGTAGACAGAGTGGCCGGGGGAATACAGATTTGGATGGAGTGATCGTAGTCGATAAGCCGCGCGACTGGACCTCGCACGACGTCGTGAACAAAATGCGCCGCTTCGTGGGGACGCGCCGCGTGGGGCACCTGGGAACCTTGGACCCCGGCGCAACCGGCGTGCTTCCCCTGGTGATCGGACGGGCGACGCGACTGGCGCAGTTTTACACGCGCAACGACAAAGTGTACGAAGGCGTTATTAGGTTCGGGTTCGCGACCACGACGTATGACGCGGACGGTGAGGCGCTGTCGCCCGAGGTGGCAGTGACGCTGGATCGCGCGGAGGTGGACCGGATCCTGGATCGTTTTCGAGGGGAGTTCGCACAGATTCCTCCTCCTGTGTCGGCCAAGAAAATCGCTGGGCGGCCGGCCTACGAATTGGCACGCAGGAATCAACCAGTGGAATTGAAACCGGTGAACGTGACGGTTTTCGCGCTCGACATTCTGCGGTTGGAAGGAATAGAAGCGGAAGTGCGGGTGCATTGTTCAGCCGGAACGTATTTGCGCAGCATCGCGCATGAGGCAGGGCAGGCGCTGGGTTGCGGGGCGCACTTGAAATCGCTGCGGCGGCTGGCGTCGGGGGATTTCAAGATTGAATCGGCGCGGACGCTGGAGCAATTGGCGGCGCTGGCGGCGGAGGATCGTGTGGCCGAGGCGCTGATTCCGGCACATCAGTTGTTACCCGACTTTCCGTTGGAGATGGTGGATGCGATCACCGCGGGACAGATTCGGAATGGTCGCGATTTCCGCGTGTCGCCGTTTCATGCGCGCAAAGGCGCGCGCTACGTGAAGGCGGTGACATCACAGGGGGAATTGGTGGCGATCGGCGAGGCACGACTCCCGCATTTGTATCATCCGGTGCTGGTCCTGTAAGCCGCAGATGGACGCAGATCGCACACGATTTTTCATCGCTTGTGTCTGCGTTAATCTGCGGCTAGGAAGTTTTTCGCTTCTCGCGGATCTCGGCGAGCCGCTGGGCGATGCGCTGCTCCAGTCCGCGGTCGGTGGGATGGTAAAAAATGGTCCCGCGCAGATTATCGGGCAGGCATTCCATGCTATTCATCGCGTCGTCGAACTTGTGTGCGTGCTGGTAGCCTTCGCCATAGCCCCACTGCTTCATGGATCGCGTCGACGCGTTGCGGAGCTGCATGGGAACGGGCTCGGTGGTGTGTTTCGAAACCGCCTCTAGCGCGGCGTTGAGCGCGGTGTACGATGCGTCGGATTTGGGTGCGACCGAGAGATAAATCGCTGCCTGGGCGAGTGCCAGGTCGCCTTCCGGCGTGCCGAGAAAGTGCACGGCCTGTTGGGCGGCGATGGTTTGTTCCAGCGCGCGCGGATCGGCAAGGCCCACGTCCTCGATCGCCATTCGCACCAGCCGGCGGGCAATGTAGAGCCGGTCTTCCCCGCCCTCCAGCATGCGCGCCAGCCAGTACAAGGCCGCGTCGGGATCGGAGGAGCGGATGCTTTTGTGTAGCGCGGAAATGATGTTGAAGTGCTCTTCGCCGGATTTGTCGTAAAGCACGGTCTTGCGCTGAATCACGGCTTCAATGCTTTCGCGATCGACGACGCCTTCTTTAGCGACCGCGGAGGCGAATTCCAGAATGTTATAGGCAACCCTCGCGTCGCCGTTCGAGTACACCGCGATCTGCTCCAGTAAATCGCGCGGGGCGGTGAGTAGCAGGACCGGTAGCGCGCGCTCCAGCAGCGTCACGATTTCCTCAACGGTGAGCGCCTTGAGCGCGAAGACCTTGGCGCGCGAAAGCAGCGCCGAGACAACCTCGAACGACGGATTCTCGGTGGTCGCGCCGATCAAAATGATGTCGCCCTTCTCGACGTAGGGAAGAAACGCGTCCTGCTGGGCTTTGTTGAAGCGATGAATCTCGTCGACGAAAAGCACGGTGCGGCGGCCCATGCGGCGCGCTCGTTCGGCATCGGCCATGACGGCCTTGATTTCCTTGATGCCGCTCATCACGGCGCTGAACGGAATGAAGTCGCACTTGGTGATTCGCGCGATCAGCCGTGCCAGGGTGGTCTTTCCGACGCCGGGCGGTCCCCATAGGATCAGCGATGCGAGTTCGTCGCGCTCGATCTGGGCGCGCAGCGGCTTGCCGGGGCCCAGAATGTGCTGCTGTCCCACGAAATCCTCAAAGCGCTCGGGGCGCATTCGCTCGGCCAGGGGGCGCTTGGAATCGTCGGCGAGCGAAAGTTGAGATTCGAACAGGCTCATGCGGTGTACTTCAGGCCGCGGTTCGCTGGCGGGCGGCCTCATACAACAGTATGCCCGCTGCCACGGCGGCGTTGAGCGATTCGACACCGTGAGTGGGAATCCGGACGCCCTGCGCACGGGATTGCAGAAGCGCGCTCACGCCATGTCCTTCGCTGCCGATGACCAGCGCGGTGCGGCCGGAAAGATCCGCTTGTGCGGCCGTGACGCCGGCGCGCGGGAGTGCCGCGTAAAGCGCCACGCGCTTCTGCTCCAGTCCCGCCAGCAGCAGATGCGGATCGAAAGCGGAAACCACCGGAAGCCGGAAGATCGATCCTGCGGACGCCCGCAGGCATTTCGGATTGTAGGGGCTCACCGAGCCTTTAAGAAACACAGTACCGGTGGCGCCGAACGCTTCCGCGGCGCGCAAAATCGCACCCGCGTTGCCGGGATCCTGCACCCCATCGAGCACCACGACGAGGGCGCGGCCACGCAGGAGCTGGTCGAGAGTCCACGCGGGCGGACGAACCAGCGCGATCACCCCCTGCGGCGATTCGGTGGAGGCCAGGTCGCGGAAAGTGTCGTCTGCGAGCGCGACCAATCGCGGACCCTTCAACCCGCGCACGTGCGTGGCGACCGTAGTGCGAACGGATTCAGCAGCCAGAATCGCGCGAATCTCGCAGTCGGAGCGCAGCGCCTCCTCCAGCAGGTGAAAACTTTCAGCGACGGCAAAACCGTCTTCTGTAAGCCCGCCGCGCGCAACGGCACGGCGCACCTGTTTGACCAGCGGGTTTTTATCGCTGAGAACGGCTCCCGTCATGCGCGCATACGTCCACTAAAATGGTGGTCGGAACGCCCAGCATACCCTACATGAGACGCCGGTTGATCAGGATCGCGGTGGTGCTGCTGCTCGCGGCGGCAGCGGCCGGATTGGTGGCCGTTCTTTCGATCGCCGGCGACATCCGCCGCCAGTCGACCGTGGATGAGGCGCGCCCGGCGGACGTGATCCTGGTGCTGGGAGCGGCGGAGTATCGCGGGCGTCCGTCGCCGGTTCTCGAGGCCCGTTTGAATCACGCGTTGTTTCTGTATCTGCAGCACATGGCGCCATTGATTCTGACCACCGGAGGGCGCGGCGGCGATCCCGTGTTCACCGAAGGCGAGGTGGGTCGCGCGTATCTGAGCAAGCGCGGGGTACCCTCGGAGGCGATTCTGGTGGAGTCGGAAGGCGAGAGCACGGTGTACTCGATAGCCGCGGCGGCGGAGATTATGCGGCGGATGAATATCTCGTCGTGCATCGTGGTGAGCGACGGGTATCATATTTATCGGGTCAAAAAGATGCTGGAATCGGGCGGCATGCACGTGTACGGATCGCCACGGCCGGCCGAGCCGCGCGATGACTGGCGTGAAAAATGGCTGTACGTGCGGCAGGCGTTCGCATATGGATTATGGCGGCTGGGAATTGCGATTTGACAAATCGAACGAAACAAATCGCGAGCACGGACGTATAGTTAAGTGTAGGCAGTCATGAAGACCGCATTCGCAACGTTGCTGCTGCTGGCTCTGTTCACGGGACCCACGCTGTGCCTTTTGGCAGTGTGCCCGGCGCAGATGGCGGAGCACGATTGCTGCCCGCGCACGCAATCGGTGGCGTCCTGCCCGTTCAGCTTTCTGACGCAATCGACGGGCGCGGTCAAGGTCGAAAAAGCTGCCGTGGGGCTGGCGATCGCCGGTCCGGTTGCGGCGGCCGCGCCGGTACTGGCGGAACAAACTGGACACGCGGTCCCCACGGTGGTCGCGGACGGGCGCAATCTCCACGTATTGAACCGGGTTCTCCGGATCTAAAAATCTCCGCATCGCTTCCGCGGTTACTCTTCGCGTTATGCGAAGGGTCGGAGCTTTTCAGATCACTTTTCAATAAGGAGAATTACTATGTTCAAACTGATGAGTTTTGCGTTTGTGTTGTCGATGCTGGCAGGTACAGCGGCGCTGGATTGCTGCGGCGACCCGGCATGCTGCGCCAGCGGCTGCTGCCATAACTGCACGCATTCGAGTTAAGCGCCCGAAGTGACGCGGTGAGGGAGGGGGGCCGGCAGTGGCCCCCTTTCACGTCAACGTCAATACTTGCGCAACACCGCCAGCACCTTGCTACTCGACATCCACTACCGCGCGCATCCACGGGTGGATACAGCACTGGAACTTGTGCACACCGGGGGAAAGCTGTTTGATCTGGACGGTACTACCGGGGGCGACGATCGTCGGTCCGACCGGTGCGACGCAGGCTGTCGCTGGGGTTAACGCGGTTATTCCCGGGAAACCGACGCCGTTGAGGGGTGGAACGAATCCCCCGCCGAACGCTACTACTTCCGTAAAGGTGTGGAGTTCGCCCCCAGCGTTCTTGGCTCGCACGGTCTGCCCGGCTCGAACCGAGACATAACCAGGTGAGAACTGCCACGCCGGATGGCCGATGATGTTTGTCGCCAGCGGAGAGGTGAGCAGTGCAATGAACTCCAGAAAGGGTGTATCGAGCCGATGCGGCGTAGCCGCACAGGTGCCAGGCGCCACGAAGATGTTGAATGTTGCGGGATCGCAATTGTCCACCATCGTGAAATTGGCATCGTTACTGTTGGACTGGGCCGTTGCAACTTTCGGTCCGGTGACGCAAAAAACAATCAACACAGCCAGCCCGCTGGCCAGGATAGTTAACTTCCGCATGTTCTTGTCCTCCATGGTTGTTTCGGTACGGATCCGTCTCGAATCCCGCGCACTGATTATAGTCGATGCTGACACCATTTTGAGGCGACGAACGAGTTGAGACCCAGCCGTGGTGACCCGGCCGCATTTTCGACAGGACGGGACCCTCCCCGTCAACCCTAATATCTGCGAAGAACCGCCAGCACCTTGCCCTGAATCGCGACCGAAGAGCGCGGCACAAAAATCGGCGCCATCGAAGAATTGGCCGGCTGCAGTCGTACGCGATCGCCGGATTCGGGGAAGAAGCGTTTGAGCGTGGTTTCCATGTTGTCGACCAGCGCCACCACGATGTCGCCATCGCGCGCATCGGAGGTACGTTCCACCAAGACATAGTCGCCGTCGCAGATGTGGTCTTCGATCATCGATTCGCCGCGCACGCGCAGAGCGTAGGTGCCGGGATCGCCTGTGAAATCGGCGAAGCTGAGGGTGTCCTCACCCGCGATGGCTTCGACCGGCGCGCCTGCGGCGATGCGCCCCAGCAGCGGCACTTCCAGGCTGGGCGGCGCGTTGCGGTGCATGCGCTGCTCCTCGTAATACTTTGACGAAATTTCGAGCGAGCGGCTCTGATTGAAACCACGCTTGAGGTAATGCTTGGCCTCCAGCGACGTGATGTGCTTGTGCACCGTGGCCAGCGACGCGAGCTGCATCCCTTCGGCGATCTCCTCGTAGGAAGGACTGTAGCCCTTCTTCTCCAGAAAAGTCGCCAGGAAGTCCAGGAAGTCTTTTTGGCGTTTGGTGAGAGCCATGCGATTATTCTAGGCGAAGAAAAGGGGAATAGTCAACACGAAAGTAGCAGGGCGTTACACTCAAGGACTCAGAACATGCCGGAACACGTCGTGGTTGACCTGGAAGAACGAAGCGGCGGGACCGTCGCTCGCCTCACGATCGACAACCGCGCGACGCTGAATTCGTTCACTAGTGCACTGCTGGAAGAACTGGCGCATGCGATGGAGAAACTGGCTGTTGAGGATAAGCTACGCGCGGTGGTCCTGACCGGCGCGGGCGAGAAGGCCTTCAGCGGCGGTGCGAACCTACAGGAATTGGCGGCGCTGGACGGCGATACGGCGGAAGCGTTCATCACGCGTCTGCATTGCTGCTGTTCCGCGGTGCGCGAGTTTCCAGTTCCGGTGATCGCGCGGCTGCAGGGATTCGTCCTGGGCGCGGGCCTCGAACTCGCGGCGTCGTGCGATCTGCGGATCGCGGCGGACAACGCGATTTTCGGAATGCCCGAAGTGAAACTGGGGATTCCTTCGGTGATCGAAGCAGCGCTGCTGCCCGGCTTGGTCGGGTGGGGACGCGCACGCCAGATCCTGTTGCTGGGCGAAGACTTCTCCGCCGCCCACGCCGAGAAGTGGGGATTGGTTGAAAAAGTGGTGCCGGCCGCGGAACTCGATGCAGAAGTGGAGCGCTGGATCGCGTCACTGCTGGCAGCGGGCCCGCGCGCCGTGCGACTCCAGAAGGAGTTGATGCGACGCTGGGAAGCTCTTCCATTGCGGGACGCGATCCGCGCCGGAATCCCGGCACTCTCGGCGGCGTGGGAAACGGACGAGCCGGTGCGCAGGATGCGAGATGCGCTCGAGGCGCGCTCCCGCCGGCGAAGTGTCTAGCTGCCACAGGACCCGATTCACTCCGTCAGCGCCGGGTGGGCCGCTTCGAGATGCGTGAAGTGTCCTACCTGGTCCACGTCCAATACCAGTTCGCCCACTTCGTCAATTCGAAACGCGGGATTGAACTTCGCGCCCCATTCGATCTCGTCGTGACGATAAGAATGGCGCGCGTTGACACTCTGGCTGAACGTGTCGTCGAAGCCCTTTATCAGGATCAGCACTTCCGCCTGCAAACGTTCCAGGTCCTGCGCGGTGATACCCCACAACGGACTCTTTTCGTCGATCGGATGCACGATGGTCCAGGTGAGCGGCAGAAAGTAAACCCGGTCGCGTTCGAGCGCGAGCTGCTGAAATTTGCGAGTGCGATTTTCGGGCGGACCTTCTACCGACATGAACAGCACATTCGCGGTCAGGTCCATCAGAACATTCGAGCGCAAGTTGACGATACGGAACTGCAGACTCAGCCGATCCTGGTAGGGCGCGACCAGCATGCGCTCGCTGAAGCCGAATTTTGCCGACGGACGGGAGAATCGCCCGAACAGAAGTCCCGTGGCGATCGCAAATCCGAGTAACCCGGTCAGCGCTTCCAGAATCGCGATCAGATTCGCGGCCGTCCCCAGAGGCGCGATGTTTCCATAGCCGACGGTCGTCAGCGTGTGCGAGCTGAAGTAGAAACCTTTGAGGAAGCGGCCCCATTCGGTGGGCGCCTCGGTGCCCAGCAACTGGTCCGGGCCTAATAGGAAATAGATCAGCGCGAAGAGAGTGTTCACACAGATGAAGGCCAGAATCACGACCCCTAAAAAGCGCTGCAGACTCATATTGACCAGGTGCAGATAGGGATTGATATCCCTCCAACTGCCGCCGCGGCGCAGGACGTTGAAGCTACCGTCATTATTGTTAATGGTGCGGCGCAGCTTGCCGGAGTATTGCTGCGTCAAGCCGGGATCGAAAGATGGCTTCTCCATTCCTTGATCTTACGAGTGGCGCAGGTGGTTTCGCCTGCCCTTCTCTTACTCCGCGGTCTTGGGTGCCGCGGTCTTCGCCGCAGTCGCGTTCATACGCTCGAGCTGCTTGATGAGAAACGCAGTATCCAGGAACGGATCGCCGCCGCTACGCGCCCAGTGCACCCGCCCCATCCGGTCGATCAGGATGGTGGAATGCACTTCCATCTCCTCGAAATCGTCGTAAGAATGGAAGCGGCGCGCGTTGGCGAAGTGGTCGTCTGAGAGCAGACGGGCGGAAAGATCGCCGAGTTTCTTTAGCGCATCCGCGTTCTTATCCACCGGCGCGCTGCTGACCGCGAGCACGTCCGCATCCAGCCGTTCCCAGTCGGCCTTCTTGTTCGCGATTTCGTGCAACTGCTTCATGCAGTGCGCGCACTCCTGTCCAAGGTAGAAAATCAGGATCACGTTGCGGCCGCGATAATCGTCCAGCGTGACGCGCTTTCCGGAGGTGTCTTTTACATCCAGCGCAGGTGCTGCGTACGGCTCCCAGCGATTCGGGCCAAAGCGTTCAAGCGAAGTGCGTAAATAATTGCGCTGCGCGCCGGGCGAAGAATCGCGCGGTGTGGCGGTGGTGCCGGTCGCCTTAGCGCGATCG
>WNFL01427492.1_pt1 | contig 19578 bp, 13 predicted proteins | sample 5400361 | NCBI WGS metagenome assembly WNFL01 (sample SAMN13153351, study PRJNA577476) | soil metagenome | isolation source: 40 cm soil on Douglas fir-dominated hillslope | place: USA:California | collected 2013-09-17
GGCGCGCGACCTTCTGCTCAAAGCGGTCGCCGCCGAGCCGGATTACGCACTTTCGCACTCAGAATTGGCATCCGCCTGGGCACAGCTTGGCTACGACGACAACGCCAAGAAAGAGGCGAAGAAAGCATTCGACCTTTCTTCCAATCTGTCCCGCGCGGAACGACTGCTCGTCGAAGGGCGGTATCGCGAGATATCTCTTGAGTGGGGGAAGGCGATAGAGATATACCGCGCACTGGTTGATTTCTTCCCCGACAATTTGGATTACGGGCTGGCCCTGGCTAACGCGCAACTTGGCGCGAACCAATGGAAAGAGGCGCTCGATACGATCTCAATCTTACGGACACTGCCGGCACCTTTGCGCGACAATCCGCAAATTGATCTGGTGGAAAATGATGCGGCGCGGGCTCTGGGCGACAACAAGCGGGCCGAAACAGCGCTGGCCCGGGCGGCGGAAAAGGCGCAAGTGATGGGCGCGTCGCTGTTGCTGGCCAAAGCCCGCCGCGAACAGGCGTGGCTTTACGAAAACTCGGGCCGCCAAGACCAGGTGGAAGGCGCGATTCGCGAGGCCAAGCAGCGCTACCTGACCGCGAACGACCGGCGCGGCGTTGCGCAAGCCGCGACTCTGGAAGGCATCGCACTCGAAAGGCAGGGCGACTATTGGGGGGCGAAAAAGAAATACGAAGAGTCTCTGGCAATTTACCGGGAAACCGGAAACAGGCTCAGCGTCAGCAACGAGTACGACAATTTGGGAGACGTGGTCTTGTATCTCGGCGATCTCGCCGGAGCGCGCCGGAACTACACGGCGGCACTGACCATTTACCGTGAAATGGGCGACCAAAATGGAGTGGCGCTGGCCACACTCGGGCTTGGCGACGTATTTCTCGCGGAAGGCAAGCACTCGGAAGCGAAGCGTAAGTATAGCGAAGCGCTGGAGATCTGCCGGAAACTCGGAAATCGCAGCCGGGAAGCATCTGCGCTTTCGAGTTTGGCAAGAGTGCAGCGCATAGAGGGGGACACGCCGGAAGCCCGAAGGAATGCAGCCGAAGCGATCGCCAAATTCCAGGAGGTGGGAGACAAGATCGAAGTGGCGCACGTGCGTCTGCAAGTGGCGGAGATGCAGCTCGATGAGGCGAAAAACGCGCAGGCGGCCAGTGCGGCGCGAGGAGCCGAAGCGATATTTGAGGAGGCAGAGGCGGGGCGCTACGCCGCAGAGGCCAAGTTGATTCTGTCGCGGGCGCTTCTGGCGCAAGGACAATTAAGCGATGCGCGAACTGTCATCGAGCAAGTGATGACCATCGCCAAGGCGAGCCACAACTCGCAACTGGAACTGGCAAGCTCGATCACTCACGCGGTGGCGCAATCGGCTTCCGGGAAGCCAGCCGATGTAAATGAGGCCTGGACAAGACTAAACAGGTTACTTATCGAGGCAAGCACGGCGGGATTTTCGGAGTTGGCGTTGGAGGCGAGGTTGGCACTCGGGGAGATCGAACTGAGGACAGGCAAGGTGTCGGCCGGCCGTGCGCGGCTGGAGGCGTTGAGGAAAGAGTCCAGCGAGGACGGCGTTGTTCTTGTCTCGCTGAAGGCGAGTGCAGCGCTGCAATTCCGTGATCAAACCGCAAACTGAGCGGCGGCAACGCAAGCAGAATGCGGCGTCGCAGAAACCACCGGTCAAATAGATTTTCTTCCTTTTTTGCCGACGAGGATCGAAAAGGTCGGCGCCTCAGGCGCGATAAAGCCATCGAGTGAGATCGAGATTGTGTTCGAAATAGCTCTCTGGCGGCAGTCCCTTCACGTTGTACGCAAACAATGGAATATCACTGTGTTGTTCCCGCAGCTTGCTATCTCGTTTTTGGATTCGATGCGGTTGAGGGTAATTCCCTTTCGTTAAGCGGAGATGAGTTCTCGATGAACGCTTGGAAACGCGGAGGTGAACATTCTTTCCCTCTTGGGAACGGCCAGGGAATCAGTGGGAGCGGGCGCTCCTGGCGCAAGGACAATTGGGCGTGCACGAACTCATTGGCAAGTCATCGCCGTAGCCAAAGCGAGCTACAATCCCTCAACCAAGCGGCAAACTAAAAATCCGCAGCCAGCTACGGGGAGAGACGATTGGCGTGGGGCTGCTCCGAAACACTGAATTCGCAATCGTGGCAAATTCTAAGGGGTAATATTTCGCTGCAAGCGTGTTGTTTTGTGCTGGTTAGTGGGGAGCATTTAGGGCACATGCGGGTGCCTTGACTTGCCGGGACGAAAGCTCCAAGCTCTCCGCGTTCGATACTTCCAACCTTGATTTGCCTTGCGAGGAAATGCTAATGGTGAAAAGGGGAAGACCGCTGTCCTGGACACTGGTCATAGCGATTACGGCGATCGCGCTGCTTGGTGAAGCCACGGCTGCTGAAGCGCAAAGCGCAAGCGCCGGAGGCAAGACTCGCCTCGCCGTGATTGGATTGGATCACGATCATGTGTGGAGCTTGCTAAAGGATATTGCCGGCGAGCCGTCCGCGGAGCTAGTCGCCATTGCAGAATCGGATCCGGCACTGGCGAACCGAGCACAAAGGGAAGTTCCGGCCAGTGTGAAGTTTTTCGCCGACTACGTTGCGATGCTGGACCAAGCGAAGCCCGAAGCGGTGATTGTGACGACATCGAACGACCGGCATGCGGAAATTTTGCGGCAATGCGCCAAGCGGCACATTCACTACTCGACGGAAAAGCCGATGGCCACGAACGCGGTGGACGCGCGCGAGATGGAACGGCTGGCGCGCGAGGCGAATATTAAGCTGATGGTGAATTACTGGAATGCGTGGGTAGCACCCAGCCACGATCTGTTTCACCGGGTGCGCGCGGGCGAAGTCGGGCCCATTCAGAAAATTGTCGTGCAGTATGGGCACGGCGGGCCGAAGGAGATTGGAGTTTCGCAGCAGTTCGCGAACTGGCTTTATGATCCGGTGAAAAATGGCGGCGGGGCGATCATGGACTTTGGCTGCTACGGAGCAGAATTCTCCGTGTGGCTGAAGGGTCGCCCGGCACGTGTGTATGCCACAACGCGCAAGTTGAAGACAGACCAGAACAATAAAGTGGACGACGATGCGACCATCGTCCTGGAATATCCGGACACCACCGCGATTCTTGAAGCTTCCTGGGATTGGCCGTACACCAAGGATCAGGTAGAAGTTTTCGGGCCAAAGGGCAGCTTGCTGGCGCGGCACAGCAGCTTGCAGTACCGCTCGGCCTCCACACACGGGCCAAATGTCTCGCCGGATGGGGAGAGCGTGACGCCCGATCCGCTCCCGAAAGAGGCAAGCAATCCGATCGCATACTTTGTGGATTGCATCCGCAACAATAAGCCGATCGATGATCCGGTCTCGGCACGGCTCAACGTGCAAGTGATGGAAATTCTGGACGCGGCGCGCGAATCGGCGCGAACGGGCAAACCTCAGGAACTCCGCTGAAACGGACACATTTCTCAAGGCAACGCGAACGCGGCTCGGAGATGGACCGATTGGCGAAACATCGATTGGCGAAACATCGGGCTATTGGAGAGTCACGGCGAGAGTGACACTGTGACTGACCGCTGTGGCGCCAGAACCACCGCTGGCCGTCACTGTGACTACGGTGAAGGCTGGCGTTGGGCCCCCCGGGGCGACCGTCGGAGTCGCCGATGAGGACGAGCCTCCGCAGCCTGCGATCGCGCCGATAGACCAAATTAGAAGGATGAATGCGCACTGTCGCAATTGATAGTTCCTGCGAGGCCAGAAAAGCAGAAGCGCAAGGACCATGCCCAGGGCAGCGGCGGGACCGCTAAACCTAAGTTGCCGCCTGAGCGAGTCGAAACGGATCATGGCCTGAGCGGTGGACTTGGTGATGGTAACTTTGGCGCTTGCCGGCGTGAAGCCATCGAGATTTAGTTGGGCGGGTTGCACGCCGCAAGTTACAGCGGAACCTGAGCAGGTGAAGGAAACGGTTCCATAAAAGCCGAGACTGGGACCCGGGCTGACAAGCAGTGTGGTTGTACCAGGCGCAGTGGCGGAGGCGGTGACGTTTCCGGGATTGATCGCGATCTGAAAATCGGGATTGCCGATGAACAGGATACTTGGCGGCGAGGTAGAGGCGTTGAAGTTGCAGTGATGCTGTTGGAGCCGTTTGCCAATTGCGTCGTTATCAGCAGGGCAAAGAAGCCCTGCAACTGTACGGGACCTCCGATGGCTTTTGTACCTGAGAAAAATTGCACCGTGCCGGTCGGCGCAGCGACTCCCTGCGGGATAACGGCTGCTTCGAGAGTGACGGGAACATTCGGTGGTGCACCAGCGGGGATAAGCGAAAGTGTTTGCGTGTTTCCTTTTGTGACGGTGACGCTGATTGTGCCGGACGCGCTGGGCTGAAAGCTTGGATCGCCGGAATAGCTTGCGCTGAGAGCATGAGTGCCGACGGCGAGGGACGTTTCCTGAACAAGAGCGCTGCCCTGGATGGTAAGTGGCACCGTCAACAGATTGGATGTGTTTCCGTTGAAGGTATCTGAAAAAGTGACATTGCCCGTGGCTGTCCCTTGGTTGGAGGCTCCGGCTACAGTGGCCTGAAGAAAGAAGAAATCGCTGTAGGTTGTTGAGGTCGCGGGAACCAGGCCAGCGTTGAGCGTTGAAAATGTTGTGGTACTGGGTTCGGAGGCAACGGTAACACTCACGCCGGTGGAAGTGCTCGCACCGAAGGTGGCATCTCCGCCGTAGCTTGCCGTAACGGGATACGTTCCTCCTGGCAGCGTGGAGATTGGGACGGAGAGCGCTCCGTTGTTCAAAATTCCGAGGTTGATCGTCTGCGAGCCTCCGGTCAAGAGCACCACGTCTCCGGTCGGAGTTCCGGTAGCGCTCACGGGAGCGACTGTGACGGACGCTGTGACGGATTGACCGTGGGTTATGGCGATGGGTGAAAGTTGCAGCGTCGTTTTGGTGGACGCGAATGTAATATTTTGCCAACTCGCGACGAGATTGGCGGCATTAACGGAGCCGAGCCCGGTCGCCAAATCGTAACCGGGTTGCGCGGTAAAGCCAGCTTGCCCCGGAACGCTGGTGTTGCCCTGCGTGATGTCGTTAAAGATGCATGTGCTCTGGGGAGGGCCGCTGGCGCTGCAGTTGGAGGTGTTCTGGCCAGCGGCTAGAGGATAAAGGACGAAATTCGCCTGGCCTTGCCTGGAATTTGTTTTTTGATTGACTAGCGCCATGATGGCAGCAAAGGTGGGCGTTGAAGCGGAAGTACCGCCGACGACATACGCATTGATGAGTTGCCCGTTGCTGTCGGTCAAACAAGCGCCGTCTTGACACAAGAGGTATCCGTCATGCGACGCGGCAGCACCCAGCGATACGTCTGGTAAATCGCGTTTGCCGTCAACCGGCACGCCGGGACCGACTTGCCACGATGGTTTACTGTAGAGCGTGCTTGGGCCTCCGCTGCTGGCAAACAAGTCAGGGAAAAAGCACTGGCTCGGGTCCGAACAGCTCTCGTTCCAGACGGCCTCAGGAATATAACCGAGCGCTGAAGATTGATCAGGGCCGTTGGTGGATGCCCAATATTTGCTGTCGTTGCCGTTTTCGTTGAACTGCGTGCCACCAACTGCAACGTTGAACGGAGTGGAGGCAAGGCCGTTCACTCCAGTGCCGTGAGTAGCAGGTCCAAAATAGGGATCGTCGCAACCGGCCGCGCCATTGTCACCGCTGGAGATGACTACGGTGATGCCCTCGGCGGCGGCTTGTACCCATAGATTATTGAAGAACGCATTCTGCGCTTGGCCAAGTGCGGCCTCGCATTGGCCGAAGCTCATACTCAGAATCGGTGCGACGTTGTTATCGACGATGTATTGAGCTGACAGATCCGCTCCGTCGGTGGTGTTGGTGCTGCCGGAGACAACAAACTTGATCGTTGCTTTTGGCGCGATCGCGCCGGACCACTCGACGTCGAGGTCAGCTTCGGTTTCTTCGCCGGACCCAATGAAATTTCCAGGATCAGGGCCGTCCAAAATAATCGTGGGATCGTTCGCCGGCAGACCGAACGCGATGCGAAAAATCTGAATGTCGGAAAGGTTGATGTTGTTGCGGCCGACGATCGCGATGCTTTGTCCGGCGCCATCAATTCCGGCTTTATAAAGGGGCGCGGTGTTAAAGATTTTATAGAAGTCGCCAGGACTCAAATAATGAAAAGTAAGTCCCGCGCTGTTGTACGTGAAGTTTGGCTGCCATGTGCTGGTGTTCGCAATTCGGCTGGCGGTGCCAAGCACGCGGATAGTAGGAAGCTTTTGAAAATTATGGAGCGTGCTTACACCGGCAATCAAGGATGCGAACGCGGCGGGAATTTGCGGGTCGGAGGCGTTGGCGTAGTGATTCTTTCCGTTGACTACAAAGGAATGGATCGCGGTGTGGAACGCTTCGGTCACTTGAGCTGCAGTTCCCGTGAACTCGATGCTCATGCCGCCGCGAGCAATCCGATTGACACGAAAACCGTGCGACTGCAGCCAAGCTGTCAGCGTTTGAAGATCAGGCTTGGAAGGAGCGAAACGATCAGCAAATTGCTCTGGTGAGAGCCACGCATGAAAACTAGATGAGGATTTGTCCTGCTGACTGGCGATTAGTTCCTGGAGAGCGGAATCCGAGGCCACGTCGCGTTTCAGGACCAACAGCATGCGTTCCATAGGAAGGTCAGGAGAGACTTCGCCACGATCGTTGGCCGCGGTAGCCAGCGGGTGGCGATTGCCTTTTAGGATGACGAGGGAAGATTCGTCAATGGGGCCGATGCGGCTTACGGCAGTTTGTGGGCTTTGGGCGTCCGCGGATTGCGAACAGGCGACGAGAATACAGAAAGACACGAGGGCAAAAACCAACTTCGGGCATCCCAGCATTGGGCACGTAATCCTTTAATTACGCCGACCCATCGATGGCTGGGCTTTATAGCTGAAATCCTCGGCTGCCGAAAGCGAACGTTTATCGAAAAGTGCAGTCAAACAAAAGCGACGGCTCAAGTAGCGAGGCCACAGCCTTCCCTCTTCCTTTATCTTACGTATGCGTCCAACAGGATTGCTCGCGAAGGTTCCAATCCGATGTTCGCATCACCACATCAACTTCAGCCCAAACTGAATTTGCCGGGAGGTAGTGGAGGTAGCTGTAATCACTCCGGCCGTGGGCGACGGCCCGCCGGTCGAGGATGCGAATACGACTGGATTGGGGATGTTGAAGTTCGTGTGATTGAATACGTTGAAGAACTCGGAGCGGAACTGCATGTTCCACCGTTCTGAAAACGAGAACTTCCTTGTGAGGGACAGATCTGTTTCCACGAGCGCGGGGCCCTGCAAAATATTGCGCCCTACATTGCCATAAGTTCCAGGCAGCGGCTGGAGGAATGCGCTGGGATTAAAGTACCCGTTGGGTCCCCCCTGAATCACTTGACCCGTGAAATTGGGATTCACAGACGGGCGGACCGGATTGCGGGTGTCGCCGTCATTCGATGGGTTGTAAGACAACTGCGGTGTAAACGGTAGGCCAGACTGCAGCGTCTGTATTCCGCTCAGTTGCCAGTTTTCGATCAGCCGCTCGGCCCATTGCTTGCGGAAGGCCGCGTCCCTACTTCCAAACGGAAGATCGTAGGTGACATTGATGACCGCGGCGTGCCTTACGTCGAACGAGGCGCGTCCATAATCGGACTTTGGTTGAAGCGGGTTCGCGACGAATGCGGGGGAATTTGTTGCGACGCTTGTATTCATGTTGTCGCCATCATCGAGCGTCTTCGCGAACGTATATGCTCCGCGGAATTGTAATCCGCGTCCCAACCGCCGGTTCACGTCAACTTCAAGGCCGTGATACGAACTGATGCCTTGCGAGAACCAGTGCGTCGTATTCCAGACGGCGTTGTTGGCAAGTGCTGCGCCTGCTGGATAGTAATACGCGCCAGGCGGATAGCCTGCGGGGCAAGGAGACGCCGGGCAGATCGCGGGCGTTGGCAGGTTCGCGTCGACCGAAAGCAATTCGTGGTAGGCGTGTGAACCGACGTAGCCAATACCTAACGAAGCATTTGAAGAGAGCTGTTGCTCAACCTTCAAGCTCCAGGATTCAACGGTCGGCGTTCTCAGGTCTGGCTGCACGCCGCTAGGGATCACTTTCGCGCCCGCGTACGCCGCGCTCGGCGCGATGCTCGAGAACGCAATGTTCTTGACTGCAAAGACGGAGTTGAAGGGACCGTTCTGGTCCAGGCGGTAACTCAGATTGTCGAGCAACGCGTAATACAGGCCGAATCCCGCCCTGACCACGGTCTTCTTTGATGCGAACGGAGACCATGCGGCGGCGACGCGGGGCGCCGGGAGAAACTTCGCGTTGTTGACGGTAAAGGTGGAGCTGCCGACGAGCGGCTGAGTTACGATCACTCCATTCGGATCAAACGCATAATTCGACGCGCGTCCGTGAGCCTCGTTCCATCCGTTTGTGGACTCGCCCCGAAAGCCGATGCGCAGCTCCAACGAGGGCTTGAGTTTTATCGCGTCTTCCACATAGAAGGCGCCTTCCAGCGAACGCCACGTCAACGGCGTGTAGCTTGGCGCGTAGGTGTATGTGCTCACTTTGCCTTGCAAAAAAGTCTGCAGGTTGCTGAAGGAAACCTGGCCGTACTGGTCTTGGACAAGAATGTCGTTGGCCTGCAGCCTTTGTAGCCATCCACCGAAAGTGAATAAGTGCTTGCCGCGAGACAACGTGACCTGATCAGACGCGGTGAACAGATTGCGTGCCGCCGTGAGATTGCTTCCCGCGTTCGTGCCGCCGTTTGTGATTTGCGATGCACCGTTGAGCGTCGTGCCGCCGCCAACTACAACCGCACCGACGGGCTGGCCGGCATGGATCCAGCCGGGCAGATTCACTGTTGTTCCGCCATTGAAATGGAATTTTCCGCGGGAGAAACCGAACGTCGCTCTGTTGAGCAGGCTGGGCGAAAAAACGTGAGTTTCGCTCAGGCTAATCACCTGTTCTCGCAAGAAAATATCTACCAGGCTGAAAGGATTATTTGTGGGGGAATGAGCTTCGCTGTCGTCTACTGTGTAAACGCCGGCAAACGAATCCTTGTCCGTGAAGGTCTGATCGAGCCTCGCGGTTCCAAAATCCTCGCGAATCCTCTGCAAGGGATTGCTGAAGGCTTCAGCGATCCCACTCGGCGCCCCTGTGGAGGTCAAAAGTTCCGGCCCGTTGGCCCCGGGCCACAAAGCTAGCAGCGGCCGGATGCTTGCCACGGCGCTGGCCCTCGAAGCAGCGTCTGGCACGAGTGTTAGATCGCTCAGGCCAAGGGTCTGTCGGAAGCCTTCGTAGTTTCCGAACAAGAAGGTCTTGTTCCTCCGGATCGGGCCGCCGAGCGAGCCGCCAAACACGTTGCGACGAAATGCGGGGATACTGCCATGGTCAAAGAAATTCCGGGCATCCAATGCGCTATTTCGCAGGAATTCGTACACGTTGCCGTGGAAATCGTTCGTACCTGAGGCGGTTACAATGTTGACCTGGGCTCCAGGGCGTTTGCCGTACTCCGCACCATAGGTATCCTTTACTACGGAAAACTCGCGTACGGCATCCACGCCGAGAAGTTGTCCGCTTACTCCTCCGGGCGTGTTGTTGATCTCGGACGCGCTCGTAAACTCGACTCCATTCAGCAGGTAAAGATTCTCCTGCGGGCGCCGGCCGGAAGCCGCGAACATATTGCCTACCACGGAGTTAGAGGTCCCGATTCCTCCCGCTCGCTGTGAAGTGTAGTTCACCATTCCTGGATTGAGGGTCATCAGCTGATCGTAACTGCGGCCGTTCAAGGGAAGTTCCTTGACCTGCCGCTCGCCGACAAGACCCGAAACATCTTCAGTCGTGACGGCAACCGCGGTAGGCATCGCTTCCACTTTGACGGTCTGTCGCACATCGCCGATTTGAAGCACTAAGTCCACGGATTCCCGCTGGCCGAGCACAAGTAAAATTCCGGTTTTCTCTTCGCTGCGAAAGCCGGCCTTTTCCGCGCGCACCTCATAACGGCCGACAGGAAGAGCGGCTGTTTGGTAGCGCCCCGCTTCATCCGTCACCTGATTCCGTTCCGCTCCCGTCTCCACATTCTTGACTCGGATCGCGACGTCGGGGATGGCGCCCCCGGACGAGTCGGTGACAACACCCTGGATAGAAGCCTCTCCTTGCGCGAAGCTAGTAGTCGCAAGGCTTGTCCCCAACGCAAGTAGTAAGAATCCAACCCAGAAAACACCTTTCAAGTGAGAACCACCAACTCTTCGAGAACGCATCTTTTTTCTCCGAGATAGATTTGTCTTGCGGGCGCAACAGTCCACTTTGATTTGCTCTTGGAGAGGACGGCGAAACCTGCCGATCACTCGGGGACAACTCGGATGGGTCAACAACAAGAGCAGTGACAAACGACGGAGGGCAAAGCAGCGAACGCTATCGCCGCTTTTTTTGACGACACACTTCGACGAACTTTCACGAAATCAGGTTGGCTAGCGCGCATGGGCGGCCTCTGATCGCGCTGTGATCTTCGCTGCGGTCGACGCGTGCCGTGCGGCGAATGCGCGGCTTCCGGTCCATACCAACTGCAGTCCCGCAAAGATGGCTACCATGGCGACAGCCGTCTTCAGCTTGTTGGCGGGAACTCTGCGCGCCAGCAGGCAACCGGCGACGACGCCCGGTACGCCTCCCGCGAGCAGTTCGACAAGCACCGGGCTGTTGATTGAGCCAAACGTCCAGTGAAATGCGCTGCCGATAACCGCCAATACCAATCCAAAGAGCAAGTCCGTTCCCACGACTTGTGCAGGCGTCATTTCAGAATAGTTCAGCAGGAGGACTGTACCCAGCGCGCCCGCGCCTGCCGACGAAAATCCAGACTCCACCCCAATTGGCAAAGCGAGCCAGGGAAGCCAGCGATGGTTTTTTCCGGCGAAGCTGGGGTTCTGCACACGTCGCACAAAAGTTACGCTGGATGACGCCGCCAAGAGAACGCCCAGCAGGATGATTACCAGCGGGTTCCCCGCGTCGCGATTCAACAGATGTAGCGCCCAGATGCCCACCAAAAGGCCGGGAACTGCTCCTTGCAACAGAAGCCACAGGTACCGCGAGTGAATCTGCTTACCGAACAGATAGAAAGGAGCGGCGATCAAGCGCAGTACGCCGGCAAACAAGAAAGCCGTTCCAACAGCTTCCCCCGCGGTAAGCCCGACGATAAGCATTAAGGCTGGAACGGTAAAGCTGCCGCCACCTATCCCCGTCAACCCGACAGCCGCGGCAATCAGGAATCCGATGAGGAAGTTCATCTTTCTGCTCGCGCCGAGAACGTGTGAATTCCGCATTCGAGCTTCGTTCCACCCCAACGGCCGGACCTGGGATTATTGGGATCGGAGGGGAGCGCGGTGCACGGCTGGCATCCGATGCTCAGATATCCTTCGTCGTATTGGGGCAAAGAAGGGATACCGTTTGCATTCACGTACTGCCACACCTGCTCCCAGGTCCAGTCGGCAAGCAGGCTTACTTTCCACAACGTTTTTCCTGTCGGTAAACGGTGTAGTTCGAGCTTCTTCAGATTTTTTCGTGTCGGCGATTGCTCCCGCCGCAATCCCGTGAACCAGATGTCAAACGGTTCCAGCGCGCGCATTAGCGGTTCGACTTTGCGCAATTGGCAGCAGCGCGTGGGCTCGCTGCGGTACAAAATGCCGAATGCGGATTCCTGCTCCTCGACGGTTTGCGTGGGGAGCACGTTGACCAGATTGAGCGACCACTGCGCCGTCATTCGGTCGCGATATTCGTAGGTCTGCGGAAAGTGATATCCCGTATCGAGAAACAGCACCGGCAACTCCGCCACTCGTTTCCTGAGGACATGCGCCACTACCACGTCTTCCGCTTGAAAGCTGCTCGTCAGGCAGAGGTGTGTGCTCTGGTTGGCCGTGAGCACTGTTTCGAGTGCTTGCGCCGGTGCGAGGCTTTCCAATTCTTCAGCGATGTGATCGACTTCCATTTAGTTGGCCTTTTCCCGGGTGTTTTCCGCTTTTGCGAGCCGCAAGGAGTCCGCCAACGATAAGGTTCGCCGGAAGAGTTCTTCATCGTCAACGTTTGCGTTTTTATCGGAAACCTCGAGCAATGGCGGCCCTACTTCGGAAGCGAGCTGTTGTTTTGTGTCGGTATTGAGGGCGTGTCCGGAATAAATAAAAACGGCTCCGACCCTGTGCGCTGCGCGGATCGCGTTCAGGAGAACGTGAGACGGGGCATCCCGATCATCGAGATGCAGAACCTCGAAACCTTGCTCGAAGAGGGCGCGCTCCAACCGCATAGCAAGGGCAGGCCGTTTCTCCAACAAGAAGGTGGCTGGATAATGCCCGTGGCGCTCGTAGCGTTCCTGCGGAGTAACGCGTCTCTGCGCGATCTCGAGCGATGCGAGTTCAGGCGGCTCTAACTCTTGTCCGTCGGGCGCACCCTCTTCGATCATTCCGGCGCCGACAGTGGCGTTGGAGATCGCATCGATCAGAATGAAACTGCCGGTTGTCCGATTGCCGGCATAAGGATCAAAGAAAAGCGGAACGTGAGCTTCAAATTCGACTAAGGCAATGTCGTTCATGTTCAACTGCGTTGCCTGTTCCCGTTCGAGCGTATTGACATCCACACGATGGTAAATCCGCAACGCGCGAATTTTTGTCTGGCGGGCCGTATGCTTCACGAGATAGGCCCGGCCCACTTCCAACGGACTCCCATGCAGCCAAACAACCATGGCGCGAAATCGCCTGGACACTCGCGGGCCATTCTCGGGCGACACCAGCATGTCTCCGCGGCTGAGGTCGATCTCATCTGCCAACTGCAGGGTCACGGACATCGGAGCGAACGCCTCGGGCAGGTCACCGTCGAAACTTACGATCGAGCGAACTCGCGTTCTCTGCCTGGACGGCAACGCGAGCACATCGTCACCGGGGCGAATCACTCCGCTTGCGACGCGGCCGGCAAATCCGCGGAAGTCAGCGTCAGGACGAATCACCATTTGCACGGGAAACCGCAGGCTCTCGAGCGTATCGCTTGCGCTGAGAGGAACAGTTTCCAAGTGTTCAAGCAGGGTGGGCCCGTCATACCAAAACGTCCGCTCGCTTCTCTCGACGACGTTATCTCCCTCAAGGGCGCTGATTGGTATGCACTGCACATTGGCTATGCCGAGCTGCTCTGCCAACTGCAGAAAATCCCGCTCCACGTCCAAGAACACATCTTCGTTGTAATCGACGAGATCCATCTTGTTCACCGCCGCGAGAACATTGCGTATCCCGAGCAGCGAAGCGATGAAAGCATGTCGCCGTGTCTGTGGAAGGATTCCCTTCGTGGCATCCACAAGAATTACGGCAAGGTCCGCCGTGGACGCACCAGTGGCCATGTTGCGCGTGTACTGCTCGTGGCCCGGAGTATCCGCAATGATAAATTTCCGTCGCGGCGTCGCGAAATAGCGGTAGGCTACATCGATGGTGATGCCCTGCTCCCGTTCGGCGCGCAGGCCATCCGTTAGCAGTGAAAAATCGATTGGCCCGGAGGAACGGTTGATGCGGCTTTTTTTCACCGAGGCCAACTGGTCTTCGTAGACCGCCTTCGAGTCATGCAGCAGCCGCCCGATGAGCGTCGATTTGCCGTCATCGACACTTCCCGCCGTCGTGAAGCGAAGAAGCTCCATCTCCAAGCTCTCTTCGAGGAACTCACCAGAGCCCCCGCGCGGCCTTTCCTGTGTCGTGGAGATCACTAGAAATACCCTTCCCGCTTTTTGAGCTCCATCGATCCTTCTTCGTCGTGATCGATCGCGCGGTTTTCGCGCTCCGAACGCCGGAACGAAACCATTTCCTCCACAATTTTCGGTACGGAGTCGGCTTCCGAACGGATTGCTCCCGTGCACGGAACGCATCCAAGCGAACGCATGCGGCACTTGAGCATCTGCGTCTTTTCGCCGGGCAAGAGTTCCTTTGCACTGTGGACCAAGACAATCGATCCGTTTCGCAGCACGACTTCGCGTTCTTTCGCGAAATAGAGGGGGACAATCGGAATATTTTCCGCTTGGGTATAGAGCCATATGTCGAGCTCTGTCCAATTGGACAGGGGGAAAACGCGAATGCTTTCCCCTTTATCAATCCGGGAATTAAAAATATTCCAGAGCTCCGGCCGCTGATTTTTCGGATCCCATTGCCCCAACGAGTCGCGGAAGGAGTAAATTCTTTCTTTCGCTCGAGATTTTTCCTCGTCTCGGCGCGCTCCTCCAAACGCCGCGTCGAAGCCGCCTTCCGCAAGGGCGTCCAAAAGCGATTTCGTTTTGAGCAACCCGCAGCACTTCTGTGTCCCCAACGAGAAGGGATTGGCCCCGGCATCCAGGGCCGACCGATTTTTGTGGACGAGCAGTTCCGCGCCAATTTGCCGCGCGTACGTGTCACGAAACTCGATCATTTCGGGGAATTTGTAGCTGGTGTCGATATGCAGCAGCGGGAACGGAATCTTGCCGGGGAAAAAAGCCTTCTGCGCCAGACGCAGCATCACCGAGGAGTCTTTGCCGATCGAATAGAGCATCACCGGGCGCGCAAATTCAGCCGCCGCCTCGCGAAGAATGTGGATGCTCTCAGCCTCCAGCGCGCTGAGATGATTCATCCGCCGAGGGACAACCGCCGCCCGGCCTCCGCCATGGGAGGAAGGTGAGGCCACTTCAGAAAACGAGACTTGCGATGTTTGCGCCATGGACCTTGTTTAAAAATAAAAAACCCACCTGCCAGGGTTCCCGGCGGTGGGTCAGCTACAATCTTGCAGTAAAAGGCTTCTTACAAAATCAGCTTTTCACTCCTACAAGACACAGCGGCCCTTGCCGTCGTTTGCTGACGACAACAACAGGCAGCGGTCGTAGGAATAAAGCAATTCACAAGCGAAATGATACCGCACACTCTTAGATGTTTCAAATCATCTTTTCGCTTTCCACGTATTAACATTTTCGCTAGCTGAACAAGTAAAATCAACGACTTAGCAGCGGAGACCAACGGGTGCAAACGGGCGCAAAAGGACGGTTTGTGTGCAATTTGCACTCTTTGAACCCCAAGCAGAATCGCCCGATAGGTATATCAGTTTGGTTAAAAAGCTCCCTTATTAGTCAGGGAGAATGTCGCTCCCATGATTCGAACCGAACGACGCCTTGCCGAACGATTCGGCCTCAAAATTCCACTCCGCGTCCGCATTACAAAGCCTGCCGCCCTAGACCACACAGCAGAATCGCTGAATATTTCTACACGAGGCATATACTTTGCAACGGATTTGCCCCTTTCCAATGGCACGCCAGTGCATCTCGTTTTCGAGATGCCAGAAGAAGTCACACATAAGCCCGCGTCCGAATGGCGCTGTACGGGTCATGTAGTCCATGTCGAACCGAAGAGTTTTCCGCAGGGTGCGACTGTTGTAGGCGTGCGGTTTGATTGCTATGAGGTCTTGCCACCTATTCGCCACGCAGTGAAACCAAGTCTCCCAATTGGATGATAGGTTTGCGGCGAACTCCCCTACCAGTGGTAGTTACCAAAGATTTCTCAGTGGCACACTCGGTTCGCTCACGCAACAATTCTCTTGTTTCAGGCATGGGGGAGAAGCTTCTCTGCAGACGCTCATTCGACATGGCGTCAGCTTCGCAGGCTGCTGCGAGCGCAGGGTGGCCGTCTCAGACCGCCGGTTGCACGATTAGGGGAAACACGGCATGCAAAATGCGAGAGTTCACCGGATTGAATATGTTTTTGTTAATTTTAACTTTGGAGCGAGTTCTCAAAGTCGCAGTGTGATGCTAGGTGAGTTTAACTTGCAGCAGAAACCTTCGTATCACCGGAGGTTCTTCTCGCGGGTCGAGACACGGGTGGACGTTTGGGTCTGTTGGAACTTTAAAGGACGTGAGGAGACATCACGAGTTCGGGATTTGAGCCTGGGTGGCCTGTTTGTCGAGACAGCAAAGTCAGGAGGGACGGATAGGGGCTGAGGCCGTCGTGCGGCATGTAAAATCTGGTGGACTAGGATTGAAATTATCGACAGTGGGCAATGAGGACCAGAAACGTCTGAGAGCATTGATAGCAAGGCTTCGCAAGTAACATACTGGCTGCCGGCTACCTAAAAAGCCGACAGGCATGTCAAAAATTGCGACCACTTGCAATGTGTGTTCGTTGAAGATCACAAATTCGGCGTCACTGTGTCATGATAGCTTATAGACGCCCTTCTTCGCCGATTGGATGTCGTCCGTTTCCGACCGCCGGCAAAAGAACGGGAACTCTATCCTTCTCAGCACCGAAAAAGAAGGAAGGAAGTTCAAAATAAATTGCATCCGGCATCTGCGCGTCTGTGTCCAAACATCTAGACTCAAACGAGTTCCGGAACGAGCTACCTCTTTTCTCTCTCCAGAACTAGTCACGAAACCAGCGGAAACCTGTGCGCTGTGTACCTGCGGGAGCGCATTGCCATGGATTCCCTTGTCCACCAAGACGTCCACCAAGACCGCGAAAATCAATGGACTCGATTTCTCCCTCCTGTTGCATGGTGCAGAGCTATTGGAGATCGCGAAGCAAAAAAACAGGTGTTATCGATAAAACAGAACGTTCCCAGAAGGATCAAGTTGTTGCAGAAAATCAAAATCAAGAACGTTGCGGGTCAGCACGAAACAGCCATGCTTTCTACCTGTGGCGAATAACAAGGCATCGTTCAATACTCGTCGTCGCTGATCGCTCTTGTAGCCCTGCAAGCGGGCAAGTGTGCCGGAAAGAATCCCCGCTTCGCGCCAGATATCCGAATCGGTCGGAAGCGTGCGATGCCTTGGCCGCAGCTCGATCACGGCGGTAATTTGTTCGACGATCCCGCGGGTCTGCGCATGTGCGGGGTCAAGTAACCCGCAGGTCGCTGCTAGTTCCGCCTCTGTTACTGGCGAATGCCATGCCTCGGTAGCCCGGAGCATGACCTCCCCACGTTCGGGAAAACGGTTCTGGAGAACATCGATATAAACGGTGGTGTCATAGAGCAGCTTAGCGGGCCGACTACCGGTAGAATCGATGAAAGCAAGTCCTGATTCGGGTCGTGGTCTTAGCGGTGATTGGTGTTTTTCAGGTTTAAGGCGTCTGAGGATGAGCTGAAATTCAGAACTCAAGGTCAGCCTCGCGATTGACGGCCCCACGGCGTGAAAGCAGCCAATCAGCGTAATCGTCAGCAACTGCAATGTTGGCCAAGGCCAACTCGATCAGATCGGTATCGGAAGCAATGCCGGTCCGCTTCTTTGCCCGGGACACTAGGGCCCTAGGCATTCTTCCCCGGACCACTTGAGTCCGCTCGCCCCGCAACAGCCCCTGCTCTTCGGCAATGACCATCGCTTCGCGGAGCTTTCCAGGCTTTCCAGTACCGGAAGGCTTCTGTCCCTTCGTGTTGGCGGATCGCGCAGCCCGTTTCATGATCTTCTCCTGTTGTAGCACAACCTGTGGTCAATTGTAGCACAATCCGGCCTGATTTTGAGAGGTGGCCGCATGTCTGGGAACCGTCAAGGTAAACCTTGCGGGTGCTTCCAAATGTCGGGTATCCGACACGTTAGCGAGATTCCTACAGCCTGTCTGCCCACGACAATACAGCCAACCTTGTAGCGTAAATACCTACTTTCCTTCAGCCGCACTCAGTCCATAGCATATTGAGTAACGAAGCGCACGGCGAGGTTGAGAACCCTCGCTAAATAGACGGGTGCCGCTTCCCTTGCCCTCATTCAACATGTCACCTGTCCCCCCTTCAAGCAAAAATGCCGAACTGGTCGGAAGCGGATCGGCTGCGGCATGCAAAGCTCGTAGATTGAGAGAGGATAAGAATCGGCGATAGGTTGTGAAGGAGCACGCGGGGGAGTCATAGCAACCGCAAATACACGTTCCCCATCAACGTTGCATGATTTAAGGAAGTACTATTTTCAGAAAGCTTCGCCATTGCTTCAATCATGGGTGCCGGCACTTGTGACCGTTTGCCATCGAACGAACCTTTTTCTGGCGTCGGCGACAACCGAAGATAGACGGCTCGGCATAGGAATTTCGTGGATGATTTATATTTAGTAGGCCCAGCGAAACCGCTTGGCTATCTGCCCAGCCATCCCAACGACCGTCGATTTATGAGTACGTAAGAGAACATGCGGCCCGTTGATTCTGTGCGACTTAATTCAGTTTTTGGAGTTTGGAGTTCTTTCCCAAATCTTTCCCAAGCACATTGCTGGATTTTTGCTAGGTTCTGTTGACGTGATCGTAATCCTTCCCCCGGGCTTTGCAACATGCACGTGCGGGACAGATGTGCTTTGCCCCTTCCAATGGCAGGCGCCTCGGAAACCCACACGCCCGCGCGCGTGGGGAATCTTTCGCTCTGAACAATTGTCCCCTGAGTCCCCTGGCCTCGCCTTCGCAGTAACCCCTAAGGGACACCGACAGTGGGAACCTAAAGGGGACTTGATTGCATAACAGTGTCGGCTCCCTCGACCTGAGTACACTTTGGTTGCTTGACGACCAGAGGCTCGGGAGGAAGGAGCCGAACATGATGATAGGCAGGCGTAGATTATCACCCGAGCTTTCAGCAGATTGCATTTTTGATAGAAGGAACTGGCGAGTATGAGGAACGACGACTGAACCACAGCGATGGGGAGGCCGAGCAGTTCTATCGAGCCCTGCAGCTGCGAGGAGTCCACGTGCGAGTGGGGATGGAGGCGACCGGATATTCCCGCTGGTTCGAGCGACTGCTAGCAGAGTTGGGTTTTGAGGTGTGGATCGGCGATGCAGCGGAAATCAAAGCCAAGCGCGTCAAGAAGCAAAAGACCGACCGCAAAGATGCGCAACTGCTGCTGAAGCTGATGATGGAAGATCGCTTTCCGCGAATCTGGGTACCGAGTCCGGAAAATCGCGATGTGCGTCAACTGCTTTGGCACCGGCATCGGCTGGTGCAGATGCGCACGCGGATCATGAATCAGCTGCAGGCTCTGGCGATGAACGAGGGCCGGCGCTGGAAATCCAAACTGTGGAGCGAACAGGGACGGGCAGAACTGGAGAAGCTCACGTTGGCTCCCTGGGCCAGTCGGCGCCGACACGAGTTGTTGGAACTGCTGGACCGCATGAATCCGACCATCGAGGAGTTAACCGCAGCCGCGGAGCAGGAAGCTAGGAAACGGCCCGAGGCGTTGCGGCTGATGACGCATCCTGGCGTGGGGCCACTTACGGCGCTCGCCTACGTGTTGATCATTGGAACTCCGAGTCGCTTTCATCGTGGCAAGCAGATCGGCAACTACGTGGGGATGATCCCCAGCGAGGACTCCAGTGGCGGCAAGCAACGCCTAGGGCACATCAGCAAGCAAGGCAACTCCTTGTTGCGCTTCTTGCTGGTGGAGGCTGCTCAAGCAGCTGCGCGGCACAATCCGGACTGGCGACGTCGATACATTCACCTGGCGATGCGTCGACACAAAAGCATTGCCAAGGTGGCGATGGGGCGCAGGCTGGGAGTCCGCTTGTACTGGATGTGGCGAAATGGCTGTGAGTATTCGCCGTCGATGGAGTTCGGTTCGTACGCGGGACAGCTC
>WNFL01372445.1_pt2 | contig 19567 bp, 21 predicted proteins | sample 5400361 | NCBI WGS metagenome assembly WNFL01 (sample SAMN13153351, study PRJNA577476) | soil metagenome | isolation source: 40 cm soil on Douglas fir-dominated hillslope | place: USA:California | collected 2013-09-17
AGAAAGGGGGGGGGGGGTGAAATTGCGATAATTACTAAAATTTAATAGACAAAACAAGGGGGTAGGTCCGTAGGTAGCAGGTGGAATACGTACTCGAAATTTCGATGCTCTTTGTTCAACGACAGAAAACCGTGTACGTGGAAAGATCCAGCAGCCAACAAACAGAACGGTACGGATAGTGGGATGGTATCAATGGCATTCGGTATTTGATGAGAATTTCGGGGTGAACCAGAACTTCCTCTCTATGTGACTCGCGTATCTAGGTGATACATGATAGGCAATGGATCATGGGGCGGAAGGAGCAGCAGCATGGTGCACAAGGTCCATGGTGTCCGTTCTCCCTTTGCCCATCACGTTTGTTGGGGGAGCGGGTGGGGGCTGGGCCAGTGTAAACAACGTTGAGCTTGGCCTGCTCTCGACCGTCGCGCTCTCCAGCTCCCCATCGGGATCAATTCGTTCCAATTGCCCTGGCTCTGCGACGGGAAGAACCGCAATACCCGGTTCGGGGGTCACTTCAGCTATCGATACCTGCTCGCAGAGCGGAGAGCGAGGAGGCGATGGCCTCTGCGATTGCCCCAGGGAAGGAGCGGGGGTGAGGAATGCCGAGGTGGTCTGGCTGGAGATTCTGGACACGTGGTTATCCGCGCGTGGCATTTGGAAGAGTGGCGGCAGGGGAGGGACAGGTGGCACATCGCGATCGGGTTGAAGTGACAACCGGTGGCGCCAATCAAATGGCGCCTGAGCGGTCTGTGCGTGCGACATTCCCCGATGCGACATTGTGACCGGGTACATTGTGACCGAGGGTCCATGAGAGTTTCCTGAACTGCCGTCCTCTCGTTCTACGGATAAAATATATCAGGATTTTTAATGCAGGCGTAGTAATGTGACTGCACGTGTGCACTCACCTTCGTGCATGCTGTCCCTGTACGTGTTACTCCGGAGTGGAATTTCTCCATTCTCATTCCACAATCCTTGCGCAGGAGGGGACACGCCTCCCTTAGGGCCCATGTGCTGCAGGTGCATCGGTGGTGACTCCCCATGTTGCATATGATATATGGAGTTGGGGAGGCTACTGGGACCCAACGGTTGAGGCAAAACGATGTTCATATTATTCTTGTGGGGGGCGCCTCGCAGAATGCCTCCGCTCCCAGGGTATTGTCCCGACCGCATGGCGGCAAGAGAGTACGTCGAATGACGCGAGGCAACGGATATCATAGAGACTGCGCGAGAGTGCAGTGCGACGGGCCGCAAATCCCGCCTTGCATGTGGAGGGGTAAAAGGCTGTTGGAGAAAATGGGGATATTCGCCAGCCGACGTGCCTTTGACGTGTTCATGGGGAGGGGTGGGCAGTGAAACGGTGGAGGGTTGTCTTTCGAGCGAGGAAACCGATGCAGATGTAGATGCAAGCGGTGTCATTGAAGCAGAGGCAGAGGCAGACGGTGTCAGTGAGGGGTGGGTATAAGCGCCATCAAATGTATTGGTGGATTTCGAGGGAAATGGTAGGTATGATTTAGAACCCAGATAGTCGGGTGGTGACGTGATCGGGGCCATGAGGGAGTCATATTCGTGGTTGTTTGGCGTTTCGAATCTGTACATGGACTGAGCTTGGCGGCGTTCGAGGATGACTGGGGTTCGCTTTGCAGGCAGTGGGGCCTCTCTGAGTTGTCGCCTTCTTTGGTATCGCCGATAGAAATAGGACGCCATAAGAATGACGAACGTGCCGGCGACTGCCGAGACGACGGGAATTATGATCTTCATCGGAGTAATGGGTTGATCCGCCTCTGGACCTGGGGCACCTGATACACCATTGCCGACTAGGGATGTTTGAGATGAGGAATGTGTAGTAGTTGATAGAAGCGACTGAGAGGTGGAGATTGGGGCTGGAGTAACCTGAGATGCAGAGGACAATGATGCTGATGCTGGTGCTGATGCTGATGCTGAGACTGATGTTGAGACTGACTGTTGGGATGAGGCCTGAGTTTGTTTACTTGCAGCAGACGTTGGGGGGATGGTAACTGAGGAGATCTGGGCCGGAGGGACCGATGTACGGGATGCCGAGACTGACGAGGGACCTGGGACTGCAGAAGCACTGGTCGTCGATTGAGATGCCATTCTAGGGGGTCGTAAACGAGCGAGAGGACCGGCAGGAGCGGCGGGAGGGGCTGGAATGTAAGACAAGAACGAGCGGAAGCTAATGATAATCTCAGTAATTCATCCTAGATAGATTTATTGACCAGATAACCGTACGGGAGCCCCTCAGGTCGAGTAACCAGATATCCGATATCCGAGGTCGAGGAAGGGTGGGTCCAAAATAAAATTTGTAGCCCACCCAACTCAGGCTGGGACCATGGCAAACATATTGAACAACCTCGGCAGAATAATAGGTAATCCCGCAATATTATGTCCAATACTCTCATAATCACTACCCACACTCGCACACTCGTTTAGTCCCCACCGCAATCGGCCTCTCCATCCTCAACGCCTCCATTTACGATGTCCCGTACGTGTAAACGCGTTGCCCTTTAAATAAAAATCTATTCAACGTACTACCCACAGTGGAGGCTACCGTGCGGTCATGTTCGACAGATTTTCTGGCGTCAAGCTCACAGTGAGCAACGCCGTCGCATTCCCATTACCACAGCTAACCAGCCGCACACAGGCTTCGTCCGAGGGTACCCATTTCTTGGTTCCATGGCTACAAAAGGCAATTCTCTTTGATGTCCGCACCAAACCAAAAGTACGCACGACCGTTCGGCACCGGACTTGTGCTGACAGACGAGATTATGTAGCTCATCGCGACTACCACTGGTACTAAGGACCTCCAGATGGTACAAATCACGTTGAGGGTACTGCTACGACCGGATGTACAGCAACTGCCCATGATTTACCGGACACTCGGCACCGACTATGACGAGAGGGTTGTGCCCTCTATTGGCAATGAAGTTCTCAAGAGTATCGTCGCTCAGTTTGATGCTGCTGAATTGATCACACAGCGAGAGGTTGTAAGTATTCTGCATGTCTAACTCTGGGGGGTCTTGCTCAATTTCCTTTTTAGGTTTCTGCGCGTATTCGCGAGGATCTTGTACACCGCGCTCAGGAGTTCCACATCGCCTTAGAAGATGTATCAATCACTCATCTGACCTTCGGCAAAGTGCGTACACGAAAAATGCAATTTTGGATGGTAGTCTAACCCTTGTCCTCTCCAGGAATTCACACAAGTACGTAGCTGGCGAGTGAAATGATGTAATTTCGCACTCAAACCCTCGATTAGGCAGTTGAAGCGAAGCAAATTGCACAGCAAGGTGAGCCCGTGCTTCGGTTCAAATCACGTTGCGCAATCCTGACACGTTGCAGACGCCGAGCGCGCCAAATTCGTCGTTGAAAAGGTTTGTGCATCTCGTACCGTCTCCCCAACGCAGTCAGCATCCACTCACCATTTCTCCAGGCCGAACAGGAACGGCAAGCGGCGGTTATCCGCGCAGAGGGCGAAGCAGAAGCAGCAGCGACCATCTCCCGTGCGTTGGACAAAGCGGGAGACGCGTTCGTCACCTTCCGGAAGATTGAAGCCGCCAAAGCGATCGTGCAGGCGTTGTCGAACAACCGCAACGTCTCGTATATCCCGAGTGGGAATGGCAATGTGTTGCTCAACGTCCCAGCTGATCGTAATCAGTAGATGGGATTGTTTAGGAACCTGTAGCGAGTCAAAGCTTTGCTGTAATAATGGATACCGTTGATTGTTGAAAACCTGTGGAGTAAAATTCTTTTCGACCTTGAACTCGCCCACCTCGGACTCGACTGGACCGCGCGTCTGCAAAAACACGTGTACTGCTCCGTTTCGTACCACTTCCTGGCTCTCTATTGATACCACCTACTTTTCTCCTCGTTTCTGTGAGATCTCAGGGCGATGTCTCGCAAAATTTCAAGGAGCTTGTTCACTGACATGATCCGCAGGTGCCATTGTCTGCGTTGAATAATCTACGATGCAAAACTACGAAGGGAACAGTATGGCTCCAAAACGGGCCCATCTCTACGTAGGCAATCTCAGTCCTCGTGTGGTGCGTTCCGCTGCTCGTTCATCCCCCTGGCTCTGGCTCCCGTAGTATCTGCTGATGGGTTATTGATGACCTCCCACTGCAGACTGAGTACATGCTCACCGAGATCTTCGCCGTCGCAGGGCCGGTGCAACACGTAAAGATCATTCCAGATCGCAACTACCAACACGGCGGACTCAACTACGGGTTTGTCGAGTACACGGACATGCGTGCTGCAGAGACGGCCCTGCAAACTCTCAACGGTCGTAAAATCTTCGACACCGAGATCCGCGTAAACTGGGCGTACCAGGGCACGCAGAATAAGGAGGACACGACCAACCACTTCCACGTCTTCGTCGGTGACCTCTCTCCGGAAGTAAACGACGAAGTTCTCCAAAAGGCCTTTTGCGCGTTCGGTACCCTTTCTGATGCCCGCGTCATGTGGGACATGAACAGCGGCAAGTCGAGGGGATACGGCTTCTTGGCGTTCAGAGACAAGACGGATGCGGAGCAGGCAATTGCGACCATGAACGGCGAGTGGTTGGGTTCGCGCGCCATCCGCGTGAATTGGGCGAATCAGAAGACGTCAGGTAGTGCTGGTGGCCCGGGGATGGGCGGGATGGGAATGGGTGCAATGCCTCCAATGCCTCCAATGCCTCCAATGCCAATATCTCCCCTGGCTGCACGACCCCCTGTTGGCGGCATGTCCCCGATGGGCGCACCTGCTTATGGTGCAGCCATGCCAATGCCGGGAATGGCAACGGGAGGGAGCACGTACGAACAGGTTCTCGCTCAGGCACCCGCTTTCAACACTACCGTCTACGTCGGCAATCTCCCCAATTTTGCGACCCAGGCTGATCTCATTCCTATCTTCCAAGGCTTCGGTTACGTCGCGGATGTACGGATGCAAGCGGATCGAGGCTTCGCATTTGTCAAGTTGGATACCCACGAAGGTGCTGCCGCTGCCATTGTCAATCTACAAAATCACATCATCGGAGGCCGGGCAATACGGTGCAGCTGGGGAAAAGATCGTGCCGCTGGTGACACGTCTGCGCCCTCATCAGCTATGATGACTCCTACATCCAGTGTTCCGAGTGCTTATGGGTCTATGGTAGGTGGCATCTTTCCAATATCGTACTTCTATTCACCTTCTCCAACAGCCAATGTACGGAATGCCCAGTCCTGGGGCCTATCCTAACTATGCTCAATATGGTGCTTATGGTGCTGTATCACCTGGTGCCGTCCCCGCTCCGGCTGCGCCCGGCACAGACCCTAATGCTGCCGCTGCCGCGAACCCTCAGTGGACTCCAGAACTCTATCAGCAATACTGGGGAGGTAGGTGTCAATGTATCCAAATACCATATGTCCAATATTGATTGTCGTATCACAGGCTATTACAACCAATCTGGCGCCGGCCAGCCCGTTGATAACAAGGGCCTATAAATAACTAACGCACTCTTATTCGCCGCCGAAGGGCACTGAAGTTCACACCAGGTCCTTGTGTTGTACCCTTGAATCAAAATGGCTCAAATTGAACTTCTGTTTCTCTTGGTCTTTCCTCTCTCAGCATTTTCAACCCACGCAATCAACCCAACAGCACCCTCTCCCAAAAATACACCGACCCTCAACCCCTCTGATCCTCTTGCGTCGCCATCTTTCCAACACTCCGCCTCCCCATCGCACGCACGACACATTCAATCATGGCATAGTCTCGTCGCCCTTTTCTGCTTCTTCTTTCTTCTCTCCTCTCTTCCTGCAGCATTAGTTCTCGCACATCTCTGCTCTTTTATCTCTCTCCTCTCTCTTTTCTGCCGGGCTAACATGCATGATTATTCTCATCCTCTCCTCTTTTCATCCACCACTCTCTGTGTGCTCTCTCTTCTCCTTGGTCACCAGAATCAGAGCGACTCTCGTCGATCGTGTGTTTTGCACCTGTGTCTGCTTCCTCCTCTCTTTTCCTTACCTTTTCTCTCTGTGCCTCAATTTGATAAGTGCTCTGTCTGGGCGAGTGAAAGATACTCAATTTTTTGGTCACTCGTAATCTCTTCGATTAGTTTGCTTCTATTGAACGTGCCACTCCCACGGTATGGTAAGCCAGGTCAACCATCCCTCTTTGTCTGAGGCTGGGTGTTTACTCTTGGACCTCTACACCTCTCTCCAATGAACTGCCAGCAATGCAAGCAACCCCTTCAAATAGACGCTTCCCTGGTCGATTTAACTCCCTCTGCCTACGAAATGGTGGCAGGCTCCATCCCGCGCTACGGAGCGTCACATTCCAGCGGCAAATACGCCAGTGCATCTGATAAACTATTGCGGACGCCAGGTCAACCGAGCGTCAAAGCGGTCTGGGAACGCTCTGCGCACGAAAGGGGTGGGAGTAGAGGCCTAAGTAATCAACAGTATCGCGCTACAATTGCCGGTGGGGAAAGTTTTGTTATGCTGCAGGATTCGATCATCAAGAAGATACCCACTACACCTCCCTCGTTCAATTTTCCTCGTGGCGGTATTCCAGTTGTTGGAAACAATGTTGCTGTGGGGAGTAACAAGTCATCCTCCGCGGCTGGGAAGAACAAGGCTACGGGAAACACCAATGAAACGGCATCACCTGCACTTCTACCTCCACATAATGTCCCTTCGGCCCCTCTTTCCCACCATCTACGCTCCACTCTTCGTCTGTACTCGCTCCTTAGTTCAAAGACAGAAGTGGACCATCCGCTTTGCGATGAATGCACCCATCTCCTTATCAAACTTCTCAACCGGCAATTGGAGGACATGAAGAAAGAGAGGGATATGTATATTGGGGCCGAAAAGGAGCTAAGGAAAGGGCTGCAGAAAGAGATGACGGAGAGCTCCAAGTTTGGAAGTAGTAAAGCTGAGAGTGAGAGGCAGATTGAAGCCCTGAAGGAGGAGGAGAAAAGGGCCATTGAAGAGGTGAGGATTGCTCAGCGGGAGAGTGAGAGGCTGGAGGCTGAGCTTCGGGCTCTCGAACTGGAGGAGAAGGAACTTGAAGAGGAGGAAGCAGAGTAGGCCTTATAATCGTGTCGTTTGGTTTGTTACAGACTTACGCGCTTTGTAGGTTTTGGAGGGCCCATAACGCCACTATGCTACAGATTGCTCAGCAGGCAGACCGACTACGATCATTTCGAGCGGCATACGCATCCGATGCACTAACTCTGGACCGACTAGAACATACGAATGTCTACAATGATGCCTTTTGCATCGGTCAAGAGGGTTCGGTGTTCGGTACCATCAATGGCCTGCGCTTTGGAAGAACAGGCCTCGTTGACGGCCAGACCATCACTGTAAGCCACAGCCGTGAGGCTCTCATTATGATACCCACGATAATTATCCAGGTAGAATGGACAGAAGTCAATGCCGCCTGGGGTCAAGCAATTCTTTTGCTTTACACCATCGCCCGCAAGCTCAACTACACATTCGAGACTTACGCCTTGCACCCTCTCGGCTCCTTCTCAAAAGTGGAACGAATAGCTGATAAGTCTGTTTACGAGCTCTATGGAACTGGTGACATGGCCCTCGGACGACTGCTACACAATCGTCGCTTCGATACCGCTATGGTTATCTTCCTCGATTGCTTGCGCCAAGTGATGGAGTTCGTAAAGAAGGAGGACCCGAGTGTGGTGTTCCCTGCGTATTGCACGTACGTCCGCTAATCTGCTCCATTGCACTCGGAGCTCATGATCCCATAGGATCAACAAGGAGAGGATAGGAGAGCATTCCATTAAGCTACCATTCTCAACCAGCGATGAAAGCTGGACACGAGCTCTTAAGAACGTGCTCTTTGCCCTCAAAGCACTGCTACGTTACGCCACCAAACTTGCAACATGAACCTATAGATGTTTGATCTGTGCTATAGCTTATTTCGGTGGAATATGTATTGATATATGGAAGGAAGGAGACCAATATTAAGAGCGCCACCAAAGAACCGAAGAGGAAGTGGGGTCAATGATTGACTTTCTTGCTACGACCTTGACGCTTTCGAACACGTGCCAATTTCTTAGCAGACATCTAAGATAAAAAAAGTTGAGCAGAGTGGATTTGAATCGAGTCGTCGAACTCACCTTGGCCTTCATTTCTTCCAACCTCTTCTTCTCTTCTGCCTTTTCTCTCCGTTCTTTGATAGTATCACGTTGCCTGTCCGCAAAGGAAATTCAGCGAATGCGAACGCCCGATAAAACGGAACAAACCGCTGCAGCTCGGTCGCTTTCTCATCTTTCAACTCCTTTTGCAAAGCCTTGATGGCTGCAGTTTTCGTTTCACGTTCTTTCCGGGCTTCCCAGGAGGTTATTTTGACCCCGCGTTGTAAGTGTGATCGTCTGGACGTTGGGGAGTGAGTGTCAGCATATGAACGTTCTAGGTCATACGTGTAAGGGCGAAATAATGTTATTAAATACGACTACTTACACTGTGGCTGTCTTCTGGGATTTCCAGTTTTTTCCGGACACTCTGCCATTGTTCGACGGCGCCAAAAAAGCGATCGGAGCTGATGAAGTACTTGATACAGTAGCCGCTTCTCCCATTGTGATTTTTGCTACTCCACTTGGGTTTCGTTCTGAAATCCTCTAACAAAGCCAGACGCTGAGCTGAAGAAAGCAATCAGCGTCAGCCCACGGCGAAGAACGACGAGCGATTGCGTACGGATGATCACAATTGCAAGCCTTTAGATTGCGGCGTTTAGGACCTAGAAGTTGGGGTGGCCAAGTTGCTTTGCGACATCTTCGCCCCGCCCACCTCCATCCCACTCAGAGATGGCAGCGAAACACCCGTCTGCGCCAGTCTTATACACTTTTGCTGACTCTGACTCGGCCCAAGATGCCCTTGCGGACTACATTTTCAAAGTCCAAGAGGAAGCGATTGCGTCCAAGCGAGACAAGTTCACCCTCGCAATCAGCGGTGGCAGTTTGCCAAAGATGCTCAAAAAGCTGATATCAAAGTACCACGGGAAGATCAAGTGGGGTCTCTGGTGAGTCGCTTTGCACTCCAGGTCCCTGAGGCTCAGTGACGTCGAGTGGCTGCACCGTTACTTCCCGATCGTACTTCTCCTCGTGGGAATTGCACAATATCCGTATCTCTTCCCTGGTGGAGCCACATTAACACTGGTTTCCCTCTGACAGGCGCGTCTATTACGCCGATGAGCGCGTCGTACCGCTTGATGACCCCGACTCCAACCACAAGCTCTGCAAAGAAGAGTTCTATGACTTAGTCGGCTCTCAGCTACTCGAGGACAACATCCATCACATCTACAAGGTCCTCCCCGACTACCTCCACGCGCTCGACCTCGAGAGTACCAGAATCTCTGACCTCACGCCAGAAATTCTGGCCCAAGCCGGAAAAGATAAGGTCGTATCTCTTGCGGCTGATGGAATCGAGGATGTCCCAGACCGGCCAGTCGACGTACTTGAAGAGCTAGCCGATGCTTACGAGAAGGAACTCATCAAGGAATTCGCCAGTAAAAACTCTGTTGCATTCCCTGTCTTCGACCTGGTCCTTCTCGGTATGGGTCCCGACGGGCACACTGCCAGTCTGTTCCCTGATCATGAGCTCCTCGATGAAGAGGATCGATGGGTCGCGCCTATCGACGATTCACCTAAACCTCCCCCAGTCCGACTGACGCTCACCTACCCTGTACTTAATCATGCCGCCCGGGTGGCATTTGTGGCAACTGGTGCGGCCAAGCAGGATATGTTGCAAAGGGTTTTGGACCAACCCGAGGAAGAACTGCCTTGCTCGCGGGTGCGACCCGTGTCTCCTGGAACGGTGGTATGGTTCGTTGATGATGCAGCGAGTGCGAAGGTCGCGTACCCGAGGACGGGGTATCGCCTAACGAAAGGTTGACTGCTTTTGGGAGATTCAGCGGGAGAATTGAAAGCAAAAATATAAGAGGGTGCCACAGACAGAAGAAATCCATTGTTTTAGGAGTAATCGTATGACGATATGTTGTCCTCATTATTTGAACACAGCTTCTGACATCTCAATTCGGCAACTCCCATTCTGGGAGTACAGGCGCATGACTGATTGGTGTACCAAGGACGCCAGTGAGCCACCACTCCTCCCACCGTTCGCGTAGTGGCTACTTTGCGGCTTGCGCCGAATGGGTGACCACCCGAACTCCTCATAGTTCGCACGAAAGTTGTTCCAGGTCGCCCTCATCGTTGACTACGAATATCCTCTCTGGCACGAAAAGTCCATTTGAAGCATCGGAAATCTTGATGTAGCTTCAGTCAAGCCCCGCCATTTTATTTTATTGGTTTTGCGTGCGGTCAATTTCCATTCCGGACCAACTCGTTCTCTTAAATCTGATATGTGAGGATCCTCCAGGCGATAATGAGTCGCGTATAAGACGTGCATACAAGTCGCTACACTATTTTCAACTCCTTGCTTCATTACACCCATCAATGATAAACAAACCGGTTACTCTCGCTACAAACTTTTGGCACTCCACTTTTAAGAGGGTTGAACAAACAAATAGCAATCTGTGATACTCCTAGTGCCTGCAAGGCATGACCACTGCAACAACGAAGGCTTCTACTGATGAAAATGAAAACCTCTTGTATATTACGTTCGACTATGAGGGTACTTATTTAGTACATGATACGCGAGCCCCATATGAAATTGGCAAACGAGGACAATAAGATGGAGACTTGGTCTGCAGACCTTGCATATGACCCTCGGACGAGAGTCCAAATACGTTCGAGAATGAGACACCGAACCCATAGGAAACAAGCAGACGGTACCATTAAGACGAGAACACCAAGAATACTTCAACATCTACGACAAGCACTACAAGGACCAGCACTCGACGGAGACGTCGACAGACACCTATTGCCACTGGTAAGCGAGCTGTGCACCGAATTTGGTAACCAGAATATTCCTAGTACCAAGTGTATTGGTTCGGTTGAATTCCATCCCTTTCTGCAGCTTGACATTGGCTTCTCTCTTTCTACCGGTGATACACCAACAAGCCTGATCGATGCAACACGAGTATGTGGTATAGCTCCTTTACGCTGTCAAATTTATAGTACTCTATTGGCAAGGGCTTCCGCACCTTCCGTTTCTCCTTGATAGCTCACATCTGCGGGCTGATCTCATTCACCCCTTCGATCAGGTCTACTTTGGTGATCTCGAGACGAACGTAAACTGCATGACTAGCAAGGGCACCTACGCTGGTAGATTCTTTTGAAGTCCAGGGTTACAATCACGAGCACCTGAAGAATTTTCAGTCCTCACCTCTTACGGCTTCTGGAGGTACAATGGTGCTATCATATCTAACACTTCGAACTCCCAAGCTTGATGGGAGAATCTGGCAACAAATCTCAAGTTGAATTCAAGCGTTATTTTCGATGCCCAGAAGGAGCCTTGGGCAACCAACACCCGATGCCTTCGCCGCGAACCGGGCCACCATAAGCGCTATTCGTGCCGCTGGTGCGACCTCCCACTGTGTGAGCCACCTGGACAGCTATTTGGGTCCTCGGGCAAGAACGCCGACTTTTCACGGGCGGTTTGTGCCCTTGCAGTGTTATTGAACTTCAGAGACAACAATATCGTAATCCGGACGGGACTGGTACCTCAAGCCAGTGCGTCGCCAGCACCATCAGTGTAAGTGTCTCCAAGTCACTAACAATTGCCTCAATAGCTCAAGAAATCGGTCTCAGGGGTTTCTTGGGTATATTAATCAGCAGTATTCGTTTAGACTTTGGCATGAACAGTGGTGTTGATCTCTTCTGGCGTTACTGCGATCGACGGTGCACCGCTATTAGGTAGAAACAAGGGCCCCCGTGGATTAGGTCTCTTTAGTGGGCACTTAGGACACCTAGCTCCAGTGTGTCAAGCCCCCGAAGGTGCGGCCCGTCCCGCATCCTGCCAGTGGTTCCTCTTCTTCTTTTGCAAGGAGATAAAAATGTACTGGAACTCCGTATGACGTCTTTATACAGCCATTGGGGGCATAAGAGAATGGGATTAGCCTACAAGGGTCATGCGCAGGAGGCTTCCCAAGCGAGTGAGACGTACGGAACCAGAGCAGGAGATAATGGCATTACTGTACATTGATATGCATTGGTGTGGTCTTGATATCTATGTAATAGGAGTGAACTGACGACTGGCACTTGACGGAACAGCGGTCGTCACTCGAGGTATGACGATAGTCCATGCGGCATACAGGTATTGCTGCCATTGAAGTACTAAGACACGGGGCGCTAATATATGGGCCCTGCGCTCGAAGGATAGGTCGGGGGCGAGGCGGATCCAAGTGTGGCCCCTCACAAACGCCGGGACCACTTCGAGAGTCTATTTCTTGATACAATGAACAACATTGGATCATCAAGCTCGAGGGGGAGGTTTTTACGGGTTGGAAGTCTCGCGTAAGCCCTTCGCAAGTGGGGGGTTTACGCTTCGCGGTCCTTTCTGTCGCTAGCAAAGCCAGAGTTGAAATTTCAGAATTTCAGAACCGTCCTTAATTAGACTCATGCGCTGGGGAGCGTAACGGCTTCCCAGGCGCAGAGAACCTGGGGGTCAAGAGGGTGACGGTTTGTATACAGCTAACCCCTTTACCACGCACCCACGCACCCTCAAAGTGCCCCATTCGGATATGAAATACTATACAAGGCTGCGGCCTGTCCTTCGGACAGAATCGACACATTACAGGGGTGTGGACATTCAACGAGGCAACAAGCTCTGACTGTTGTCACTGCTTCCATCTCTAAGAGAAACAAGTGCTTTTAACCATCCTTGTTCGCCTCTGCGGTTGGCAAAGGACTGATGGGTGGATATGCAAGTGTTTTGCGAGTCCACTTATCAATTAGATTGTAGAATCAGCCTATTAAATAGGACAACTCACATATAGCTGTGGTATTTTTTGACGAATTGAACCACGTCGCCTCAATATTGCCGAGGATGATACGCGCCACAACCAAATTGAGAGCATGTTATTCTAGAGACCATTGTAGAAGAACGTGTCAAATATATCCAATAACACTCAGCAAACAGTCTTATCCCATGGAATAACAACTGGGGTGGGTCATCATCGGAAGCACGAGCTAAAACCGCCCTTGTTCATAAGCGTTTCGGCCGCCATCCAGGCCGAATGATGAGCTCGGAATGTCATATTTGGGCCAAATTACAATCAGGTCAAGCTTTGGAGCCGCCTGGGAGGCCGTCCTTTCCGAGCTTTTTGGACCCTGCAACAACCGTTACCCACGAGTTTCAAGGGCCAACGGGCGGAGGGCAAATTCCAGTCCCGAAGAACGGTAACGGGATCTTTCTACCACTTGAGTCCGGATAGGTTTCCCGCCGGTTGAGGATGGAGGGATGGAAGGTCTCCGGGATGTCTAAGCGCGATCTCGGCGGCGCCTCGCTCTTGCCTCGACAGAACCGCATGGCGTTCCAGCGACAGGAAGAGCGACGATCTCAACCGCATTGATACGAGAAAGGACCCGATACCCAGGAAACTGGAACACGTCCCCTATGATGCTGAAATCGGGGGATAATGTCAATGGCAGAACAGGGCTGGCAGGTTTGACGGAAAGCTCGGCCAACGCGGTTCAACGAGTTAATAAGTGTATTCAGTAGAACATTTCCTTTATTTGTATACAATACAGGCCTCGATGCAAAACTGGACAGGTAGACAATGCGAACGATGGGAGGATTGAATAAATATTCTTTCTGAGACACACAGGACAAACACATTTGCTGCACACACACTCGAGTTACCTGAGGACGATAAAATAGCAAGAGTTCGACATAGGCGGTGGGCAAGATGTCAGGAGCGGAGCGGAGTCCTTGTTATTCATACGCATTGGGGCATAGGGGGCATATGTGACTAGAATCAGAGAATTTGTAAGGAGAGTGGAATGCATGGTAGGTGTTGATATGGTGTTTTTTCAGTTCTCGTCACCATTGGCGAACGACGAAGAGCAGCCCGGGGTTGCACCACTCCGGGCTTGTGAGTACGTATTGCCTGGTGTCCATATAGACGGATCGTAGTAAAAGATCGTGGCGAAGTCGCCGTCCATGGCGTGTATACGTGTCATCAGGCTGTCGTCGGCCTGGAAGTTGTCCATGATCGAAGTGGCTTCCGCTGCATGCATCTGGTGAGACGCATCGTGTTGAATCAAGCTTGGGTGGAGCGGCATAGTCCCCACGATCGTCTCCAGCGCATTGTCAGTGAAGTAGGACCCTGCACCATGGGGCAGATAACTATTCTCTAAACCATATGTCGAATAGGCGGTGGCCCCTTTCTCGTCTGGATCATCGCTGTTCAATGCAGAGGCGGGTAGTGGCGCGATAACTTCAATGTCGACGGCAGGTGTCTGCCTGCTATCTGATTGCGCTACCTCATCCCTATGTCCCACAAGCAGGGTACTGAGGAACCGAGCGTATACCTTCGGCCCATGCATCTCGTCGACGGCGACTTCATGATCATTTAGCGTCGAAATAAGCCGCTCAAGTAGCGGGATGATGCTATTGGCCTGGGCCGGTGTGAGAAGGACTTGGAACTTGGGGCGGTGGAGTTTGAGGAGGAAGGCCGCAGCGAAGGCAGGGAACCCCATATAGCCATCGGGGGAGTATTTGAGGTATTCGGTGGGAGCCATTTGCTCGACCAAAGTGACGATAACTTCTGAAGCGGCCTCGAAACATCGGGAAACGAGTTGGTCATCGGAGGTCTCGACGAGGCCGTTGCGAATTGCATATTGAAAACCGAAGGACAGAATGACGAGGCGGCAGTAGTTGACATAGCTAGAAAGGGTGTGAATACTATTAAGTACTTGCACTTGAAGATGGACGTACAACGGTAGAAGCGCTTTGCGGAAGCTAGAAGCAGGGTCTGAGATACAAGAAGGTCAGAGATTGACCCGAACATCAAGGAGACACACGCACCATTGGAGTTCGAATCTTGCTTGAACAGTGTTGCTTCATCTTTATCCCACTTCATGACACGATCATCCATCTCCAAGGCGGCAGTTTTCAGGTCAAGATCCTCTCGAAGGCCAGTTGGGTGATCGACATCCGAATACACACTGTTCAGAAACTCGGAAAGGATGCCAAGTAGTTGTGTCAGGCCGACGAGGTGTATGTCGAAAGGTGAGTTTACACCAAACTTCGAACTCTTGTACCAGTTGCCACCGTGGCGAATAGTGTAGTTATCGCGGATGGTCATGGGTTTGCCAAGTTGAGCTGCAGTACTGCGATCAAGGTTGTAGCAAAGCATCCAGGTACGAGTGCGATTGAGGACTTCACGCTCTTGTTCTGCGGTGGTCGGCTCGAACATGCTCGGGAGATGGAGATTGAGATCCATAGCCATCCTAATGTCGACAGAACAACTTCAGCGACTCGAATAAGAGGATTAGGAGACTTAACATACCGGATGGCAAGTCCTAGATACAGCCACGTTCGATCTTCTTCATGTTTGAGCGAGGGAAGACTCCATATCGAGAGCAAGATGAAAGCTTGACAAAGCTCGACGCTCTTCTTGCTGTCCACAAGCGCCGCCGAGGCCGATTGCATTGCGAAGTGCATTGCGATACTATAGAGCTCCTTTCTTGCAGTGTAGAATCTTGAGGACACTGCGCACACTGAGCCAGAGACTCAGCACGGGGACAGGGTAAATAAATGTGCCACACGCACCGACAGTGAACAATAAAGGGCAGCGTGCGAAGGTCGTGGTAGGCGTATGCAGTGCTGGGTCCAGTATGTTCACCGTGACCTGTTGAGGGTGAGCGGCAGGCCGAACGTGTAGAAAGAGAAGGCCGAGGGGGGAAGGGGGGACACATACATTCAGCTTCTCGAAAAAGATCTTGAAGAGCTTGTCTACTTCGTCCGGAACAATCAGGCCCTTTCGAAGTAGCTTCGGTTCTTCACTGAGGCCGGCATCCATTTCGATGGTCCTCAACCCAAGCTCTGCCAATTTGTTACTTCTTGCGGCGGAACCTAGGAAAAGGTGCTTAAGTCAGAAGGTGAAGTGAGTGGAAGAGGTGAGATGCGACGGCTTACTCGATGTAAAGTAGTCCTGACGAGCCACTCCAATCTCAACGGGCGAGGTGAGGTCAACATTCGATCCAGCGGCAGACAGACGTCCACGCGAGCCACGAAAGGACGACTTGGCCAGTAGTCCTACTGGGTGACAGTCCATCGGGAGCGTGATGCGCCGTAGCGACCGGGTAGGCGATCGGTGCTTATTGGCCCTCGCGGTATTCAGGGAAAGTGATCGACCGTGACCTCTTACATGGGCAGGAACGGAAGTCCTCGATTCAGACTCGCCGTCAGAAGAATCGTAAGTCCTCGAGTCGAAGTTCAACCCAATATTACGAGACTGTTCGGCATTGGCGAGCCACTCCAAGACTTGCCTCCGTACTGGTTCTTCCGTGGTGGCAGAGTTCGAAGGCGGAGACGAAGATGATGGGTCCTCTGAAGCAGAGTACATCGTGAGCATGTGCGGCTTCAGCATTTGTCGGAGAGATTCTATGACTGCATCCTTCTTCTTCAACTCTTCTAGGAGGACACCACGTTGTCTGCAGAACGTAAGAAGGTTCAGCGTTGCCAATAATTAGAGCGACGAACAAGGTTGACCGCATGGGGATCAAACCATTGTTGAGTGAACTCACATCGGTTGCTTGCGTGCAGTGCGCTGTTCAAAGACACATTCAAGACCTTTGGCTTTGCACATTCTGCACCGCTCCTCTGTTTCTTTCTTTACACACTTGCTCTGTAAAATCATATTGTCAGCCAGACCCAATCTCGGCATCAATAACAAGCATGACAAATGGAAATAGAGGACGTGCCTTCTGTTTGCGGCAATTTGAACACGCCTTATGACTTTTGAGCCTCATCAATGAAATTGCCGATAAGTGTGCGAGTGTCAAATCACATACAGTTTCGGACCACGGTCAGTCTGTCGGTCATCTTCATCAGAGTCAAGCTCATCCTCGGATACATCGGATGACGGCCGTGGACGCTTATTTCCACCTGGCCGCAATCGAGGGTTTCGTTTGGCCACAACAGGGCTGTCCGGTGGCTGAAGGCGGCGAATTTGGGGAGAGACGCTGCTGCTGGGGCTGACCCTAAGGATATCCGGACAAAAGTCAGCTTCTGACGAGGGCTCCACGCAATATGGTGACACGAACGTATTCGCGGTGTTTGAACCGTTTTGAGGAGGGGAGGGATCGACCCTCAATTTACTGGAATGTAAGGCCGGGTGAGGTGGGGGCGGCATGCGCTCGTCGTATAGAGGTGATCCTCCCGTTTGGGTGGGTAATGTCTGCGCGATTGATGGGTGGGAATATCCGGTGGGACGTCCGTGTGAGTATACGGGGAGCTGCTGCGAGGTTCCAGGATATGCAGACGAGGTCGGCGCATCGCGCTTCGAGTGCTGGGAAACATTGGAGGCATCGGAAGCTTGCGCGTGAACACTATGTCTGTAAATCGACGTAGCACCATGCCTATGAGGTCCTGTTGGATAAGGGGACGCGATAGTAGCTGTCGAGGACGGCCCGACGGGGTAGGTGGCGGAAGTAGGATAGACAGGTGCAGGACGACCGGCCTGGCGTTCTGGCAGGGATGGATGTCTGAGAGAGGCATCTGCAGTCGTAGCACGAGGGTCTATAGTACCAGGCGGGTAGGGCGGGATGTGGGAAGGGAGCTGGGACTGGGCATCGGGGTTGTACATGGAAAGGTCGTAACCAGTGGGCGCGTACGAGTATTGGGACATACGCGTGTGGCCGTGGAAGTCGTGAACTGGTTGGGTAGCCAGATGGTTGTTGAGCCGGTTTTGTAGCTGGGGCTGGGCGAGGGGCAGTGGTTGAGATCCAAAAGGGAGGACATCAATAGTGTGTGTGTGGTGGTTCCCGTTTTGAAGCGTGTCGGGGACCTCGTGGACAGGAATTTGACGAATGAAAGTGAAAGACGAATTCTGGACAGCGTATTCACCCGACTGATTTGGCCGACCGGCCAGAGCTGAAATAGGCGGCTGGCAATAAGGCAGCGAGTCAGAGCCCTGAAGGGGCGACGCGCGGGATTGCGGATTGTTTGAGCCTGAGGACGTGGTGGACGAGAGCGAGTTTGGCGAATGGATGTGCATGGTCGTAGGGCGAGATCGCGGGGGGGATTGGTTCGGAAAAGAGGGAGCGAGGAGGTGGGTGGTGAAATGGGAAATTGAGAGGACAAAGTAGTAGCCTGAAAGAGATGCGTGTGCGCTTTGGTTCGACTGTTCGACTAAGAAGAGCGCTAGCTCTGACGAGTGTCGCTCTTAAATTTGATATCGTTTTCGAGGTCGGAAGCTCAGTCGCTCCGTTGACAGAACTGAATTTTACCCACATGGGGAGGATATTACTAAGTGTAGTTTCGGAGAGTGAAGAGTGCTGGTACCTTGGCCGGGGTTTGGAATAGTGCCAGTGTGCCAGGCGGGCAGGCGGGCAGGCGGGAAGAAGCAGCGCACGGGGAAGGAAGAGTGAGATCTTGAAGAATGGACGATCGTATCTGCCGCTCCCGGCAGCGGCTCCAGCACCAGCACCAGCACCTCGTAACTCATAACCGGTACCTATGTTGCCGGGTTTGCATCGGTTGCGGGCCGAACAAGTGAGAGCGGTGCGATATGAGATACTATGCGGTCATAGTATGGTGGAGGAACTCTTCGTTCTGGTCTGTCCAAGTCGGCGAATTCACCTCCTCCGGGCGAAGGCGTACAACCGACCTCGGGGCATTGCATCATTGCATTGCCCATCGCTCGAAAAGGCTTGATTGGCGGAAGGGAAGAGCGTTATTAGAGTTCCTGGAATAGTGAAATATGGAAATATGGAAATCAAGCCTTGGATAAGTAAGCGGACAAGCAGACAGCGTAAATGAGCTTAAGGCAAACAGCCGCAGCAAAGAGTTACAAGTGAACGAGGAACGAACAAGAGTGGGTGAGAGTGGGTGGGTGAATACACGGAGGACCCTATGCCGCTACTCATACCTACCCAGTCCCAGACGGGGAGCGGATCGCCGGGATGTCGGAAGTAGTAGACTATGACGTGAGTTGAGCAGTAAGTGTTCTGAGTGTTCCGAACACACGGCTCGTTGGTCAGCTCAGGTTCTCAGGGCTGAGGTGCGCTGGCAGCGAGTTGGCAGGCAGCGCTGGCAATATTGGCAGAGTGCCAACTACGCCGACTGTATCATCTCTGGCGTGGGCCGTGGAATACGGAGAACGAATAAATCGTGCAAATTCGCAAATTCGCTCGTTCGCTCGTTCGCTCGTTCGCTCGAGGGAATATGGAATATGGAATATAGAATATGTAAAATGGACCATAGAAAATGGAAAATGGAAAATGGAAAATGTGTAAATTGCTTGCTGCGCAGCAGGAGCAGACGACACATCCATCTTATCGCTGTCCGTTTGCGGTCTGGGTCTGACGTCCGGAGAGTGCGGCGGTTCGACAACCGGCTCGCGCTCTGTGTGTCGCTGTCCAAATACATGGGCTGATTTGGAAGTCGTCACTGACGTTACTGGCGTCACTGATCTCACCAAACCCATCAGCCAAAATCCTAAAAAA
>WNFL01364907.1_pt1 | contig 19559 bp, 23 predicted proteins | sample 5400361 | NCBI WGS metagenome assembly WNFL01 (sample SAMN13153351, study PRJNA577476) | soil metagenome | isolation source: 40 cm soil on Douglas fir-dominated hillslope | place: USA:California | collected 2013-09-17
GTCTCGCTGCGCGAGTTCCGCGGCAACCCGCTGATCCTGGCCTTCTATCCCGCGGACTGGAGCCCGGTCTGCGGCGACCAGATGGTGCTGTACAACGAGATCCTTCCCGAGTTCCGGCGCTACTCTGCCGCCTTGTTGGGCATCTCCGTCGACGGCGCCTGGTGCCATCTGGCGTTCGCGCGCGATCGCAAGCTCGCCTTCCCACTGCTCGCCGATTTCGAGCCCAAGGGCGAAGTCGCGCGCCGCTTCGGCGTCTACCGCGAAGCGGAGGGAATCTGCGAGCGGGCGCTCTTCGTGATCGATGGCGAGGGCATCATCCGCTGGAGCTACGTGTCACCGATTGGTGTCAATCCCGGCGCGGAGGGGATTTTGAAGGCCCTGGACGCGATCTCGGCGAAGGCCCGAACGTGAGCCAGCGCAAGCGCCCCGACGCCGTGGAGCTGGCCGTGCCCGTAGCCGACGACGACCACGTGATCGGACCAGCCAGCGCGCCCGTCACGCTCGTGGAGTACGGCGACTTCGAGTGCCCCCACTGCGGGGCCGCCCACCCCATCGTGAAGGCGCTGCTCGAGCGGCTGGGCGCGGAGATCCGCTTCGTGTTCCGGAACTTCCCGATCGCGAGCATTCATCCGCACGCGACTCACGCAGCCGAGGCTGCGGAGGCGGCAGGCGCGCAGGGGCGCTTCTGGGAGATGCACGACGTGCTCTTCGAGAACCAGACCGCCCTGCAGGACACCGACCTGGTCGCGTACGCGAAGCAGGTCGGCGTGGAGCGCGCGCAGTTCGTGCGCGGTCTGTCGGGTCACGCCTACGCGGCGAGGGTGCGCGAGCACTTCATGGGCGGCGTGCGCTCCGGCGTGAACGGCACCCCGACCTTCTTCATCAACGGCCTGCGGCACGACGATTCCTTCGACCTGCCGACGCTCGCGAAGGCGATCCAGCGCGCGGCCGAGTGAGTGTCCTGGCTATTCTTCGAGCTCCGCGAGGCGCGCGCGCAAGAAGGCCTCGCTCGTCACGACGCGCCCGTCGTCGAAGCGGATCTGGTAGGGCTCTCCCGACACGGACGAGGTCGAGCCCACATGACGGATGAAATCCTCGGCCGTCTTCACGCGGCTCCCCGCGTTCTCGAGCTTCGTGCGCAGGTGATCGGCGGCGGTCCTCGCGTCGTATGCCGTCCCGTTGCGGACGAAGCTCGCATTCGAAAGCTGCGCGACGGATTGAATCAGCGCCTCGATCTTGGCGGCTTCGGACGGCGCGGCGGCGAGCGCGCCGAGTACGAGCGCGGCCGCGAGCAGCCGAGGTATCAGCAATGCGGGCACGTGTGAACTCTACAAAATGCCAGGGGCGAGTAGGGCCTGATTCTTGCTCATCTCGCGCACGAGGGTAAGGAGGAACCGGAATGGCTCCCATGAAGATGTTCGCGATCGTCCTGCTCGTTGGCGGCATCCTCGCTCTGGCGTATGGCGGATTCACGTACACCAAGGAAACCCACGACGCAAAGCTCGGCCCGATCGAGCTGTCGGTGAAGGACAAGGAGCGCGTGAACATCCCCATGTGGGTCGGTCTCGCGGGCGTCGGCGCCGGCGCGGCGATGCTCCTCTTGCCTACGAAAACCTGAGGCTACGCAGAGACCTCGGGCGCTTCGCGATACACGGAGCGCGTCCGATGCGGCGGCACTCACTCGCGATGTACCGCGAGTACATGTCGCGCCAGGTCGCCATCGAGCGATCGCCTTCGCCGCCGTCGCTTGCGCAATCGGGAGTCACCTCGTCGAAAGGAATGACCCGCACCGCGCACGGGATCGTCCCGCGAGCACGAATCGCGCGATCTCGCGGCCGTCGTCCGGCGTGAAGCCGAAGAAGAACGCGTCGATGTAGGAGGCCGCAGGTCGCTGATCCGCCGGCAACGAAGCGACATGCTGCGCCCAGTAGCGGTCGGCGCTCTCGCTCAGGACGCAGGCTCCAAGACGAACTGCATTCGCGCGTACTCGGCGCTCGGCGGGAGGGAGTCGCGGAACCACGCGCAGGAGAGTCGAACGCGCAGCCCCGCCGCCGCGGCGAGCGCCGTGAGCTCCGAGGGCGTGTAGAGCCGCCACTCGAACTCATCGCGACCGCCACCATCGTATGCGAGCTCGACCTTGTGGCGGCGCCCGGACCACGAGCGCGAGCTCTTCACGAGCTTTCCACCGCGCTCGTACGTCTCGAAGAGCGGCAAGGTCGCGATGTGGTCGCGGTTGTAGAGGTCGATCAGCAGCCGCCCGCCGGGTCGCAGCCGCGCCCCCATCTGGCGCAGCACCGCCTGGTTCGTCGCGTCGTCGAAGTAGCCGAAGCTGTGCCACAGATTGGTGACGCCGTCGAAGCGCTCGCCGAGTGAGTCGAGCGCGCGCATGTCCAGCAGGTGGAACGACGCCCCGGAGGGCGCCTCGCGCTCCGCGCGGGCAACGACCTCGGCATTGGCGTCGACCCCCAGCACGCGATAGCCGCGCGCCGCGAGCGGGTTCGCGTGACGGCCCGGCCCGCAGCAGACGTCGAGAAGCGCCGGGAACTCCTCGAGCGGAAGCTGTCGCTCGACGAACGCGACCTCGGCTGCGGTGTTCTCGCTCGCGATCGCATCGAGGAAGGTCTCGTACCACTCGCGCGAGAACTCGTTGCGCGCCATCCCCCGGGATTCTACGACACGATGCCGGGGACCTCGGTCATCCTGCGTCGCGCGGCAGCGAGACGCGTCCGAGAGCTGGATCTCGCAGCGCACCACCATCTCGGGTGACCCGCGCGCCCCCCCGTCCTGGGTCAAGCGCGCTGGTCGGCCCCCCGCCCGGCCGCTCTCGCACAGCGCGAGCCGATCCGCTATCCATCCCCGCCCTGTTCGGTCGTCGGCGGGCCCGCGCGACGGGAGGCGCGCCGGCGGAGTCGAGCGCGGAGGGGCCCTGTGGAATCGCTGCGCCCGTACCTCCAGTTTGCGCGGCTCGCGTTCCAGCGGCGGGCGACTTACCGGCTCGCCAACTGGAGCGGCGCCGCCGTGAACTTCTTCTTCCTGCTGGTACACGCGCAGGTGTTGCTCGGGTTCTTCCGCGCGCGCGCCAACGCGGGCGGCTGGTCGGCGAGCGACGCGGTGCTCTACTTCGCGGCGTCGGAGTCGCTGCTCATGGTGATCGGGATCTTCCCCGATTTCCGCTACAACCTGGCGGAGCGCGTGCGCACCGGCGAGATCGTCTCGGACCTGGTGCGGCCGGTGACTCTCCTGTGGCGCGAGCTGGCGGAGCGCTACGGGACGGGTGCGTACTATCTCGTGACCCGCGCGCCGGCGGTTTTCGGTGCCGGCTGGCTCGTGTACGGGCTGGTGCCGCCGCCGCGCTGGGAGCTCGCGCTGTTTCCGCTGTCGCTCGCGCTGGCGATGGCGGTGTCAACGGGGCTCTGGTTCCTGGCCTGCTCGTCCGCCTTCTGGCGCGAGAGCGCGAACGGGGAGATGTCGGCGATCGTGTTCGTGAACTCGTTCCTGGGCGGCGTGTTCGTGCCGATCGACTTCTATCCGCCGCTGATGCGCTGGGTGACCGACGTGCTGCCCTTCCGCGCCACGCTCTACACGCCTGTGGCGATCCTCGCGGGCAAGCTCTCGGGCGCCGAGCTCGCGTTCGGGCTCCTGCACCAGGTGGTGTGGGTCGCGGGGCTCCTGATGCTGGCCTCCCTGCTCGAGACCCGCGGGCTGCGCCGGCTGGCGATCCAGGGAGGCTGAGGTGGCGAACGCACTGCGGCTGTATCTGTATCTCGCATCGGCGAGCCTGCGCTCGCACATGCAGTACCGCGCCACCTTCGCGCTGCGCAGCGTGATCGACTTCGGCGTGATCATCTCGGACCTCGCGCCCATCTGGGTCCTGGCGCGCTACTTCGGCAACCTGGACGGCTGGAGCTTCGCGGAGCTCGCGCTGCTCTACGGCATGGTCGCGACGTCCTGGGGCATCATCGAAGTGACTCTGCGCGGCTTCGAGAACTTCTCGACGTATCTCGTGCGCGGCGATCTCGACCGGCTCCTGCTGCGGCCGCGCAGCGTGATTCTGCAAGTCGCCGCGCACGACTTCGAAGCGCGCAAGCTGGCGCGCATCGCGCAGGCGCTGCTGGTGCTCGGGCTAGCGAGCGCCTCCCTGGGGCTGGGAGCCGGCTCGCTCGCCTGGGTCGCGCTGGGCATCGTCGGTGGCACGATCTGCTTCGGAGGCATCGTAATGCTCGGCGCGAGCGTCGCCTTCTGGACCCTGGGCGAGACCTCGGAGCTGCAGAACATCCTCACGTACGGCGGCAGCGCCGCGCTCTCCTATCCCGTGTCGATCTACACCAAGTGGTTTCGACGCGTGATCACCTACGGCGTGCCGCTCGCGTTCGTGAACTACTTCCCGGCGCTCGCCGCGCTGGGCCGCGTCGAATCCGCGGGCTGGCCGCGGGTCATGCCGTGGCTCTCGCCGTTCGTGTGCACGGCGGCGCTCTTCGTCGGCATGGCGTGCTTCTCGCGTGGCCTGCGCCGCTACGAATCCGCAGGGAGCTGAGTCATGATCGAAGTCGACAAGCTCGAGAAGAGCTTCCGCGTCGCGCGCCACCACCGCGGCTTGCTCGGCTCGCTGCGGAATCTGGTCGAGACCGAGTCCGACCTCGTGCGCGCGGTCGACGGCGTCTCGTTCCACATCGCCGAGGGCGAGTTCGTGGGCTTCATCGGCCCGAACGGCGCGGGCAAATCGACGACGATCAAGATGCTGACCGGCGTGCTCGAGCCGTCCGGCGGTCGCGCGCTGGTCGGGGGACTCGAGCCGCGCCGCGACCGCATCGAGCATACGGCGCGGCTCGGCGCGGTCTTCGGCCAGCGCACGCAGCTCTGGTGGGACTTGCCGGTGATCGAGTCCTACACACTGTTGCGTCACGTCTATCGCACCCCGGAAGCGACGTGGACCGATCAGCTCGCGCGCATGTCGGAGCTCTTGGGCATCGGCCCGCTGCTCGACGTGCCGGTGCGCAAGCTCTCGCTCGGCCAGCGCATGCGCTGCGAGCTCGGCGCGGCGCTCTTGCACGCGCCCCGGCTGCTGTTCCTCGACGAGCCGACGATCGGGCTCGACATCGTCGCGAAGGAGGCGATCCGCGAGTTTCTCGCCAGCGAGAACCGCGAGCGGCGCACCACCATTCTGCTCACCACGCACGACCTCTCGGACATCGAGCGGCTCTGCCCGCGCATGATCCTGATCGACCACGGCCGCGTGGTGTACGACGGCTCCGTGGAGGCGGTGCGCCGCCAAGTGACCGCGGAGCGCCGACTCAGCATCGACTTCGAGAGCGACGCCCCGACCGAGCTGCCCGAAGGCGTGCAGGTCGAGCAGCGCGGTCGCGCGCGGCTCGTGCTGCGCTTCGACCGCGAGCGCATGCCGGCAGCGAAGCTGATCGCGTGGCTCGCGGAGCGCGCGCCGATCGCCGACCTGTCGCTGGAGGAGACACCGATCGAACGCATCGTCGCGGAGCTCTACCGGCGCTCGGCGTCGAGCTAGCGGCGCGGTGGCCCTCGAGACCTGGCGCGCGCTCGGCATCGAGCTCGGACTCGACGAGCCCGACGAAGTGCTGCGCGAGCGCGCGCTCGCGGCGGCCGGCATCGACGCGGCGGAGCTGCGCGGCTTTCGCATCGCGCGGAAGTCCGTCGACGCGCGGCGCGTGCGCGGCAAGCGGCACCTCCGCTTCGTCGTGCACGCGGACCTCGCCGTCGACGCCGGCTATCGCTCGGCCGCGCTCACTCGCGCGGAGCGAGCGGGTCGGGTGACTCGCGCGCCCGGGACCGGGTGCATCGAGGTCGGCCGCGTGCACGCGTCACTCGCGGGCCGGCGCGTCGCGGTGTTGGGCGCGGGGCCGGCGGGGCTGTTCGCGGCGCTCGCCCTGTCGCGCAACGGCGTCGCGGTCGATCTCGTTGATCGCGGCGCGGAGCTGCGCGAGCGGGGCCGCGACCTGGCCGCGTTCCAGCGCTCGCGCGCGCCGAACCCCGAGAGCAACCTGCTGTTCGGCGAAGGCGGCGCGGGGACCTACTCCGACGGCAAGCTCTACACGCGCGTGGAGCACGAGCTCGAGGTCCCGATCCTGGAGGAGCTCGTCGCCTGCGGCGCGCCGGAGGACGTCCTCTTCGACGCGCGCGCGCACGTCGGCACGGACCGGCTGCACAGGATCTTGCCGCGGCTGCGCGCGCGACTCGTCGGCGCGGGCGTGCGCTTCCACTGGCGCACGCGCGTCGACTCACTCCGGCTCCACGGCGGCGCGCCCGCGCGCGTGCGCGCGCTCGCCACGGCGAGCGGCGACCTGCCCTGTGACGCGCTGATCTTCGCGCCGGGTCACAGCGCGCGAGACACCTGGCGCGCGCTGGCCGCCCAAGGTCTGCCGCTCGAGGCGAAGCCGTTCCAGCTCGGCGTGCGCATCGAGCATCCTCAGCCGCTCGTCGACCTCGGCCGCTACGGACCCGGCCCCGAAGCGAAGCTCCTCGGCCCGGCCTACTACGCGCTGACGGCCAAAGCCGGGGACGGCGCGCCCGGCGCGCACAGCTTCTGCATGTGTCCCGGCGGCCAGATCGTGGCGAGCGTCTCGCAGCCGGGCCTCTTGTGCACGAACGGAATGAGCAACTCGCGGCACTCCTCGCCCTGGGCGAACGCCGCGATCGTCGCGACGCTCGGCCCGCGCGAGTTCGGCTCCGGCGCGTTTGCGGGGGTCGAGCTGCAAGAGACGCTCGAGCGCGCCTGCTTCGAGCTCGGCGGCGGCGATTACGGAGCGCCGGCGCAGCGCGCGCCGGACTTTCTCGCGGGCGCCACGAGCGCCGAGGTCGGGCGCTCCAGCTACCGCTTCGGCCTGCGCCCCGCGCGCATCGACTCACTCTTGCCCGAGCTCGTGCGCGCCGCGCTGCGCAACGCGCTCGCGCGCTTCGCGCGCACGATTCCCGGCTTCGCGTCCGAACAGGGCCTGCTCGTGGGCATCGAGTCACGCAGCTCCGGTCCGGTGCGCATCGCGCGCGACCCGGCGAGCCAGCGCGCCGCGGGCTTCGCGAATCTCTTCCCCGTCGGCGAAGGCGCGGGCAGCGCGGGCGGCATCATGAGCGCGGCAATCGACGGCGCGCGCGCCGCGCAGGCGCTGCTGCGCGACGGGCTGTAGACCGACGCGGGCCCGAGTCGCCGCGTATACTGCGCGCGCGCATGAGTCGGCGGATCGAGCTCACGGGCCTGGCACTTGCGGCGTACTGCGTGGCGAACAGCTCCTTCGTGCCCGCCGTGGCCAAGCTCACGACCGCGTACGCGAGCGGGCTCACGATCGCGCTGTTCACGAGCGCGTTCGCCGGCGCAGTCTCGGTCGCGCTGCTGGCCGCGCGCGGGGAGCTGGCGCTCCTGTATCCGCGCAAGGACCTCGCGACGCTGGTCGCGATCGGCGCGCTCGGCACCGCGCTCGCGTTCCTGCTGTACTACTCCGGCGCGAAGCGCGTCTCGGCGATCGAGACCGCGCTGTGCGTGCAGACCGAGCCGATCTACGCCCTGATCGGCACCTATTTCGTGCTCGGCTACCCCGCCTCGAAGCGGCGTGTCTTCGCCGTTGCGGCGATCGCCGGCGGCATCGCGCTGGCGATCGGCACGAGGCCGGTCTCGGGCTGGCTCGGGCTCGGCCTTTTGCTCGCGACTCCGCTCGCCTGGCAGAGCTCGCACTGGATCGCGCTGAGGCGACTCCACGAGTTCAACCCGCTGCAGCTCTCCGCGGCGCGCTACGTCTACGGGACCCTGGTGCTCCTGCCGATCTGGCTGGCCGTCGCCGGCCCGGACGAGCTTCCAGCGCGCGCGCAGCTCGCCGGCTTTCTGCCGGGCGTCGCGCTACAAGGAGCGGTGTTGTCGTATGGAGGAACGCTGGGTTGGTACGCGGCGGTGAAGCGACTCGACCTGACGCGTGCGACCGCGATCGTAGTGCCGTCGGCGCCGATCGTGTCGCTCGCAGTCTCGTATCTCGTGCTCGGCGAGGAGCCGAGCATCCGGCAGGTGATCGGCTTCGGCATGACCGCCGCGGGCGTGCTCGTGTTCGCGCTCGCGCCGAGCGTGACTCGTGACTAGCGGATTCGCCCTCGAGGAGTTCCTGGCGTCGGACGAGGCGCAGGCCGTCGCCGCCGCCTCCGAAGTCGAGCGGCGCGAGATCGCTAAGCGCTTGCACGACGCGCTCGCCGACGTCGGGCGAACGCTCGTCGAGCTCGACGCGGGGGACGTGCACGGCTGGCTCCTGCACGCCGTGCCGGAGCGCTTCGAGCCCGGCGACTCACTCGCGCCGCACGTAGCTCCGGTGCTGCGCGGGCTCGTGAAGTTCGCCGCGCGCACGAGCGGCAAGAAGCTCATCGAGCTGCGCGCCGACGTCGACGAGACCCTGCCGGACCTGGAGCACGCGCTCGAGCACGGGCACCACCATCACGGCCATGACCACGGCCACGATCACGAGGCGCCGGCGCCCTACGTGCGCGAGTCACCCAAGGTCGGGCGCAACGACCCCTGCCCGTGCGGCTCGGGCAAGAAGTTCAAGAAGTGCCACGGGGCGTAGGGGCCTCGCGCCCCTACCAGCCCAGCACCGACGCGAAGACCAGCGGCGCGACGATGGTGGCGTCGGACTCGATCAGGAACATCGGGGTGTCTTCGTCGAGCTTGCCCCAGGTGATCTTCTCGGTCGGAAACGCGCCGCTGTAGCTGCCGTAGCTCGTGGTGGAGTCACTGATCTGACAGAAGTAGCTCCAGTACGGGCACGGGCGGCGCAGATCCTGATGGATCATCGGCACCACGCAGATCGGGAAGTCGCCGGCGATGCCGCCGCCGATCTGGAAGAAGCCGACGGTCGAGCGCGCCTGCGAGCCCGGGATCGCGCGCAAGCCGACGGCGTCGTGACCCGTGAGCTCCACCGGCGGCAGCTCCTCGAGTGACTTGCCCATCGTCGTCTGCACGTACCAGCGCGCCAGCTCGGCCATGGTCTCGAGGCCGCTCTTCACGATCTGATAGTTCGAGAGCTCGCCCGAGAGCACGTGAGACACGAATATGTTCCCCAAGGTCGAGTCTTCCCAGCCGGGAACGAAGATGGGCAGGTTCTTCTCGGCGGCGGCGAGCAGCCACGAGCCGGCCGGGTCGATCTGATACGAGTCGCGAATCCGGCCCTCGAGCAGGAGCTGGTACATGATCTCGTGCGGGAACCAGCGCTTGTTCTGCTGATCGGCCCGCAGCCACAGATCCAGCACGTGCTTCTCGATCGCGCGGAACGCCTTGTCCTCGGGGATGCACGTGTCGGTGACGCGGTTCAGACCCGCGCGCTCCAGGGCCTTCTCGTCGGCGGGAGTCAGGTTGCGCCAGCCGGGAATGCGCTTGTAGTGATCGTGCGCGACGAGGTTGAACACGTCCTCTTCGAGATTCGCACCGGTGCAAGAGATCGCGTGGATCTTGTCGCGGCGAATCATCTCGGCGAGCGAGAGGCCGAGCTCCGCGGTGCTCATCGCGCCTGCCATCGCGAGGAGCATCTTCCCGCCGCCGTCGACGTGGCGCTTGTACGCCTCGGCGGCGTCGGACAGCGCCGCGGCGTTGAAGTGCCGGTAGTGGCTGCGGATGAACTCGGAGATCTTCATCGTGACCGGAGCTTAGCGTAGGATGGAGGCGGGATGGGAGCACGGCAGGAAATGTTCTCCGGCGTCGAGCCCGTGCGCGCGCGGCACCGGATCGATCCCGCGCGGCTCGAGGAGTGGATGCGCGCGCACGTCGACGGCTTCCGCGGCTTGCTCGACGTCGCGCAGTTCAAGGGCGGCCAGAGCAACCCCACGTACCGCATCGACGCCGGCGGCACGCGCTACGTGGTGCGGCGCAAGCCGCCCGGTCAGCTGCTGCCGTCGGCGCACGCGGTCGACCGCGAGTACCGCGTGCTCAGCGCGCTGCAGGGAACCGGCGTGCCGGTGCCGCGCACCTACGCGCTGTGCAGCGACGAGTCCGTGATCGGAACTTCGTTCTACGTGATGGAGTGTGTCGAGGGCCGCGTATTCTGGGAGCCGCAGCTGCCCGATCTGTCGCGGGCGGAGCGCTTCGCGATCTACGACTCGCTCTGCGAGGTGCTCGCGAAGCTCCAGTCACTCGACTACCGCAAGCTGGGCCTCGGGGACTTCGGCAGGCCCGGGAACTACTTCGCGCGCCAGATCTCGCGCTGGTCGAAGCAGTACTACGCGTCGACGGACGCCCCGCTGCCGCACATGGATGCGCTCTACGACTGGCTGCCGCGCACGATCCCGCCCGGCGACGAGACCTCGATCATCCACGGGGACTTCAAGCTCGACAACACGATCGTGCACCCGAGCGAGCCGCGGATCGTGGCGGTGCTCGACTGGGAGATCTCCACCCTGGGTCACCCGCTCGCGGATTTCACATATCTGTGTATGCCGTGGTTCGGGCTCGGCGCGTTTCGCGGTCTGGACCTGGCGGCGCTGGGCCTGCCGACCCGCGAGCAGTACACGGCCGCGTACTGCCGGCGCACGGGCCGCACGGGCATCGACTCCGCCGCCTGGTACGAAGCGTTCCACCTGTTCCGCAGCGCCTGCATCCTGCAGGGGATCCTCGGGCGAGTGCGCGACGGCACCGCGTCGAGCGAGCACGCAACCGAGCTCGCTAACGGCGTCGGCCCGCTCGCCGAGACCGCCTGGGACATCGCGAAGTCACTCGGCGCGTGAGTCGCGACTTCAACCGGCTGCTCGCGGCGGCGACGATCTCGAACTTCGGTTCGATGCTGACGGGCATCGCTCTGCCGATCGCCGCGATCGCGCTTCTGGGCGCGACGCCGGCGCAGATCGCGGCGCTGAATGCGGCGGCGATCCTGCCCGGGATCGCGCTCGGCCTTTTTGCCGCGCAGGGAATCGACCGAGTGCGCCGCCGGCCGGTGTTGATCGGCGCGGACCTCGCGCGCGCCGCGCTCCTCGTCGCCCTGCCTGCCGCCGCGTTCACCGGCGTATTGACCATGACGCACGTGATTGCGTTCGCGTTCTGCCGCGGGCTCTTCGACTTCGCCTTCGACGTCGCCGAGCACGCCTATCTGCCCTCGCTCGTCCCCGCCGCGGATCTGGTGCGCGCGAACGGGCGCTTGCAGGGCGGCGACTCGAGCGCCGAGGCGCTGGGCTTCGCGCTCGGCGGCTGGCTCGTGCAGTGGCTCTCCGCGCCCCTCGCGCTGTTCGTCGACGCGGCGAGCTATCTCGCTTCTGCGCTCCTCCTCGCGCGCATCCGTACCCTCGAGCCCGCGCCCGCCGCGGCGCCGAGCGAGGGCTCGCGCATGCCCGAGCTGTTCGCGGGGCTCCGCGAGATCGCGCAGAGACCGCCGCTGCGCGCGATCGCGGCCAGCGGAATGCTCGTCTTCGCGGCGAGTCAGTGCACGAACGCGGTCTACATGCTGTTCGTGTTTCGCGAGCTGGGCTTCGCGCCGGGCGTGCTCGGGATGTTGTTCGCGCTCGGTGCCGTATCGTCGCTGGGCAGCGCGCTCGCCGCCGAGCTCGTGCCGGAGCGGCTGGCGGGCGGGCCGGCGATGGTCGCCGGCCTGGCGATCTCGTCGCTCGGGCCGCTGCTACTCGCGCTCGCGCCGGGCCCGACACTCTGGGGTGTCGCGGCGATCGCCGCGCAGCAGATCGTCGGCGACGGCGGTCACGTGCTGTACGAGGTCCACCAGCGCAGCCTCCGGCAGCAGATCACGCCGAGTCGGCTGCTCGGTCGAGTGAGTGGCGCGCTGCGCTTGCTGAACAGCCTGGCGATGCTCGCCGGGACCGCGCTCGGCGGCTGGCTCGGGGGCGCATTCGGGCTGCGCGCCACCCTGATCGCGGGCGCGGGCGGCGCGGCCCTGGCCGCGCTCGCCGCGCTCCGCGTCGGGCGCTTCGCTCAGAACCGGTAGCCGAAGCCGAACTGGCCGGTGAGATAGTCGATGCCCCTGCCGCCGCTGCCGCCGGTGCCGGTGATCTTCGCTTCGTTCGTGACCACTTCCGCGCCGAGGCTGAGCGACAGATTCTTACTCAGCCAGTAGTCCAGGCCCGCGCCGAACTTCATGGTGAACGCGACGTTCGCGACGTCGTACCTGATGTTGAACGCCTTGTTGACCCTCGTGAAGATTGCCCCCGTGCCGACCAGGAAGTACGGCTGGAAGGCGCCAAAGGGCGCAATCACCTTCAGGTTCGCCGTCGCGACGTGCGTCTGGATGTTGCCGAAGTCGACGCCGTTGTCGCTCGTCGGGCCTTCGCGGAATTGGAAGTGCTGCATCCACTCGTACTCGACTTCCCCGGCGAGATATTTGTGGAAGCGATAGCCGGCGTGCGCGTTCGCGCCCCAGCTGTCACTCACATGAGACTTCGCCGGGGCGAACGCGTCGTCGAGCGTGTCTTGGAAGAGCGCTGCGCTGCGCGAAGCTCCAATCGTCACGTATCCGTAGGGCTCGAACTTGTCGTCTGCACGGGCAGCACTTGCAGCCAGCGTGGAAACGATCAACAGCACCGAAATCGCGAAGTGCCTCATGGTCCTCCCTCATCGCGCATCCACCCGCGCACCATGCGCGCGGCGCAGCGCCTTTACGTCTTGGACTTGGGCGGGAACTGGTTCAGAACTCGATCGACCACGTCCTGGATCCGCTTCTGCCGTTCCTCGGGGGTGTTCAGCTCGTGTATGCGTGACTGGGCGCTTCCGCGCCAGATCACATCGTTCGTCTCCAGACTGATGAAGTCTATCAGCAACGTTCCGACATCATACGTGTCCACGACCGTCCGCGCCCCACCCACGGCGGCCCAGCCTCGATAGGGGCCGTACCCCGTGTAGATCGTGTGCGCGTCCAGCTTCTGTTGCAGGGCGACGTGATAAGTGACCAAGAAGTCAGGTTTACCGGACGTGACTTTCCTGTAGCCCTTCTCCGACAGTGACTTCTCGATCGCGGCCTGGATCCGCGCGTGCAGGAGCGGGTCGTCGAGGCGCGGATTCCCGGTCAGGGCCGGCGTCGAGCTCTGCCAGGCCCAGGTCTTGAGCCGGCCGAAGTCGGCGCCCGGGTCCCAGTCCTGGTTCACCTGTACCGAGCTGCACCCCGCCAGCGCGAAGGCGAGCAGCCACGCCAGAGCGGCACAGGTCATGCGATTCGCCGTCGCCGGCACGGCCATGCTCGCTGTCACTTCACGGTGTAGCCGCGGCCCTCGAGGCAGGCGGCGTACGCCTTGTTGAAGGTCGCGAGCTGTGACTGGACCCCGGCTTGGTTCGCTTGCGCCTGCTGACTCGCCTGCGCCTGCGCCTGCTGATTCGCCGCGGCGGTCTGCTCCGCCGCCGCGCGGTGTCGGGCGCCGCCGACCATCGTGCCCGCGACCGCGCCGATCGCGGCGCCCTTCCCGGCGTCGCCGGCGATCGCGCCGACCGCAGCGCCACCCGCAGCGCCGCGCGCGGCTCCGCGCACGCGCTGTCCGCTCGGCGGTGGAGGCGCCGCCTGCGCCGCGACGGGCGCCGGCTGCGAGGCCGCGTTCGCGAGCGCGAGCGGATCGATCCCGGTGTTGTTCTTCGCCCAGATCTGACACTCCGCTTGGTCTTTGTTCTGTTGCGCGGGTGTCTGCTTCTTGGCGGGATAGACGATCAGGTTCTGCGCCACGGAGGAGCTCGCGAGCGCGAACAGCGCGAGCACGAGCGCGGTGCGGGATACGGGCGACGTCATCGGAGTCTCCTCTGCGGTAGGACTGCCGCGACTCGATCATACGCGAAGCCGCTCTTGCCGAGGCATTCGGCATGCGCTGGACTGCGGCGATGCATTGCTGCGTCGGGCGAGAGTTGAGCGGCGCATTCGCCGCAGCCGCGCTGGTCCTGCTCGGCGGGCTCTCGGTCGGCTGCGCGACCCCGGTCGGTGTCGACCGCGTCTCGCTCCGCTACGTGGACCGGGAGCTCTCGGAGAACCTCCTCACGGGCGATCGCCCGAGCGCGCCGTCTCGCGAGTATCTCGAACGGCTCGCGCTCACGGAACTCTACGGGCAGCGCCCGCGCGAGGCGCTCGAGCAGCTACGCCTCGGCCTGGGCCGGCTCGACGAGCGGGGACGGCTATTCGCGCTGTCGGAGCTCTCATTCGGCCTCGCGGAGAAGAGCGGCGATCGCGGCGACTACCTCGCATCGGCGCTCTACGCCTACGCATTTCTCTTTCCCGACGATGCGAGCCTCGGGCCGACGGCGTACGACGGCCGCCTGCGCCTCGCGCTCGAGCTGTACAACAACGCCATCGCCGAGGGTCTCGCTTCGAAGGACTCGCGCGACGGGCTGCACCTCGACCTGACCCCGCGCACGATCGAGCTGCCGTTCGGCCGCTTCGTCCTCTCATCGTCGATGGGGGACTTCCGCTACGGCGGGTACCGGATTGCGGACGCCGTGTCGCTCGCCGACGTCAAGATTCGCGGACTGCGCAATCGCTACCGCCGCGCGGGCATCGGCGCGGCACTCGCCGCGAAAGTGGAGGCCGCCGCGGAAAGCGAGGGCGACCTCCGGCTGCCGGCGCAAGCGAAGGTCCCGCTCACTGCCTTCGTGCGCATCAGCGACGCGCGCGAGAGCATCGCCAGCGGAGCCGCGCATGGCACGCTCGAGCTGTACGACGCCGATGAAACCCAGTCGCTCGAGATCGCCGGAAAAGTCGTGCCGACCGAATCGGAGCCGTCCGCTGCCCTCGCCTATCGGCTGGAAGGCGCGCCGGTCTGGGACTTCGAGATCGCCGGCTTCCGGCGCCCGGACTTCACGCTTCCGGCAGTCTCGCGCAGCAAGGGGCTCGGCTTCCTCAACCCGTACCGCCGCGGCCGCATTCCCGTGGTCTTCGTACACGGAACTCTGTCGAGCCCGGCGCGCTGGGCGGAGATGGCGAACGAGCTGCTCGGCGATCCGCGCATCGCGAGCCGCTACCAGCTCTGGTTCTTCGTCTACAACAGCGGCCAGCCCATCCTGCTGTCGGGCTCCATGCTCCGCGAAGCGCTGCGGCTCGCGGTCCACGACCTCGATCCGGAGGGCAAGGATCCCGCGCTGCGGCAAATGGTCGTGATTGGACACAGCCAGGGCGGTCTGCTCACGAAGCTGCAGGTGGTGTCGAGCGGCGATGCGTTCTGGAAGGGCGCGAGCGACGTCCCCTTCGCCAGTGTCTCGTTCAGCAAGGAGACAGGCGCCCTGCTGAAGCGCGTAGTGTTCTTCGAGCCACTCCCGTTCGTGACTCGCGTGATCTTCATCTCGACACCGCACCGCGGCAGCTTCCTCGCCGAGAACTGGCTCGGCATGTTCGCGCGGCGCCTGATCTCCGCGCCGGCGGCGCTGTCGCAGACCGCGCTCGAGATCACCGAGCTGAGCAAGAACGCAGCGCTGCGTGGAACTTGGCGCGTGCCGACGGCAATCGACAACATGAACTGGTCGAACCCGGGCCTCCGGACGCTCTATTCACTGCCGATCGCGCCGGGGGTGAAGGCGAACTCGATCATCCCGGTGACGTCGGAGCCCTACGCCACCGCGAACGACGGCGTGGTGCGCTACGAGAGCGCGCACATCGAGCCGGTCGAGTCCGAGCTCGTGGTGTTTCCGAGCGGTCACTCGACGCAGGCCAATCCGAGGACGATCGAGGAAGTGCGGCGCATCCTCTACGAGCACGCCGACATTCACTGACTCGCGCTCAGTCCTCCTTCTTCCAGGTCGAGTCGGGGTCGAAGCGGCTCACGGCGCCGGCGATCTTCGCGGTGTTCGCGCCGAGGTCCCTCGAAAACAACGTCTGCGGCGGCACGGAGGCCGGCTTTGCGGCCAGCGCCAACAGCGCAAGCTCGCGCACGCCGCACTGCCGCCGCCGGAGCGATCGAACGCGGCCCGGCGACGACCACCTGCGTCTATGGCGCCGTCTCGACCTTGACCGTCTGCCGCTCGTTGGACTTCAGGTTCCTCGCATCCTGCGCCTTCACGCGCGGGCGCTGGATCGCGTCCATGACGTCCCTCCTCGCCGCCGTCCTACACGGATCTCTCGGTTCCCGGCGCGCAGCGCAAGTGTCGCCTTTCGGTGTCGACAGGCGCACTTGCGCCATGTCATGCTGCTTCGCCGCAGCATCCAAGAAGGAGTTCGCGATGACTCGCCCGCTCGTCGTAACCCTCGCCGCCTTCCTGCTCTTTCAGAGCGCGGGACTAGCCCGTGAAGCCGCGGCGCAAGCGAAGCCGTGGAATCAGGAAGTTGCGACCGCGCTCGCCGGCGAGCTCGAGGACGCAGTCAGTGGCTTGCGCGACGCGGTTCGACAGAGCCCGAACATGCAGTACCCGACCCAGCGGCGCCTGCTCTACCAGATCATGGACAATCTGCGGATGATCGAGCAGGCGGCGACCTCGATGCATGCGAGCCTCAAGAACGGCGCCGGCATGGAAGAGACACTTCCGACCTACATGCGCCTGCAGCAGATTCGACGCGACACCGAAGTGCTCGCGCAAAAGGTGGAAGTCACCGCATTCACGCAGCCGAAGCTCGACAAGGCCAGGGACATCCTCGGGAAGCTCGAGCCGTACTACCCCCCGCAGCCGAAGCTCGAGACCTAGCGCCGCTGGCGCGCGCGCCAGCGCGGCTCGATCACCTCGTCGGCGAAGATCACGCTGAAGCGCTCGGCGCCCGAGCGGTTTCCGTGCGTGCTGTCGTGGAAGCCGTCGTCGGGAAGGCGCGCGCTGAAGTCGAGCAAGTCGAAGGAGCGCTCGCGCTGCTCGCGCGCAAGCGCCTCATCGAACTTGGTCGAGATCTCCCGGGCGAGGAGCTCGCGGTGCACGCCCGAGAGAGGCGGCTCGGCGAACACGCAGTCGATCTCCGCTTCGCGGCAGCGGTCGAGCACGCGCTCGAGCACGCGTAGCGCGCGCTCGCTCACGCGGTAGCCTCGCATGCGCCGCGCCCAGCGCCCGGCGCCGTGCTCGGGATCGTCCTTCCCGTGTCGTCGGGCCTGACTCGGGTCGCCCGGCGCCGCGAGGTAGGGCGGCGCGCGGCCGGTCACCCAGGTGAGCAGCTCGTTTCGGTAGCAGTACACCGGGAAGAGTCGTGCGCACAAGAGAGTCCGCTTCGTTCCGGTCAAGAGCTCCGGCAGCCACGCGCCGACGTCGCGCCACGTGAACGCACGGAGCAGCTGTCCGTTGATGAATGGAACCGGGTATCTCACCCATTCCGGGGTGAGCTCGATGACCGCGAGCTTCGGCCGCAGGCCGGCCTCGAGCACCTTGGCGAGCAGGATCTCCGAACCGATCAAGTCACCGCCGTTGAACGTGATCGAAGCCACGCGCGGCGCGCGGTCGCCGAGTCGCTCGCGCAGGCGGGCCTCGACGCGCACGGGATCGACCAGCGCCTTGAAGCGCGAGCTGCCGAAGATGAGGACGTCGGGCTCCGGACCGATCGCGCGCGCGCGCTCGAGCGCGGCGGTCGCCTCGCTGAAGCGCACGTGTAGCGGCGCGCGATCGAGCGCGAGGCCGACGGCGAGCTGCACCGCCAGGAAGAAGAGCGCGGCGAGCCCGAGCACTCGCTTCGCGTGAGTCGAATTCGGGCTTGGCAACGCTTCGTCCATGGCTCGAGTCAGAACTGGAAATAGATGAATGCGCCGCCTTCGTCGGGCGCCAGCAACTGCGCGACGAGCAGCGCCAGAGCGAGCGCTGCTGCCGCGAGCGGAACGGGCAGGCGCCGCGCGAACGCGTCGACGTCGGCGAAGCGCGCGACCAGGTGAGCCGCGAGCACGACCGCCACGAGACCGGCGAATACCGCGAGCACCTCGGGCGCGAGTGAGAGCCCATCCGCGGGCGCGAACATCCGCGCGTACACGACCGCGGCGTCGCCGAAGCTGCGCGACCGGAACAGCACCCAGCCGAGACATACGCACAGGAACGTGAAGCCGGCGCGCACGGCCGTCAGCGCCGGGTGACCGAGCCAGCGCGGCCACGGCAGGGCGCGGTGCAGCGCGAGCAACACGCCGTGATATGCGCCCCACGCGACGAACGTCCAAGCCGCCCCGTGCCACAGACCCCCGAGCAGCATGGTGAGCAGCAGATTCCGGTAGGTCGCGAAGCCCGAGCCGCGGTTGCCGCCCAGCGGGATGTACAGGTAGTCGCGGAGCCACGTCGACAGGGTGATGTGCCAGCGCCGCCAGAACTCCGCGATGTTCAGCGACAGATAGGGAAGATCGAAGTTCAACGGCAGGCGCAGACCGAAGGCGTGCGCGCAGCCGAGCGCCATGTCGGAGTAACCCGAGAAGTCACAGTAGATCTGGATGGCGTAGGCGAGCGTCGCGGCCCAGATCGCGCCGCTGGAATAGTCCGCGGGCGCGGCGTAGACGGGATCGACCAGGCCCGCGACCTGGTCGGCGATCACTGCCTTCTTGATCAAGCCCAGCGCGAAGAGGCGCAGGCCCAGCTCCATGCGCGACCAGTCGAAGCGCTGCAGCACGCGGAGCTGCGGCAGGAAGTCGGCGGGGCGCACGATCGGCCCGGCGATGAGATGCGGAAAGAAGAGCAAGAACAGCGAGTAGTCCAAGAGCCTCCGCTCGGCGCGGAGCCGGCGGCGATACACGTCGACCACGTAGCTGACGGTCTCGAACGTGTAGAACGAGATGCCGAGCGGCAGGAGGATGTGATAGATCGGCGCGCTCGGCGCGGCGCCGAGCTCGGCGAAAGCGGGCCAGGCGAACGCGACAAGGAAGTTCGTGTACTTGAAGAACGCGAGCACCCCCAGCGTGACGCAGAGACTCACGACCAGCAGCGCGCGGCGCCGCGCGGGCGCTTCCGTGTTCTCGATCCGGATCGCGATCCAGTAGTCGAAGAGCGCGGTGGCGAGCACGAGCCCGACCAGCCAGACGTTCCAGCTCGCGTAGAAGAAGATGCTCGCGACCAGCAGCACGGCCATGCGGGCGCGCTGACTGCGCAGCGCCCAGTAGAGCGCGAAGGTGACCCCGAACAGATACAGGAACTTCACGCTGTGAAAGAGCACGCTCGCCCCCCGTTGCCGGCGCAGGATCGTAGCACCCCGGCTTTGGTACGATCGCGCTCGGCATGAAGCGCGTGGTCGCGATTCCCGGAGAGGACGCCGCGCCCGAGGCGTTCCACCCGACGGTCGAGCTGGTGAACCGCCTCGGTGTAGAGCTCGAGTGGGTGTTTCCCTCGCTCGCCGAGGCGCGGCGCGAGATCGATCGCTCCGACACGACCTTGTTCGGCGCGACCAGCGGCCCGAGCGCGCCCGCGCTGTTCCACCTGCGCTGGGGTCGGCGGACCTACGCGAACGTGCGCCCGACGCGCTGGATCCCCGGGTTCCGAAGCCCCCTGCTCCGCCCGAACGGAATCGACTTCGTGATCGTGCGCGAGAACCTCGAGGACCTGTACGTGCGCGCCGAGGGAGAGGTCGAGGCGCTCGCGCCACTCGGGCTGGTGAGTGAGACGTCGCGCCGGCCCGTGCACGAGCTCGGGCCGGGTCGCTTCGCGTTGAAGATCATCAGCGAGGCGGGCGCGGCGCGGGTGCTTCGCTTCGGCTTCGAGCTGGCGCGGCGGCGCAAGCGCGAGGGTCGTCCCGGAA
>WNFL01076215.1_pt1 | contig 19553 bp, 17 predicted proteins | sample 5400361 | NCBI WGS metagenome assembly WNFL01 (sample SAMN13153351, study PRJNA577476) | soil metagenome | isolation source: 40 cm soil on Douglas fir-dominated hillslope | place: USA:California | collected 2013-09-17
CCCGCAAATCCTTGCTGGTAAACGCCGGGCTGCGATCATCGGAGAAATTGTTCTGAACTTATGATTGATTCAAGTGACTCACCCCTGGACGGTTATAGCAGGGCAGAAGACGTGCTGACCGAGGTTTTGGAAGCCGAGGCCGAACCAATCGGTCAGGTAATGACACCTCGGCAAGAGTTCATGAGTCGTTTGCTCGTGAACCGCGATCTGGCGCTGCTTATCGTTGCAGGCATGATGTTTGTGTTTTTCGCCGCGACGACACGCTTTACGACAACGAGCAATCTGGTCGGCATCATGCGAGCCACATCGATTATCGCCATCATCGCCGTCGGAATGACCTATTTGTTCGTAGGCGGTGAACTGGACTTGTCGGTAGGGTCTAACTACGGTTTCCTGGTAACGGTCATGGCCTTTTTCGTTGTACTGCGCAATGTTGACCCCTGGGTGGCAAGCCTGATCGTCATCGCACTTGGAACCCTCATTGGGACGATCAATGGACTGCTTGTTACCCGTGTTGGCTTACCGTCGTTTCTGACAACACTCGGAATGCTGACCGTGCTGCGTGGTAGTGCCAACCTCGTTTCTGGCGGCGCGCCGATCTCGTCCAAGCATACCGATCTCCCTTTCTACAAGATCATCCAGGGAAATTTTCCGGGAACCCTGGTTCCTAACCTGTTCGTGATCACACTTGTAATTGTCGCCGTTGGCGCGATCATCCTTGCCCGCACGAAGTTTGGCAGCCACATCTACGCTACAGGCGGCGACAAAGAGGCAGCGCGCAATAATGCGGTCAATACACGTCGCGTCAAGCTGATCTGCTTCATGATCACCGGTGGCTTGTGCGGACTGAGCGCTGCGCTCCTGTTCGGCAGAATCGGTATTGCGCCCTTCAATACCGGCGATGGTCTGGAACTGCAAGTTATAGCAGCCATCATTGTCGGCGGTGTCGGACTTTTTGGCGGACGCGGAAAAGTTTTCGGAAGCCTGATAGGCACGCTGATCCTGGGCATGTTGACCAGCGGGCTAATCCTCCTTGGACTCCAGGATTTTTGGACGGGGGTTGCAGCAGGCGTGGTAATTGTTCTCGCCGCTGGCCTGGATCTGTTTATCCGTCATACGGCATCGCGCGTGTTGGGCAGGATGGGGAACTAATAACGCCCTTGAAACCGAAGCGCAGAAAGGTATGGGCCTATAAGGTGAACCGGGCGACTCAGAAGTGAAGTAAATAACAGTCCGTTCCATAATTTTTATTTGAGGAGAATCTAATGAGCGACACTACAAATCAACCTGATAATGACACTCAAGAAAACTCAGTTAGTCGAAGAGACTTTTTTAAGGTAAGTGCAGCAGCAGGAATGGGCGTGGCTCTGGCTGGCCTGTTCATGAGTCCTTCTGCCGCATTCGCTTCACCTAATCAGCAAACCAGTTTCGGTCCCAAGCGGAAGCTCATCTGGGTTCCACAGGCGGCAGGCGACTGGGAAATTCCCGCCCGTGTCGGATTCATCGATTTCTGCAAGATGGTGGGCTGGGACTATCAGTATCTGGGCAATCCAGTCTACTCGGTGGAAAATCACCTTGAGCAGTTGAACAATGCTATCGCGGCCAAGCCCGATGTCATCGTCACACAACTGGAAAACGTCGGCCTCGTGAGCGGATTCCAGAAAGCAATCTCCAACAAAATCGCAATGGTGGTTGCCAATCAAGCGCTCTATACAGAAACAGGCAAACTTGGCCTCAACTACATCGGCGAGAATGGCGTCGCCGCAGGCTACCAGAACGGCACGCAAGTTGCGACGTGGGCACAGAAACTGACCAACAAGAAAGAAGGCGTCGTTCTCATCGGCAGCGGCAATCCCGGCGCGGCAGCGATTGATGACCGGCAGCATGGAACCGAGCAAGGCGTTGCCGACTATAACAAGGCAAACGGGACAAACTATACGACGAAGATGTTCCCCGACAGCGCCTTTGACGACTTGACGACCTCGATCCAGAAATGGGGCGCACAGGTCGATCAGGTTGGCGATAAATTGGTCGGCATGGTCGGGCTTGGCGGGCCAAGCGGGGTTTCGATCTGGAAGGTTATGACTGAGCGTAATATTGCTCCAGGTACGTATGCCGCTGGCTGCCACGATGCTACAGACGATCAGTTGACGGCCATTGAGCAAGGTTACGAGCAGTGGGGAATCGACCAGAACGTTTACCTGCAAGGCTTGCTCAGCGCAGTCAGTGGCTGGTATCAACTGGAGCGCGGCGTTCCTTATCGTAATGTCGATACCAGCGGTGAAGTCGTCCACAAAGAAGATTTAGCTATCGTCCGCAACAGGTCGACGATCTATGCGGCGAAAGCCAAGGAATACGGGGTCGCCGCGCAGTAAGCGGCGACATCATACTGGCGCGTGTTACGCAGACATTTTGTCTATCAGGATGGGTTAACCCCACTCGTACCCCTCTCCGCGTGCGGAGAGGGGATATTGGGGAAAAGTAACGTACCGGGTTGAATCTAACGAGTGAAGTATTGGACACTAAATGAGTGGCATAGCCCCAACTCCGGCTGGTCAAGTTGATGATACTGATCCGATTCTGATGGAGGCTCCTGCCGACGACTCATCTCCTGCACACGCGCAAACGCGTCTTCAGGCGCTTTGGAGCACTGTCCTTTCCAGTCGCAACGCCGCCATCACCGCCGTTGGCATCGTAATCTTTCTCTTTTTCAGCGTGACCGTGCCCGATACGTGGCTATCATCCGATAACCTCTCCAATGTAGTGCGCAACATCGGACTTTCCGGTATCGTTGCGGTAGGCATGACCTTTTTGATGATCGCAGGCGGAATCGATTTATCGGTCGGCTCTGTCTTTGGATTCTTGACGATGGTTCTTGGGGGATTGATCGCCACACAGGGCGTCGATCCCTGGATTGGCACGATTATTGTGATTGTGCTGGGTTGTTTGATCGGCCTGATGAACGGGCTAATCACGACCAAGATTAAGATTCCACCCTTTATTCTCACCCTCGCCGGGTTGACTGCCTTCCGCAGCCTCGCCTTGATCGTGTCGAACGAGCGTCCTTACGCTGTTGGGAATACCGGCCTTTTCTATGACGTGACCGGCGGCAACATCAACGGGGTTGTTCCCTGGTTCGTGATCTGGATGGCCGCTGTTATGCTCATTGGCGGCTTCATCCTGTCACGAACCAAATTTGGCTATCATGTTTATGCAACGGGCGGAAGCCTTGAAGCTGCCCAGAATAGCGGTATCAACACAGACCGCGTAAAGATAATATGTTTCATGATGGTCGGTGGACTGTGCGGTTTGATTAGCGGCCTGGAGCTTGGCTATCTTCACGGTGCAGCGCCCATCACTGGAACCGGGTTTGAGTTTAAAGTTATCGGCGCGGCAATCGTCGGTGGCGTGGCCCTGACAGGTGGGCGCGGCTCGATATACGGAACGCTCGTCGGCGCGGTAATTATCAGCATGATCACCAGTGGGCTGGTGCTGTTGGGCCTGTCATCGCATTGGGGAGACATCGTTACCGGATTATTTATCCTGTTCGCCGGATCATTTGATCTCTACGTGCGGCATTTGGCGTCACGAAGTCTGAGATACCTCGAAACTTGACGTTACCCATAGGGGAATTGACGACGCGCGGTTACGCGAAATGCCCAACCAACCAGTCGCCCGTGTTCCAGAAATCCACGTTTGAAGTCGTTTCGACAACCATCCGGTCTCCGTTGAGTCGACACGTCAGTGTGAACCAAAATGGGGTCTCGTAAAAGCGCAGCGTGATCGCAAAAGCATCGTCGGCTATCCAAACGCCGCTCGCCGCTCCTGCCGAACTGCGGTCATAAAGTGTGGTGGTTCCCTCATGCCAATTTCCGAGGCCACAGTCGACGCGGTGTTCGCCGTTCGCCGTTCGGATCGTAGCGATACAACCAGGGTCGGAAAAATCCAGGGCAACGCTCGTGATCCCGCGAGGGTTTGCGTCTACTGGATAAACCTTTCCAGAGATACCGGCGGCGGGCGACATATGCCGTTCCTGCGGCGGTACGAAGACCAGCCCGGATAGCTTCTGTGCGAGTTTCTGCGCCGCTGTACTATCGGCTCGCAGAGGATTAGTGCCGAACGCGGGCAGCAGCATATCCCATACAAGGTCCAGTACTGCCTGCATGTCATCCGTGCCACTGGTCATCGCCAGCACCGCATCATGCTCCTCAATGACGATGCAGAACTGCCCAAACGCCCCGTCACCCCGGTAAACTCCGTGACGACACTGCCAGAACTGGTATCCATAGCCCTGCTGCCAGTCGATGCCGGGGAGGTTGCTGTCAGTAAGGCGCGAGGTCGCTTCATTAACCCACGCTTCGGGCAGAATACGTCGACCATTCCATAGCCCTTTTTGGAGATACATCTGACCGAAGCGCGCGATGTCCTCTGTTTTGAGGTGTAAACCCACGCCGCCCACGTTAATGCCCTGCGGTGATCTATCCCATACAGGCTTCTCAATGCCGAGCGGCTCAAAAAGACGCGGTTCCAGATAATCGACCAGCGTGAGACCCGTCACTTTTTGTACGATTGCCGACAGCATAAAGGTGGCCCCGCTGTCGTAACAAAATTGGCTCCCTGGCGCGTGGATCACAGGCTGTTCCAGGAAGCCCTTTACCCAGTTCCCATCAGCGCGCTTAGTGATGATAGGCGCACTGTCTTCGGCGTGACCGGAGTTCATCGTCAGGAGATCCCGCACACGCATCGCCACCAGATTGGCACTTACGTTTGAGGGTGCATCTTCGGAGAAAAACGACAGCACCTTGTCATCAAGTGAAATACGTCTCTCGGATACTGCGAGTCCGACGGCAGTAGAGGTAAAGCTCTTGCTCAGCGAGAACATCATGTGCGGGTGTTCAGCGCTGTACGGCGACCACCATCCCTCCGCCACGATGCAGCCGTGACGTACAAGCACCAAGCTTTGTATTTCGTGGAGATGCTTCTCTGCCGCTTCGACAAATTCTAAAATAGCGGCAGAGGAGATCCCCTGCGCCTCGGCAGTGCTGCGCGGCATCTGGTTGTCGGTGGTCACAGCTATTCTCCTGGTTGATTCTTATTGAATTGGGCTTTATGAAAATGTCAGATCAAGCAAAGATAAACGCCGCCTTGATAACGCCGTCTGTGTATTTTCCGGTCATCTCAAACGCGGCGGCGTGCTGGTCGAGCGTGAAACGGTGGGTTAACAGCGCCTTCAGGTTGATCCGTCCAGACTGGTTAATCTGTAATGCCGCCGCAAAATCGGCTACTGTCCAGCCACGAACTCCACGCAGTGTGATCGCTTTCTGTAGAATGTCGTCTGGTGAGACCGGGATCGTGTCGCTCGTACCTGTGACGCCTTCAATGGCAACCGTCGAACCTAACCCTGCAATCGCCAGCGCGAGGTGAGTCGCCGGAACCGCCCCGGCACACTGCAAAACCCGATCCACGCCTCGTCCGTCGGTCAACTCGTAGACCCGTTTGATCGCCTGATCAGCGGGCAGTCCAATGATGTCGGTAGCGCCAAGTTGCTTGCCAGCTTCCAGGCGCGGCGCATCGTTCGGTAGCCCGATGAGGATCAGACGGCTCGGATTCTTCAGCATGGCGTACTGCATCACGAGCAGGCCAATTGGCCCCGGCCCGATGACGGCGACAGTATCGCCGGTCTGGATTTCTGCCCGGCGCACAACGGCGTGTGCATTAGCCGATGGCTCGGTCATCGCCGCTTCTTCCAGCGATAGGTGATCGGCGTATTCCTCGTAACCACCGGGCCGCAGCGACCCCAATTCCTGCACGTTCTCGCACAGATTGATCTCACCGCGCCAGCAGAACCGGCAGTGATTGCAGGGCAGGAGGGTCTGGACGGCGACGCGGGTACCGGGAGTCAGGTACGTGACCTTTGAGCCGACTGCCTGCACTACGCCGCTGAATTCGTGTCCCGGCGTCACCGGGTACGTAGCGAACGGGTGATTGCCCGACAGGATATAGTGGTCAGTGTGGCAAATCGTCGCCGCAGCGACCTTGACGAGTGCCTCGTCGTCTCTCATGTCAGGGATCGGCTGTTCAATCACTTCAACATGGTGTGGTGCGACAACGCTTAACGCTTTCATTTTTTGCTTTGCGATCTCCTTATAGATTTTCGGCCTGGACAGATGGGTATTGTTTCTGAAATGCCAGAAGCAATACTGCCCCTGGCATTTCGTGGCCTGTGTACAAACAGGTTACTTCAACGTGTCCTTGTTGACGACCACCGCCGCGCCGTAGCACGTATCGGGGATAGTCGACATCTTGTTATGGAGCCAGAACATGAAGTGGAGCGAAATCCACTCTTCCGCGAACAGATCCTGAGTCACATTGGCGTAGACTTCCCCATTCTTGAGGGTGGGAATCTGAGGATCGAGCGCGTTCGTGCCGACGATCTGAACCTTACCCTGCAAGTTCTGGTCCTTGACGACCTGAGCGATGAACGCACTGCCCGCGCCGTCAGTATTGTAGATCAGGTTAACATCGGGATGCGCCTGCAACAGTGTAGCAGCGGCGTCCGTTTCGCTCTTAGCCGAGCCATCTTCGTTCACCGTCGCAATGATCTGGATATCAGGAGCATTGGCCTTCAGGTAATCGGTGAAGCCCGTGATGCGCTGCTGAATGTTCAGGGCTGCTGTGATCGCGGTGATGCCGACTTTACCCTTGCCATTCAAGGCTTGCTTGGTGAGTTCGCCTGCTTTGCGGCCCAGAGCGACATTATCGGTTCCCACAAAGGCATCGCGCGAGGTTTTGTCGTCGCCATCGCCATTGCCGTACAGCGTGGGGATTCCTGCCGCGCGGGCCTTTGCCAGCACGGTATCCGTTGACTTGTAGTCGATAGCGGCCCCCATCAGGATACCTGCCGTCGTAGGATTGGCAATTGCTTGTTCGACAACGGCGATCTGAGACGGGACATCCTGATCGACTGGCCCGCTGATGGTCGTCGGCGCAACGCCCAGATCCTTGACGGCAGCGGCCCAGGCCTTCAATTCATTGGCATAGAACGGATCGCCAATGTTAGCTGCTACCCAGACGTAGGATTGCTTCGACACATCCGCTGGCGGAGCCTGGGAAACGAATGGTTTTGAGGCATCCGCCACGTTGTCTTTGGTAATGATCTGTGGCTTGGTGATGCACGTATCGGAGATCGAAGACAGCCCATTGTACTTCCAGTACAGGAAGTAAAGGGAAGTCCATTCCTCAGCGAACGTATCCTGTGTAATAGTGCCGTAAACGCTGCCGTCCGCGATGCCAGCAAGCTCTGGTCCATTGCGGTCAGTTCCCACAGCCAGCACTTTGCCTGTCAAGCCCTGATCCTTGATGACTTGCGCAACAAAGCCGCTGCCCGCGTCCGTCGTCCAGATCAGGTTTATGTCCGGGTGCGCCTGCAAGAAGGCGGCGGCAGCCGTCGTCTCGCCCTGCGGTGTGCCATCTTCGGGGGCGATGCCAACTACCTCGATGCCAGGATATTTTGCCGCAACCTGATCCTTGAAGCCCTGGACGCGCTGCTGATGGTTCGTGGCGGAGATGAGCGACACAATACCTACTTTGCCCTTGCCGTTCAGCGCTTTGGCGACCAGATCGGCGGCGCTGCTGCCGAGTGACGAGTTAGCCGTGCCGACGAAGGCATCACGGGCCGATTGGTCTTTCAGTTCGCCGTTGCCAGTGATGACGGGGATACCTGCCGCACGTGCCTTTTGCAGTGTCGGCTCGATAGCATCGTCGTTCACCGAATAGATCAGGATGCCCGCCGTCGTGGGCTTGGCAATAGCAGCCTCAATCAGCGCGATCTGCTGCTGAACGTCGGGCGTATCTGGCCCGACCAGCGAGGCTTTGACGCCAAGCGATTTTGCTGCGGCATCCCAACCGGCCTTGCCAATCGTATAAAATTCGTTGCTGACGTTGGCAGCGACCCAGACATATTCCTGGTCAGCTTTTGCGGCCTTTGTTTGCGCCAAAGCTACCTTGGCAGGGGTAATTGCAGACACTATGATGACCAGCGTAATCACAAGGCTGATCACAAATCTAACAGTTTTTTGCATGGATCTAATCCGTCCTTCCAAAAGCACAAATTTTCTCAAGGGAGTTCCGCAGTGGATCTGCAACTTAGCGACCGACCATTAGATGAGATTTTGCAGATTAATTTCTCCTTTCCTGGACTAACTGATACTAAATAGTGGTGGGAGTTCTCAGGTTGTTGATACCCTGCGTTTGGCGAGTGCGTCTGCCCCCACCGCCACCAGCACAACAGCGCCAAGAATGCACTGCTGCCAATACGGGGATATGTTGAGCATGATGCTGGCGTTGGTCAGCATGGTCATGAAGAACAACCCTAGCAGTGCGCCGATAATAGAACCTTCGCCGCCGTTCAGGCTACAGCCGCCGATCACGGCCCCGGCGATGACCCGCAAATTCAGTCCCGTCACGGTCTGCGGAACGGCAGCATTCAATCGCCCGGCATAGACAACTCCGGTGAGCGCAGCCGCTAGAGCAACGAGGACAAATGAGATAAGCGTTACGCGGTTGACCTTGACACCGTTGAGCCGTGCGCCCTCACGATTTCCGCCGGTAGCAAAGATGTGGTAGCCGAACCGCGTCCTGGTAAGCACAAAGATGGCGAGGGGAACCAGGATACCGGCGTACCAGATCGGCATCGTAATTCCCAACGGGGCACCGTAGCCAATGTTGATAAAATCCTGAGGAAAACTGTGGCTGGAAATGCCCTGCGTGACGCCAAAGGCAATACCTTGCGAAACCCACCATGTACCGAGCGTGGTCATCAGCGGGTTCATCTTCAGCCTCGTAACTGCGATACCATTGATCAAGCCGACCACCAGCGCCGAGGCAACGCCCGCCGCAATCGCAATCCAGATGCTGAATCCCGACACGAGCAGCGCCCCCGTAATAACGCCTGTCATATTTACTACGCCGTCAACCGACAGATCGAACATGCCGCCGATAAGCAGCATTACCATCGCGGACAGTACGATGGTGTCCATTGCCATGCTGACCAGCATCACTCTGAAGTTAGCAAAGCCATTCGCAGGAAACAGAAAATAAGGTGATAAGCGCGTCATGACCAGAATGAAGCCGAGGTTGATCAGCAACATGACGACTGAACGCTTCCCTAGTACCCGGCGAACCAAACTTTTGCGCCCAAGCCGAGGCACTGGCGGCGCTGACTTGGTAGAGCCAAGTACAGAATCAATATCGGCACTCATAACGACTCATCCCTTCCCTGCTCATTTTGAGCATTAAAGCATGTCTGCTCCAGTGATCATCTTGACGATCTCATCGGCAGTGGTCTCGCGCTTGAGCCGTGAGCCTACTATCTGTCCACCCCGCAGCACCGTGATGCGGTCAGCGATGCGAAAAACGTGCAGCAGGTTGTGGCTGATGATGAAGACCGCTTTACCCTGTTCCCGCAATTTCTCGATCAATGACAGCATCTGGTGTGATTCCCTGACGCCGAGCGCGGCGGTTGGCTCATCAAGCACCAGGATCGAGCGGCCTTCATGCACGGCTCGACCAATCGCCACCGCCTGCCGCTGCCCGCCCGACAGATTCGCCACCAGCGCATCTACCGAAGGGATATCCACGTTGAGGAGCGTAATCACTTCGCGTGCCTCAGTAACCATCCTTCGGCGGTCTACGACGATGCCCCACCGCGTCGGCTCCCGGCCAACAAACAGGTTATGGGCTACGTCGCGCGTGCCGATGAGCGCTAAATCCTGGTAAACGGTGGCGATGCCGAGCGAAAACGAGTCCTCTGGACCGGTAATGGTGACCGGTTTTCCCTTGAAAAAGATCTCGCCCTTATCAGCCTGATGAGCGCCTGAGATGATTTTCACGAGCGTTGACTTCCCCGCGCCATTGTCGCCCACCAGCGCCTGAATCTCACCAGGGTAGATACTTAAGCTCACCTCGTCCAGTGCGCGCAGCGGGCCGAAGTATTTGCTGACCTGCTTCAACATCAGTAGTGGCTCAGCGTCGGCAGGTGGTTGCGCTGGTTCAGGCATAGACTCTGCGTTCATGTAACACGCCTCATTCATAAGCCAGGGCAATGCCCCGGCGCTGTCATTACGTCGTCTGACGATCTAGCTGGGACATCACCGTCTTTATAGAGGCACGTTCTGGCTTCAGGCCGCGTTTCATCATCTCGATCAGTACGACTTCAAAAAATGCCTCGTCCGCTCCTTCTTCGGTGGCGATGCGCTGGACTTCCCGCCGATACTCGCGGAGTTCCAGGATGCTCTTCTCGATTTGGAGCGTGCGGGGTGCTGCTGCGGGCTGCGCGCGAGTATCCATTGAAAGGCGGATCCGGTTGGAATGGTTCGGCAGACCCCAGTGCAGCGTGAGGTTGTGAAATATCAGTACGTCGCCAGCATGGTAATCTGTCGTCAACCAGGGATCGTGAATATCCTCCAACTTGACACCTTTTTGTCGCCGTCCCTTAAACACATAAGAATAGACACCCTCCTGCTCTGCGTGCTCGCGCAACCCGCCTTTGTGGGAACCAGCGGCAACCGCTAGTCCACCTACCTCATCGTCAATGTCCATCAACGGAATCCACAGGGTACGAAAGAAACTTGTCCCCTGGATAAAGAAGAAATCCTGATGGGCGGGCGTCACGTACATCGAATGATCTGGCAGGGTGTAACGTAGATTGGGGTTTCCGAACATGAATGCTGGCACCCCGAAAACTTTCTCCGCCAGACGTTTCGCCGCTCCTTCGCTTAGCGCTGCGTACGAAGTGGACGAATACAGGGCAACGTCGTCGACCTTATCTAACTCCGCGCCTGTCCAGATTGGCTCGGACTCACCAGTTTTGACGACGCCTTGCGCCTGGAAGAGCTGGATCAGATCGTGCTTGACCTGGAGTATCTCTGACACATCGATCACTCCGCGAAAGAAAAGATAGCCGTCTCGCTGAAAGACCGTCTCTAGCTGTGTAGGATCATCCAGATATTCGTTTGCAACTTGGAACTCGCCGTAAGTAGTATTGGTCATGGCTTTCCTCCTCCTGAACGCAAAATCCGCGAACCGACTCCTCAGGCAACCGACCTCGTGTTAACTCGTGTCTATTAATTCGGAACCTGAACCACGTGCCATCAGTGCTGACCACACTTCGGGATTAACAAGATTCTGAGGCCGTTCACCGCGCAACACCTGCAAAATTTGCTCTAGTGCGCCGCGAATCATCAGGTCTTTGCTGGTGCGGGTTACGCCCCCAATGTGAGGGCTTACGATAACGTCGTCACGATCCAGTAGGGGTGAATCGGGCGCGGGCGGTTCGGGATCGAACACGTCTAATCCAGCGCCAGCAAGATGGTGACTTTCCAGCGCTTGTAGGAGCGCTGGTTCATCGATCAAGCCGCCTCGCGCGGTGTTGACCAGGTAGGCACCGGGCTTCATTTGCGCCAACCGTTCTGCGTTAATCATGTGACGGGTCTGAGCCGTCAGCGGCAGATGCAGCGACACAATGTCGGCGTTAGCCAACAACTGATCCAGGGTCGGCGCTAACTCAACGCCGAGTTCCGCAGCGGCTGCCGGTGAGATATAGGGATCGAATGCCGTCACCGAGATGCCCATCGCCCGCGCATACCCGGCGACGCATTGGGCGATGCGGCCCAGTCCGACAAGGCCGAGGCGCATCGTGTGTATTTCAGGGTTGTTGGCATAGTGGTAGAAGTCGGTTTCCTGCCCACGCCGTAATTCGCGGTCAAAGTGCTTAAGCTGTTTAACCGACGCCAGGATCAGCGTGAAGGCATGTTCCGCTGTAGAGACTGTTGGCCCATTGGGGGTATTGCAGACGGCAATACCCCTCGCCGTAGCGTCAGCAATTGATATGTTATCGTAGCCGATGCCGGGTCGAGCGATAACCCGCAGCCTGGGGGTCTGCTCAAACAGTTCAGCGTTATAGCGCAGACGCGCGGTTGCCACGACAGCATCCGAGTCGACCAGGGTGTCCAGTGTATTCCGGGCTGCTCCTTCTGGCGGTTGTAGTGCCACCGCAACCCCTTCGAGTAACTTCACGTATTCTTGCGCCAATAAACGCTCACACCAGATTCGATACAAGCCTCATGCTCCTTCCGGTTCGTGCGTGTGGAACCGGATAATATCTATGATCCAGGTCTTTACGCCGTCGCTATTCATACCAGAGCCTGGCAGGCGGTTTTCTGATCACTACTCGTTGCAGCGTAGCGACAGCCAGTTCAAAGCCCTCTTCCGGGTCAATCAGTGGATCTTCGTGTTCGATGGACAGCGTATCGTCGTAGCCAATGATCCGAAGTGCGCTGACGAAATCGCGCCAGAAGAATTCGTCATGTCCGTAGCCTACTGTGCGGAAAAGCCAGGTACGGTTACGAAGATCCTGAAAGGTCTTCTGATCGATCACGCCGTTGATGCGGGCTGTCTGAGGCTGTACCTGGCTATCTTTCGCGTGGACGTGGTAAATCACATCGCCGAGCGCGCGGATCACGTCGATTGCGTCGATGCCCTGCCAGAACAGGTGCGAAGGATCAAAGTTGCAGCCGATCACTGGTCCAACCGCGTCACGGAGGCGGAGCAATGTTTCGGGCTTAAAGACCATCTCACCGGCGACCATTTCAAAACAAAGCCGTACGCCATGATCTTCGGCAATCTTGCCATACTTCTTCCAGAACGGGATAAGCCGCTCAGTCCACTGCCATTCCAGATGTTCCATATTGCTTGGCGGAAAGGGATAAGTGATCCAATTCGGCTCCTTATCGCCAGGAACGCCTTCAGGGCAGCCGCTGAGAAGGGTAAAGCGTGTCAGCCCGATCCGGGATGCCAATTCGCAGGCGTCGCGGAAATCCTTATCCCACTGTCCAGCAACTGCGGGATCGGGATGGAGGGGTTGTCCGTGAATCGCAAAGGCGCTTAGCGTGAGATTAAATTCTGCAAGCGTCGCCTGGAATTGCGCTAACGCCGACGGATCAGCCAGCAGCCTAGCCGGGTCGCAGTGCGTCTTGCGAAAGTAGCCGCCCACGCCAATTTCGATGGATTCAAGGCCGAGCGCCTGCATTCGCTCCGCTGCTTCGCGGAGGGGCCGGTCTATGAAGACACTGGATATGGCTCCAATATGCATCAATAATCCCCTTCAATAAGTGCCTCGTACCTTGCCAACTTGCTCGGTAAACGGGGCAGGCGTGGCATAAATACGAGCAAAATCTATTTTTAGCCTGTGCGATGGTTACTGTATTTAATCGATCTAATAGTAAAAACGCTGTGCAGAGCGATCCTTTTCATATTGTTCGCGCAAGTCTCCGGTCAGGTGGGCTTCACTGGCTTCGGCCACTTCGATGTCCATCCAGATGCCGGATCCGGGCAACGATGTGTCCAGGTTCGTCTCAACCACGATCACGCAGGCGCGACTCTCGTGCCTTGCTTCGCGCAGTGCGGCCCTAAATTCATCGGGCGTATTGGCGTGCCAGGTGCGCGCCCCCATACTGGCGGCATTTGCGACAAAATCGATTTCGATGAAATCCCCATCCAGGATGCCGCTTTTCTCGTCGCGCACCCGGAACTCATTCCCGTAGGCATACCCGGCACGGCCAAGTTGGAGGCCACGAATACACTGGTAGCCGTGATTTTCGGAGATCACTATCGTGATTTTGAGCTTGTTTTGCGCGGCGGTCACTAATTCCATCGGATTCATCAAGTAAGTACCATCACCGATGTAAACGTAGACCTCGCCCTTGGGCTGCGCCATACGCACGCCAAGCCCCGCCGGGATCTCGTAACCCATGCACGAGTTACCGAATTCCAGATGGGCTGCGCGCCCTCCACTGGCATCCCACAGCTTGAGAAGATCACCGGGTGGGCTACCTGCCGCCGCCACAACGATATCGCCCGCCTGGGCCTGATCGTTCAGCACGCTGATAAGCTGGCCCTGCGTCATGACTTGACCGGGCGAATACTCGTAGGCCTCCTGTACTTTGGCGTCCCAAACCGCTTTCAATTCGGCAATTTCGCGCAGGTAATCGGCACGAGGTTTGATACCGGCAGACGACGCCTTTGCTGTTAAGGCCTGCAACGCGAGGCGAGCATCAGCGACAATCGGCAGCGCTCCCTGTTTATAGGCGTCGAAGTCGGACACGTTGATGCCAATGAACTTGACGTCCGGGTTGTGAAATGCCGAGTGTGATCCCGTACTGAAATCGGTAAGCCGAGTTCCGACACAGATTACCAGGTCGGTCTGACGGGAGATTTCGCCAGCTACCCCGGTTCCGTTAGCGCCCTGACCGCCCAATAACAGGGCAGATGCGTTCCTGATTGAACCCTTTCCGGCAGAAGTCTCGCTGACCGGGATACCAAAGGCTTCGGCAAAAACCTGCAAATCTTCTTCCGCCTCGGAGTAATACACTCCGCCGCCAGCGATAATCATGGGGCGCTTCGCGGCCTTGATCATGGTAACGGCTTCATCCAGTCGGCGGGGATCGGGAATTCGTCGCTCGATCCGCCAGACCCGCTGCTGGAAGAATTCTGCCGGAAAATCGTAGGCACGCGATCCTATATCTTGTGGGATCGCAATAGTCACCGCTCCCGTTTCCGCCGGGTTCGTCAGAACGCGCATCGCCTGCGGCAAAGAGGCAAGCAGTTGTTTAGCGCGCGTGATCCGGTCAAAGAAGCGGCTGACCGGGCGGAAGCAATCGTTTACGCTTACGTCGGCTGATATAGGATGCTCAAGCTGTTGCAGAACCGGCCCTTGCAACCGCGAGGCGTAATAATCCGCCGGGAACAACAGCACTGGCAACCGATTGATTGTCGCCGTTGCCGCCCCGGTGATCATGTTGGTTGCGCCCGGCCCAATGGACGACGTGCAGGCCAGGGTGGCAAGCCGTCGGCTGGCCTTGGCAAACCCGGATGCGGTATGCACCATCGATTGTTCATTGTTGGGCCGGTAAAAGGGCATTTGCGAAGCGTTAGCCTGGAGCGCTTGCCCAAACCCGGCGACATTGCCATGACCGAAAATACCGAACATAGCTGGGATCAAGCGGCGCTGGTGATCATCGCGCTCGCTGTATTGCACCTGTAAATATTTGACGATTGCCTGTCCGACAGTCAGTCGCCAGGTCTGGCGGTGTCCGTTGCTCATGTCTCGCCCTCCCACCTCTGTAAGCATTACTGGGAAATTAGCGCGTCTTAACTGTTTCTATTTCCTGCCGAGAACCGGACCGGGCGTGAGCATTTTTAGAGTTGTAATAGTGGGTTTCGCAAGAAGTGCTCATTAATTTCAAGCCTTGCCAGTCGATTTTCTCTCAGAGAGGCTCTCAAAAAGACGCGATTTTTAATGGCGTTCAGCCGTCAATACCGTGAAACACGATGGTTTTAATCTCGGTCATTTCTTCGACAGCGTATCGTGCCCCTTCTTTGCCAATGCCGCTGCCCTTAAACCCGCCATATGGCATGAGATCGGCGCGCCACAGCGGAGACCAGTTGATGTGAACATTGCCACTCTGCGCTTCCCGCGCGAACCGCCACGCACTGTTGATGTCGCGCGTGAAGATCCCGGCGCTCAGGCCATAATTGGTATCATTGGCAAGCGCGATGGCCTCATCAATGTTGTCAACGGGCGTCACGGCAACCGCTGGCCCGAACAGCTCTTCGCAGGAGATTCGCATGTTCGGTTTGACATCAGCCACAATAGTCGGGGCATATATCGCACCCTCGCGCTGTCCGCCTGTCACCAATCGCGCGCCGCCTGCCACCGCTTCATCGATCCAGGCGCTCACGCGAACCGCTTCCGCTTCATTGATCATGGCGCTGAGTGTGACTCCGTCAGCCAACGGATCGCCGACCTTGATTGCTTCGACTGGCTTCTTGAGTGCGTCAAGGAAATCTGCATAAACTTTGCGCTGTACCAGGATTCGCTGTGCTGAAACGCACACCTGGCCCGCGTTGACGAAGCCGCCCGTTGCCGTGACCTGTGCTGCTAGCTCAAGATTGGCGTCAGCCAGAATAATCAGCGGGCAGTTTGCGCCTAGCTCAAGCGACAGCTTCTTGACCCCAGCAACGTGGGCGATCTGTTCGCCCACTTGCGTGCTGCCCGTAAAGCTGATTTTGCGGACACGGCGGTCAGCGCACAGCGCAGGCCCAATGTTGGACCCTGACCCGGTAATGCACTGCAACGCGTTTTCCGGCAAGCCCGCATCCAGGAACAGTTTCGTCATTTTGAGCGCAATCAGCGGCGTCTGGTTAGCAGGTTTGAGGATCACTGCGTTTCCAGAAGCGAGGGCGGGCGCTACTTTGTGCAGGACTAACAGCAGCGGATAATTAAATGGCGAAATCGCCACGACGATGCCGCACGGTATGCGCACCGTCATGCCCATTTTGCCTTTGCCGACGGAATGGGCATCAATCGGCAGGGTTTCGCCTCGCATCTGGCTACCCTCAAAGCCGCACAGCCGAAGGAAATCGGGCATCCGCACGCATTCACCCCGTGCCTCGCTCAGAGGCTTCCCCTCTTCCAGAGTGATGGTCCGCGCCAGGTCTTCCAGGTTCGCCGCGAAAAGATCGGCGGCACGCAGCATAATCTGGCAGCGCTCATAAGCAGTTAATTTCGCCATCGCAGCGGCCCCTGCTTCCGCAGTCGCCAGGGCCAGCTCAACTTGCTCAGGTGTCGCCACTGGAACCGTGTCCACTGTTTCGCCGGAGTAAGGCGCAATGATGGAGGTCACGGTTGGGGAGTCTGTCCATCGCCCACCGACATACATTTTCATAAGTACAACTCTCCCTGCAATAAGTTCAAATCAAACAAACTTTTAGTATGGCATTCGAAGCTTGTGTCTTCCTGGTGACTGTTTTAGCCGCTCGGCCATCGCACTGTAGTGATGGAACATGGCAGTGTGCAGGGCTTCGGCATCCTTGTCTTCTAACGCCTGCACAATTTCGACGTGCCGCAAATAGGTTTTCTTCGGATCGACTACCCCGGCGATGACGTTATGCTTTCGCGCCTCGTTGTGGACTATCCAGAAAATATCCAGTATCTTTGCCAGAACGATGTTGTCTACGTTTTCCCACAAAACCTGGTGAAAGGCGCGGTCAGCCTCGCCCGAATACTCGCCGCGCTCGGAAGCGAGGCGCATTTGCTCTAACCACTCTTGGAGTTTCTGGATCTGCTCCGGCGTCACGGCCTCGATTGCGTGATTTGACATGCCGACTTCCAGGTGAAAGCGCACTTCGATCACGTCAGTCAGTTCCTTCATATCAAACATGAAACCATAGGCAAGGTTCTGTAGCAAAGGATCAAACGAGAAATTTCGCACGAACAGGCCGGATCCTGAGCGAGACTCCAGAACCCCTAGCGTCTCAAGGGACTTGACCGCTTCGCGTACCGAATTACGGCTGACGCTAAGCATCCGCACGAGTTCGTTCTCTGTCGGTAAGGAGTCACCCGGCTTGAGTGAATTCCGAATAATGTAGGACTTGATTTCTTCCTGAACCGCTTCGTAGGTAAGCTGTCTGCGTTTCAGCGGTTGCATCGTATCGTCTGGCATTCTTTCTCCTCTGCGGAACAAACATGGTTGAAAAATGCGCCTAAGTTTACCCCGCGAGTCTCTTAACTTATAACCTATACCATGAGGTCGCTTATTTCACGTCGAGCTATACTACATTTGGACAAGCCGACTATACTATGACATTTATTGCGTGTCAACTGAGGTACGGTTGCCAGGGCAAAGCGCAGCGTTCATCTGCGGTTTAGATCTGTCGAAAAATCGTCGTTCGATATATCCGGCGTAAAGTCGCATAATGTCCACCTGCTGCCCACTTCTCGTCGTAGCGGGTCAGGATCCAGCCGTTGAGGGGTTCGCACCAGTGGACGGGATCCTCGCGCCGGAGGATGTGAAATAGCGGATACGGATCTGGCAGCAGGCCACTGCAATACCGTTTGTATTCCTGGCTCGCTCGGATGTCCTCGATTGTCACGGAGCCTCCTCCCGATTCAGCCCGCTATGCCAGCCGGAACCAGCGGTCTGCTCCGGTCCTGCGCCACCAGCGGACGGCTGCCTTGCGGCGTGACCAGATAGGCGCGTTCAATGTGTATTGAGCCGACGGCAGGTGTGCGGATCGCCGCTTCCAGATTCAGCACCATGTTCACTTCGAGCGGCAGATCGGACGGCAGGTCGATGCAATCATCGCGGATACGCAGGCCATTGTCAGCTACCAGGATCGGATAGTCCCGGACTTCCAGGCCATAGCCATGCCCGTGTGGGTACGACGCCGAGATGCCGTGTGATTGCAGGACGGCCCACATCGCGTTGCGCACTGCCGACCCTTTCACACCGGGAACCATCGCCGCAGCGCCCGCGTCCAGGCACTCGCGCAGCGCTGCATGTCTCTCCAAAACGAGGGCCGACGGTTCGCGCATTGACAGCGTTGTGCCGGTATCGGAGAAATACAGCCGGTAGATAACCCCGAAGTCCACTTCGAGCAGATCGTTGTCGGTCAGTATATGGTCCGCTTCCGTTGAGAAGCCGATCCCGTAGACGCCGAACGAGAAGTGGTCGAGATCCGCGCCCATCTCGCCGATCCGCGCCCGGTAATGCTGCGACAAATCCAGCATCGAGCGCCCAGGCCGGGCCAGTGCGAAGGCCTCCATCGCCGCCGTTTCGCTAATCTCAGCAGCATGTGTCAGGCGATCAATCTCTTCCTGGCTCTTGACCGCCCGTACCAGTCGCAGCAGATTGGAGCAGTTCTTGACCTGCGCGCCGGAAACTGCGCTGAGGATGGCGTCTTTAGCAGGCGGTGTCAGCCCTTCCATATCCAGCCCAATCCGCGCTCCGGTCAATCCGCGTGCCTTTAGGATGTCCAGCACTGCATCAGTGGAAGTGGCGGGCAGATGCGACGAGCGTATTAGGTCATCGAAACGGCGAAGGTTATCGGGAAGAGGCATCGCGGGCAGCGAGAAGTCTGCGCCGGGGTCGCCGTAGATGCGAACGTCTTTCACCCACGAGTCGGCAGCGTTGACCGCCGCCAACGCGCTCACGACAAGCGCTGGTTCGCCGTCCAATGGCAGCACGGCGTAACCTTGTATCAGATTTGATGATCCTCCTGGTGTAAACATGTACTCTTTGAAGATCGTATCCTGCCAGCTATGGTAATCAGTAAAGTAAGTAATGTTGACCGGCGACGCTGCCACCAGCACATCCAGCCCACATGCGCGCATATACTCTTTGGCTCGAGCGATATTTAAGAGCATAGTTCCTCTGTAGCCTCTTTTTTCTCGCGATGTCCCTGAAAAACGCTTGTGTTCGTAGAGCGATCTCTAGTGCGTCATCCTAACCTTCAACTCAGGCAGTGTAAGCCCCGGACTCTTGATATAGTCGACCAGATCTCGCTCATTCGCCCATACCTTTTCGGCTTGCGCCGCGACGCGTTCAGCGACCGCATGTGGGATGCTAACTACGCCATTTGTATCGCCGTGCAGCAAGTCTCCCGGCTTGATGGTCAACCCGCAGATTGTGACGGTCATGCCAATTTCGATCACA
>WNFL01037079.1_pt3 | contig 19550 bp, 28 predicted proteins | sample 5400361 | NCBI WGS metagenome assembly WNFL01 (sample SAMN13153351, study PRJNA577476) | soil metagenome | isolation source: 40 cm soil on Douglas fir-dominated hillslope | place: USA:California | collected 2013-09-17
CCTCGCCTGCCACTTTCCAATTCAAGGCGTTGGTCACCTGGATACACGAACAAAGGTCACAAAATCCGTCATTGGAACGTGGATGGCATCGCAAAGGGCTTTATTTTCTCGCGCCTGCAGTACTTCCTACCTCGGATCGTCTCGCTCGTTTTCAACGAGTCATGGACTTTGTGCTGCTGCACAAGTACGTTGGAGGTGGCCCATGAGCACCGTTCATTGACATCTTGTGACGCTAGACGAAACCGCGACCTGCACACTGGAATTCGACTTCGCCTTCCTTTTCTCAGTCGTCGGCAGGCTCCCGGACACAGTCCACAGTCCATGTACAACAGGAGCGGTCTCGGTGGTCTTCTCCAAACCAACAACGAAGCCGAGAGGGCGCTGGGCAATCGCATGCTGGCACCAACCCGAGTTTTGGGTATTTTCCTAAGAGACGACCTGGAAACGGAAACAATTATCAGCGCCAATCAGAGAGGAGGTCGCCACCGTCGTGGGACCTTGAACCAACACCAAATCCGCGCTCTTCGTCCAGGCAAAAATCTCTCCAAGGCCCTATCCGCCGAGATGCCCAAGGACGAATAATATTAGCTCGAGAAAACCAACCTAGACGACGGCATGATGGCCAATCATCAGCACAGTCGAGGACGCCACAAAAACATGCCCCTGTCTCAAACGTGGGGCTCATAACTGCGGACGAGATGGATGAGATTATGGGCCAAAGCGTGCCCCTTCCTGTGCTGGAGAATGAAATGTGCGATACCCGCGATGTATTTCAGGCCATAGAGCCCAATATGGCGCGCGAGACTCACGCCCGCCGGTTGAGCGAGAAAACCGCGGCCAAGGGACAGCGACCACTTCGACCAGAGAGGGAGAAGTATCATCGTCATTATCATGAAACCGAAACCGTTATTGCGAGGCCTAAACGGGTTGCTAAACTCGCACCTATCAAGGTCCTGCGAGAAGTTTACTTACCTAAACTCGTGACGATTGGAAATCTTACCAAGATCCTCAATGTCAGACTAGGTAAGCGTAGTATTCGAGTGCAATCTTTCCCGGCTGACCAACTTGCTCTAGCTCCTCTACAACGAGCATTACTGAAGGCGGGCTTTGAGGATGTGAATTATGACCACTGTACGTTGTGCGTCTTCTAAAGAGCTTTGAAACTAAGAACCAAGCAGTATTAACTGCGGATGATGCGGCACTCATTGCGCCTGACTTTGGTTGCAATGCAATTTTGAACGAAGGAGCTGCTTTCGACCTATACCCTCCGTGCGCCCTTCTTTATCGTTTAAAACCATCATATATTAACGTGCTTCCAGCCCTCCGCCAGATGATCTTGTTTCCTTACCTGTGCGGCCACCCGTTGTGGCGATAATGGGTCATGTTGACCATGGAAAAACAACTTTGCTAGATACACTTCGTTCTGCTTCAGTCGCAAAGGGAGAAGCTGGTGGAATTACCCAACACATTGGTGCTTTCTCGCTCCCGGTCTCCTCGCTTTCGACCGGCTCCTCGAGCGAGGATGATCGAGCGATTACTTTCTTAGATACTCCTGGTCATGCAGCGTTTTCGGCTATGCGAGCTAGGGGTGCAAAATGCACGGATATTATCGTGCTGGTCGTCGCTGCTGATGATGGCGTAATGCCTCAAACTCGAGAGGTTATTGAGCTGGTGAAGAAGGACGACGGGGATGTTGGGCTTGTGGTTGCCATCAACAAGGTGGACAAGCCCGAGGCAGATGTAGTAAGTCTTTCTTCTCCAGATGTTTCCCCAACAGTCCCTGAGACCGGTTTTATAGGAACGCGTGAAGAGCATGCTCTTTGCTGAGGGTATCCACTTGGACGGATATGGTGGTGATGTGCCATATGTCGAAGTCTCGGGCCTTACTGGGAAAGGACTGGACAACCTCATGGAAACCATATCACTCGTATCTGAGCTTATGGAATTACGTGCGGAACGTGAGGGCACGGCGGTTGGCTACATCCTCGAATCAAAGATTGTCAAAGGCTTCGGGTGCTCGCTCTACTTCTTTCCTTGACTGTCGAGCAATACTGACGTTATAACCCTTATAGGCCGGTAGCGACGGTTCTTCTCCTCCGAGGTGACTTGACCGCCGGCTCACAACTCATCGCCGGTACAGTGGGCTGCCGGGTGCGAAGTATCACAGACCATACAGGCAAGGTGCTCAAAAGTGTCTATCCGGGCGCGGCAGTTACAGTGTCAGGGTGGAAAGAACTTCCAAAGGCTGGTGACGAAGTAATCCAGGGCAGGAATGAAGAAGAGGTCAAGCGCGCCATCACGAACCGAAAACGACAGGAGGAGTTGAACACTGTCGTGGAGGACGTTGATGCCATTAATCACAAGCGCAAACTTGAGAGGGAGAGAAGAGAAGCTCAGTTGGCTGCTTTGAAGAATGGGAAGGTACAACCCAACACCCCCAAACCGCTGTTCAGTTCAGAAGTTCCTGAGGATGAAAATCGTGCCAAAGAGCTAAAGTTGGTTGTCAAGGCGGATGTCACGGGCAGCGCCGAGGCGGTCGCTGGTGCCCTCCAGGGTATCGGGAACAATAAGGCGGTTTCGAAGGTCATCTCGTCCAATGTCGGGGACGTCACCGAGGGTGACGTATCACTTTCCAAAGCCATTGGAGGTACAGTAATCCATCCATTAATTTCCTAATTGCTCACTCTGTTCTTCATTCAGCGATCATCATTGCCTTCTCGGTCAACACACCACGCCCCATCTTACAAATGGCAGCCTCACAAAATGTGAGGATACTCACCTCCTCGATCATCTACAGCTTGATGAAAGAAGTGGAAGAAAATGTGATTGCCCTCCTCCCACCAATCATTGAGCACCATGTACACGGTGAAGCGACCGTTCAACAACAATTCGAGATTTCTTTGAAGCAACGTCACGTACTCAAGGTCGCAGGTTGCAGGGTCTCCAACGGGATCATTGAGCGGCAACGACAAGCTCGGCTTATCCGTGGTGGGAAGACCATATTTGAGAGTACCTTAGAGTCTCTCAAGCATCTCAAGAATGAAGTTACGGAGACGCGAAAGGGTACTGAATGCGGAATTGTTATCGCCGGGTGGAAACAGGACTTTTTACCTGGAGACGTTATTCAGATGTATGAAATAATCACTAAACCTGGTTTGTTGTGATAGACGCTTTTACTTTACATTGACTTTGTATAGAAACTTGATTCTGTTCTCGGAGACAACCCATTCTACATCCCTTCAACCCCGCCCTTCGGCGTTCTTTTTTTGCAGGCTTCGTCATCATGGAGATTTTCAACTTATTACCGTGCTCACGTACTTCTCGAGGTGTTCTGAGCGCACCAAAGAAAAGTATTCTTGTATCCTGAGAATGGTAAGGAGGTACTGACATCGCATTAGCACCGGTTGATCGCATTACGTTGTAGAGCCATATCTAAGTGCCGTATTCTCGCAGGATCTGGGACTTGCTCGGAGTCAGATTATGTTCTCCGTTCACACTCGGTTCTTAGATAGGATTACAACAAGGCAGTTTTCGTACAGCTATTACGCATTCTCATACGCCTCAGATAGTCATAGTTACTCGGATTGTCCGGTCCAAGGGTTGTGGATCCAGCTGTTGAGAACATGCGACCCTGTAACAATCGTGGCGCTGAGCCTCATACCTGCATCCCAAATTCCGAAACCAGCGTCTATACTTTCCTTAGTATAGAGCAGGGAACGAATACCATCAAAGTTCTGGTCAAGCTGAGATCGCTTGTTTTGATCTTGCCGCTTTTGCTGCTGTCGAGCGCACAGCTAGTCGATATGGGAAAGAGGGCTGACGGACTCGCTCACCTCATGCTTCCCGGTCAATAATGATGAACGAGCACGCCGGACCCTAACGAGTGGAGAGAGTGGGAAGACAACCGTGAAGTATATAGACAAACATAGTGCGCTATATATACATGATGAACATAGACACAGGAGAATAAACCAACCATAACGTGTGATGGCGTCACATACCACTCAACAAATGACGCTGTCGGTGCGCCTCTGTATACTCATTGAAGTAACTCATTGATCTTCCTCCGATAGTACCCTATTTGGCGTCTCTGGAAGACCTTGTTAAGCAACCCACCGATCTCATGCCTCGTTCAATGATGAATGGGAGAAACGTCAATAACCAAAAAGTAACAAATATCAAACTACATGCGCAGAGTTCAATGGAAAGAAATTAAGCAGGTGCACTTTTGAAAATTTGGGTCCATGAGGTTCCGAAGGCAATGTCGTCGAAGTCAAGAGAGACGGATCGATTATGAGATGTAAGGGGAATTCTCTGAGTCCCTGACCCAACCGTCCTTGTTGGGCTTTGCAAAAAGTTCAGGATGGATCGGGCTACAAGTGGAAGGGAGGATCAAAGCAGATGGAAATGCGTCCCACACACGGGTAGTGTTGTCACAAGACCCAGAAACGATGCGCTGCCCGTGCGAAGAGTAAGCAATAGACTGGACCTCGTCGGTATGCCCCTCAAGAGGCTCGCCGGCTATAGTACCAGCCTCAGAATACCAGCTTCTAATTCACATCGTCCTTGGAATCATCCTCGGGATCGCTTGCTGCCTCGTCCTGCTGTAGCACCAACCATCCCGTGCTGTGGATTATGTCGATCTCCTTGCTGGTGATCGTGAGCTCAGACCCTGCTGGTAAGTGGAGGAATCATCAACTCCAACAGTGACGGTCAAATTTGACCCATATATAGTACTGATTCTCAAGCTCATCGGCGACAGTAGAGCGTTCAAACCACTAGCTCAATCCCCTAAGGTAGAGTATCAGACTGAAAAGAAAATCAAAATGAGAGCAGCATGTACATATATACATATATACATCCCCCATGCGAAATGGCGCAGAACAACAGAGGCCCAAAAGCACAAATAGAAATCAATGTATGAACGAAAATGTCTTTGCGGCACCTGCACCTTCTCCTCGGTGCTTGTACTTCCCCTACGTAGGGCTGGGCGCAGTAGATTCCTCTGTCTCCTCGATTGTGTCCTCTTCCTCCTCCTTGAAACCCATTTGCCAATGTCTCGGTCAAGGGCTTTCTCCCCTCGCCGCTTGAGTCGCTCCTTCATGGCCGCCTCGAGTGAATCGATGTACAATTCGTACTTGACAATCTCCGTGAGTAGGTAACTCGAGCGCTTGTTCCAGTTGTTCACGGCCTTGACGAGATTAGCCGACTTCGGAGGGTACTAGAAGAACGCCACGGTTATCAGAACCTATCGCGGAGCACTAGGAACAACCACCTACAAGAGCAATCATGGGTTCATTGATGGCGTCGTGTTCCTTCAGCTCCTCTTTGAGAGCCTCGGTCTGTCCTTGAAGACACTCTAGCTGCCCCTCCTCATTAAGGGTGGAGATGTGCATATCGGGCATGGGAGTCTTCCACTCCTCAATGTATATGCGCTCAGTGTAAAAGCCGTTCTGCGCGTTTGCATCTGCCTCCACGCGGCTCCATCCATACTCCATTTTCGGGACAGCACCTGGTAGAGGCGCTTCACTCTTCCTCGCGGCCCAGTAATTGCAGGTTGATACCCATTCGTTGGCGAGCTCCTCCGTACTAACTTGGAAGAAGTACACCTCTCCATCTGCCAAGACAAGGACAAAACAATGTGGGCGCTTGGCTATCCCAGGAGGAGGTAGAACATGCGCCAAAGAGTGGCTAAGCGAATATTCTCCAACTAGATTGGCGTTCTTTGCCCAATTTCCTCCGCCGACCAATCCGTCTCCGACGCCTCCACTGGACGACCCGTCAAACACGAACACGCTGAATTGCCCCTTTTGGATGACGGCGAAAACGTCTGTCCACTTGTTGTTCTTCGCCTTCTTGCCGACCCTCTCCCAAGCATGTTTTTTGCAGAGCATGCCTTCCTTCGCCCAAGGCGCACCAAACAATTCAAGTTCCTCGTCGGATATTGAAACCGAGGTCAAGTGGGAGTCATCAGACGCGACGCTCTTCGCATCGCTCTCGTGCGTCATTGTGTGTATGAGGGTAGACGCAAAACCGGGTACGAAATTATGGCCGACATTACTGCCACTTGTGCCGGTATCAGGATTCGTGTTCTGCAGCGGGGTCCATTGCTCTGTCATTCGCACGAATGTATGGGGGACGGCTCTGTTCAGGGGCAGTGAGGGTTCATCTTCGTCCTGATCAGCCTGTAGGAAGTAGCGAAGCTATAATTCGAATGGAATAAGAACAGGAATAAGAGCTCTGTCTAAGGGACTCACAGTTCTGCTTTCATTTTGGCTTCGGTCAGAAGATCCACGTCGTCCTACAAATTTTTCGAGCCAGCTAACCAACAGGACGCGAGCCGTGAGTGTAGTAGACGTTGAGTAAAGTGAGCCAGCTGCGGGGACCTGCACTATTTGTCGATGAAAGATATCAAGAAAGTCACCAACATCACTGAAAGATGTCTCGAGGTTTCTGAGGCAGTCCTGGACTTCTGTTTGCATGCCCCTCAGGTTGCTGATCATTTCATCGATCGTTTGTGGTGACACATTATACTTGAGGACAGCACGAACAAACGCGAGTGATCTCTTCTTCGAAGGTAGAGCATTCGCACGCAGAGTAGCCTTCTCGGACTCGCTTTGGTCTGTGAACTGTTTGAGGGTGCGATGTGTTTCTTTCAACGCCTGGCACAGCCTAACGACTGCGGCTTGTCCGGCGTCACTAGGTCGAAATGAGAACACCGCCTTAACCAGATCAAGGTGGTACAGCGTACCTTTGGAGAAGTTTCTTGAAGCCGCGATCTTTAGTATTAGACGCCAAGGTTTCTAGTTTCCCATGATTGCACTCCATGCGTCTTGAAAGCTCCTCTAGATTACGCCGCAGTCGCTCAAGCTCTTCATCTGCAGCACGATGGGCGGTGATAGTTTTATCAAGCATTCTGGATAAACCGGTGATGGTCTGTAGAGTCATAGCGACGAGCGAAATGACTCCCGTAGCCAGGCTAAACGGATCTGACATGACGGATTTATGTAATGTTGTAATGTTGTAATGTTGTAATGTTGTAATGTTGTAATGTTGATGGCGCTATGAGCTATCCTATCCAGGTTGGTAGGGAAGAGGAGATCCAGGGGTGGGCGCTCAATGTTGATGCTGTTGACATGCGACGAGTTGGGCTCTGCATCGGCGTGGAAACGCTTTATTTCATCCATTGGAACTCACTAAAGTGCGATTGCTTACCACGTTCATAGCCAGCTAGCCAATATTTTGCCTTGATTACTTTTAGACAAGTCTTTTTATCCTGTTCTCTAGTACTACAGTAGTATATCACTCAGCGAGCCACATCACTCAGCGAGCCACAGGTAACACAGCACCCCAATGACGATTTGAACAGCATTACTATATGTAAATAGGAAAGCCACCATCCAACATATCGAGATGCATCGTGATTATGAGAGAAATGCCACTCATCCTGCTGCATGATACGAGCGTCAACCTCTCGGCCTCACACCAGGCCCCACTTGGCTCCAGTCTCGACAAGTGCCGTGTCGGTACCGTGTTGGACGGACCAGCGCTGGCTGAGAGTGGTGCGGGCTGAGAGGGGGAAGAACCGTAAGGATCTTCCCGCCCCTAGCTTCGCACTATAAATACTAGCTATGTTACAGTTTCACATGGTACATATTGGGGTTGTGTGTGGAGCTCGGGGAAACATCGGGATGGGGATAGGTCAAACCAAACTGCACTAAATACATACCCAATAGCTAACGAACAAGCCGTGCAGATGTGATTATAGCTTAATGCCGCCTTCTTTACGTCGTGACACCATTTTCTGACTCTACTGTAAATTCCACTAAAATAGGAGGATCATCGGCCTGTGACTTGGAAAGTCAGTCAATGTACAGCACCACAATCACCCACCCCACCATAAGACTAGAATATGATTTAGTGCACAATCATTAGATCGTACTTATTCAGCAAAGCGGAGTGTGTGCCCAAAGGCTCTCGATCGCTGGTGAAATGAAGTACGAGGATGGTCTACATATCCTACAAGGATGGACACCAGTCCATTGAGATACAGAAAGAACAAGAAACTGATCGTAAATCAACTCAGAATGGCTCTACAAGTACACAGCTTATTATCGTTTGTACTTGTCCTCGTTTTCGTGTTTGATCTCCGGATCAAGAGTATTCCGCAAGCCCCAAAGGGTCTTACTAAGAGCTTCACTTGCCCCGATCATGGGCCTTAAGACGGCAATAGGAACGGCTCGAACAACGGCACGAACGGGACCCTATTTAGTGACGTAACATCAATAAGCGACCACTAATCCCATGGAAAGGATCGGCCTTGCGTACCTCTGTCCCAGAGCGCTCGTACACTTCCATCGGAACAGCCAAAATAGTCTGTGCGGCAGAATTCAGATTTCTTGTCAAGCTTCTATACGCTGTCTGCATGCCCTCTTTGACACTATCTGGCTGGTCTGCGTACTTGGAGATCCTCTCGATAGACCGTCCATCATAGTCCTCATTGAACCGTTCGTCCTCTGGTCCAAGAGGCCTGGGTCGTAAGATTGGAGATGGCAAGGTTTCCGCGGTAATGATGTGGTCGAATTGAACATCTTGAGCGCCAAGTACTCCCTCTGCCTGCTCAAGAATGACTTGGGTGCCAGTGGCAAGCCGTGCTCCGAGCTTGATGGCTTCCATCGCCGTAGACTTGACGAATGCACCCGCACCTTTCTGTACACCACGCACGAGTCTCTTATCCTTGCGATATTGAGCAATTGGCAAGAGCACTAGATCAGCAACGCCTGTGCCAACGTTGACCAACGACCGAACCGGTGAGACACCTGAAATGACGTCAGCAAGTTGATTTGCTTTCACGTCCGGTGTCCACATGTCATTGAGTGTATCGCCGAGCTTTGCCCAGCCCGTCAACTGGGAACGGAATAGAGAGCATCAGTGAATAGCCACAATATACCAGGTAAAACTCACTCCTGTCAGGGTGATATGTCGTAGTGTCATCTCAGCTCCCTCAAAATGGAAGAAGTTCATAAGTTCGATCGTCCGCCCTTCCTTCAATGCCTTGTAGTCAACTCTCTTTGGCTTATAGTCGAGTTTAATCTCCACTGGGAAGACCTCAACATGCTCTGACAAAATTAGTACCTTGAGATAGAAATGCGATGCGGTCACTTACGGAAGTATATGTCCGGTTTGGGAGGTGGAGGGTTTGGCTGAATGAAGGCGTTGACATCTTGAAAACTGAAGAAAGCCTTCAAGAAGTCAAGGGCATCTTGATCAACGTGGAGTTTAAGGGGTAGCACTTTAAGCTATAAGGAAGAATTGATGATTTGAACTACCAATCAACTTCGACAATACTCACCCGTAATCGAGCTTCCTCATCGCGAAGGTCCGCTACAGGCTTGACGTTCCGCAGCTCGAACCTGATCATGCTAGAATCGGTCTCCCGCACATTGCCACGAGAGTCAGACTTCATCGATGTCAGGAACTTCTTCCAAGTCGACGTCTTCATATGATCCAATATCTCTAGATCCCTCACGTTTGCAAACACCCGACTTGCCAACGGTTCATCATCGCGAAAGTTGTCAACCTCGGCCCTCAGACCCTCCAAACGGATCTCTACAGACGCCTTGTTGGCTCGTGAAAGCTTCTTCGGTCGCTTAGACTTAACCTTCGGTTTCGGCTGAGGAGCTTCCGTCCGCGGAGCGAAGGACTGCCAGGAACTTTGAGTAGCAGTCTCCAAATCGTCGTCCAGCTCTTGATCTATAGCTGCAATCAGGGCGCCGGTGTCCCATTCGTCGGCATCTGACGAAAGACCGAGGTGTACTGAGTTGAATAGAACCGCGCTGGTCTGCTCGATGCTATCATCAGGTGTTTGCCCTGTCGCAAGGAGTTGCCGAATCTTCTCAAGGCGCTTGCGCATAGCCTTCGTCTCGTCCTCGATCGTCTTCCTTGTCCGATGCCAATCGTATCCGCTGTATAAACGAATATTGGCTGAGCACTCGTTGACCCGCAGTGAAAAGGCGGTAACTCCAAGGCTGGAAAGGAGCGCTCAGTTAAAGGAAGAAAGATGGACCGAGGGACGTACTCGGAAACTAGGTTATCCGTGTTGAGTGGTAAATTATCGTAATAACCCTCGATAATGTTCAAACCGTTCTGAGTCAGCATTTTGATTGTCTCCCCACCCGTGATAGAAACCACTCCTCGGTCTCCTTGCGTTGGTGTACGTCGTCCTCCGAGATCTCCGTCATCAAATGCATCGAGGTCTTCGTCCGTTAGATCTCGCACACCGGCTGCAGACCCAAACGATGCATCTATATAATCTGGATTCGTTGGCAAGTCGTCTTCTACCATATCTGGGTCGTGGCTCAGAGCCGGAGCTAGTCTTCTGAACGCGTTTTCATCCAGAGTCACTGATGTGGTTGCGTTACTAATGTTAAATGCAAAATGTTTTTATTTATCTCACTTGTGAGATCGCGAGCCCGACGACGCTCAGTGGGTTCAATCCTTGTTACCCCGTGAGATGTTGGTTCAGATCTAGCGGACGGTCAGTTGGGTTATGTTCTGTGATTCGGTAACTTACTCTTGCTCAGGGGCTTGGAAGGCTAGCGCAAGGTCCCCTCCAAAAGCAGCCAAGGTCGGTATGGAGTCGGCGCAAAGATGCACCTGGATGGCGGTGTTGTGAACCTCAACTACAGTCTCTGCCGGCTGTATTCCATTATTCTGGTTGAATAAAAGGTCCAGATCCTTGACTCGGAGGATGACGGCGTAGCCAAGTTGCTAGATCTGTACTCAGTTGACGCCCTGCCCCGGAACAGATGACTCACTGCCCAGTGCGACAGCACGCCTTGTGGGGACTTCTCTACGGGTCCATCTGAAGGGTTGCTTCGATCATCTAATATAAGGACAGCAAGGCTTGGTGCTGTCAAGTGGAACTCCAGCGCCTTGATCTTGCTAACAATGTCGGTTTCAAAGTTCAGCTCACGAAGACCTATGAGCATCCCTCCAGGGTGATTTGGTGCAAGAATTAGGATAGATCCATCGATTATGGACAATGAAACCTTCGTCCGTTCGTTCGGAACAACTTGCTCGAATGCCTGTCAAATAATAAGATAACGAATGCAATCTCTGGAGAAGACATACACCTGGAGGCGCTTTCACAAACTCAGATAGGTCGGAAACCCATGCTAAGTCTGGGTGGAACGTGTAGGTGAAACCAAAGAGCGTAAGTTTAACGCGGGATTGTTTCGCATTCGCATCCTTCAGTGTAATTGACACAAATCGAAGCTTGAGAAGCGGCATCGTTGGAGTCATCTGCAGTCACACGTCAAGACCGGTCTCACAATGTTGCTAGTCTACATACCAAACTTCGGGGGGATGTAAGAGACAGTAATTTGAAAACGGAGGTATCCATTTGCACGTCTTCAACAATCAGGTCCATCAGACCAACGGTAATGACCGTCTCCTCCTGGAAGGGAGGGTGGTTGAGAAAATGAACCATGGACAACAAAGTATTTCTGCTTACTTTCCCTTCTGGCTTGACTTCTATGAGGGCCTCCAAATCGGAAGCACGGAACTGGAGAGGCCGAGGCGTCGTTGAATCTTTTCTTGGGACGTTAAGACTTACAGATGCTAGTGAATGAAATCAGGTTGGCCACTCAAGCCATGTGGAGATATTCACACCTTCAGAGACTACCAGCTTGATGGCGAACTCGCTGCGCTGCTCTGGTCTCCCGCTAGCCTCGCTCTCGACCACACTGGCTGTTCGGTGCTCGAAATATCTGCTCCCAATAATGCTAGTGGCTCTGCTATCGGCGGGCATCCGGTCGTCACCAAGGGCCCTCTCCATCCATTGAGTCATGTCGTCCGCCCAAAGTTGGAGCGAGTCCAGAGCACTCTTTCCAATATCGACTCCCACAAATGGTATGAGCGCTTCCACTGTTGTAGTCTGCTGCTCTGACGTAGTAGATTCACTCGAGCGTAGATATATTCGAGGAATCAAAGGTGACGGTCCTTCGTCGTCTTCTTGATGCAAAGGCCCGATGGAAACAATTCCCCTTGCTTTGCTTCCTGCATCTGGGTGAGTAAACGTACCATAATGGTAGATTTGGATGCTTACCCGTCGGACCAGTGTGGGCGATGAATCCCCAACGCCAAGACATCGCAGCAACCTCTTTGAGAGTCTTCCCACTCGGTCCAGGAAACCGTGCCCTTTTGGGAGGTGTTGGGTTCGGTGGAGAGTCTCGTAATTCGACCTCAATTTCATGCAGGTCCAACACAACAGCACCGGAACGTTGTGGGAGGTCTGGTGGGGACTCAGTCCGTACCTCCACGCGGAGCATAGGACACCTGAGTTCTAGTTGATTGGGGACCGTCTAAAGGGCACAATTAATCAAAGGGCAAGCAGCGCCTCAAACACTCACGGGTTTCGTGGTCGCTTCCTCGTCCATATCCCTGAGAACCATCCTTTCAAGCATCTCCCCCTCCATACCAGGTAGCTCCACTGTAGCGGGCCGTGGCGTGTCTCCAATGTCCCCTTCTCGAGCCTGATTTTTGATGCCCAAGATGGGTCCGAACGGCGATGATTGCGCTTCGTCACCGTCACTCTCTTCATCGTATGCCTGGGATTGCCTTCGAGGGCCGCTGGGTTCAGGAGTGAGGGCCTGAAGGAACGGAAGCAAACAGCTGACGAAGCCGGTGTCCACGAAAACGTGCACAGGCTGCAGTTGAAGCGCCATCAACAGCCTTCCGGAATGCGACTGCCACTCCACGGTCCTCCGCAGGTGTGCGTCGAGAGCTTGGTTCTACCCGCCAAAGTGACCTCTTGGGCTTGTTTGAGGCACGGCCGCCAGTCCAGTCTTTAACATTAAATTCAAGTAGGCGCAGTTTCATTACTGCTACGTCGTATTGCGTTGTTAGATGCCGGTCAAAAATTACCAGAGGAGAAGCGACGAGGGAAGCGGCGGTTGGGCTGGGAACATGGATATAGAAGGCGGAAATATCATTGATGAATGCTTCAAGAATGTGCGACGGGTTTGCAGTACTAACGCTACCAGAGATTTCGTCGATGAATAGACGAATGTGGTGGGTTTGCATAGGTGAGCGAGGTTTGGCAAAAAAGGACGATATGGTGTGCTCCGTCGGGTTGGCAAGGAGAGCCGCCACTACAGCGCCTTTCATTTTAATAGAGGCGCAGGCATTGTCGAGGAATGATTTTGCCGGCGCTGGTGCTTGTCGAGATTGGGCGGTTGGAGAGGAAGGAGAAGATAGGCATTCAACGAGTTCTAAGAGTGCCTTGATGTGTTGGGACTGAAGAGCAACTGCCAGAGTGCCCAATTCGACTGAAAGTCCAATATCTCGTCTTTCATCATTGAGACTTGAATCTGAAGTCTTGGGCGTGCGAAGACGAAGAATAATAGGATCATCCCCCAGGGAAAGGATAGTCTGTTCGGGTGTCGATTGCGGGAGTTGGGGGGATTGAGAAAGTGGTGGAAGTGGTTCAGGTGAGGCGGCCCGAATGGAGGATGTAGCGCTCATATACATACTCGACTCAGGGAGCGAAAGCACACTTTGAGTCATGGAAGCGTCCATTTCTTCATCATCAGAGGGTGGAGGCGTGGTACTGCGAGAAGCAGTTTTGGAATTTCCGAGTGAAGGGAGTTGAGCTCGTAAATCACGCATTGAAGTTGTAACACAGACGGTCCGAATGGTTCTCACTTCATCTCCAGTGGCTTCACTGGGGTCAATGTCTTCTGTCCCGTACTCAATATGCTTGACACGAAGTATGAGCTCGGAACGTCCCTCGTGGATGAGCCGAAGGGTAAAGTTATCCACTGTGAAGGATAGTCGAGACAGTAATCGCTCCATTACCGTCGCGAGGACGGAGACACCCTCAATCGGGTCCAGAGGCTGCGCCGGTGGATCATCACTGAATGGATCAAGTCCACCAGGCACAAAACTCGCAGTGATATCTTCAGGTTGGTCTTTTGCCAGCACTATCGATTCGCGCAGCTCTTCATTCTCGTTAGGACTGAGCTCCTCGTTGAGGAATTCTTGGGCGACAGAAACGACAGATTCCGCAAGATGGCTCGCAGAAACATCATATTCCGCGGAACAAAGAGGAGAGACCTTTAGAGTGATGTCCAATCCATCAACTGCCAGAGTCACTGGCGCGGTAAGAACGTTTTGCCACGGGATCTTCGCGGCCACGTTCCCGATGAAGCCGTGGTGTAGAGTAAATGGTAGCCCTTTCAGGGAGGCGTTTATTGCCTAGTTTACATGTGAATAAAACAGATTCCACTCACACACGGGGTTAGTGGGCACACCTGCTCATCCAACTCGATTCGCTTGATCTCGACGGTTCCACCCCCAATCTGTGCATCTATTTGGCTGGCATCGAGTTGTCCTGGCTTGACGAGGTGGCCAAGGAACCGCTGGAGGAGGAAGGACACAAAGCGCTGCTGAATACGGCCTGGGACCGCAATTGGTAAGGAGAACCCTGGAAGCTCAAACGGTAGTCTGGGTAGTGAGAGCATGATGTCCCATCTGGTTGCGGGGTGCGGGTTGTGGTTGCCTTCCGGTCAACGGCGTGTTCAAGGCCTGTCTCTTTGTTCTCTTATGGCCGCCTTTAACATTCTTCCTAAAAATTCCCACTCCCTTTTCCTAGTCTGACGCATGATCAATATTGATGCTTGGATCCTTATTTAAAGCGATACATGCGGGCCAGGTCTCTGGCATTCCTTTCTACTGGCTGCAATGCCAGCCGTTTTCTATTTCCTGCTACCAGCGTTGGCTGCCCTGAAAGCCGTGCTCGCAGTCTACTCTCAGGTTAGTCAGTTAAGCAATGCGTAACTGCAGCCTCGCCCCTGAGTTTTGCCTCCAGCCATATTCATGGAAGAACGTGAAAATTGGTCAGGATTTACAAGATTATTCTGTCAAATGCTCATCTTAACATTCTTAGGCGGGGGAGGAGGTTTCATACCTGGTATCGTCTTCAGGTGAGCATGGTTGACGGCTTTGCTCACCTGATCTGACCGCTTTCTACAGCACAAAACAGCAGGGGGTCGCCTATGCGCGCACAGACATGGGTGGGATCTACAAGCTAAATGCAGACGATACCTGGGCCCCTCTGATGGACTGGGTTGGCAATGCTAATTGGGGCGATTGGGGTCCGGAGTCGCTTGCCCTTGATCCAACCGATGCGAAGAAGCTCTATGTCGCCACCGGTGAGGTTACATGTTTGAAATTATGCCGGATCCTAATTGCTCTAGGCATGTACACCAACTGGTGGGATCCAAATACTGGTTCCATTCATAAATCTGTCGATGGAGGGTCAACTTGGACGCAAAGCAAGCTACCTTTCAAAGTACATAACGATATCATTTCTAGCGCGTCTGCATGCTGATTTTCCCAGCTTGGCAGCAATATGCCTGGGCGTGGTCTCGGCGAGCGGTTGGCGGTCGACCCCAAGCTACCGAGTGTCCTCTATTTCGGTGCCCGGAGCGGGCATGGCCTCTGGAAATGTTAGCGCTTTTCTTTTATGCTCTCGGCGTTTCTGAGCCTACCGATGGTCAGCTACCGACAGTGGAGTAACTTGGTCCAAAGTCACTAGCTTCACCTGGCCTGGTATGTAATCTCTTGTCTGTCCTGACCCTAGCTCCTCAATGGCGTACATTTTAGGAACCTACATCGAGGACCCAAGTGATGCCAGAGGCTTCGCAAGCGATATAGTCGGTATTTCCTGGGTCACATTCGATTCTACATCTGGTACTGCTGGATCGCCCACACCCCGTATTTTTGTTGGTGTCGCCAACTTGGGAGCCAACTCTGTTTTTGTCTCGAATGATGCCGGAGCAACTTGTGAGTCACCTCTCCGATCTCTGGTCTGAGCTTATATATTAACCCTTCATAGGGAGCGCTGTCCCTGGCCAGCCAACGCGCTTCATCCCGCACAAGGGCGTCATCTCTCCTTCAGAAGTAGGGTGCGATTAAATCTTTCGGGACAGTCCACTCATCTTAATCATAGAAACTGCTCTACATCTCGTACGCCAATGGTGCAGGTGGGTGATTCCACAGTTTGCTTGAAACACCGCTCATTCTTTGCATAGGCCCATGGGATGGGAAAGATGGTTACGTATACAAATACAATATAATGACCGGTGTTTGGACGGACATCTCACCAGTACCTTGTAAGTGCACTATCCGCTTTGCTAAGTGTTCACTAAAGCTATTCACAGCTGGATCCGATCGCGACTTCGGCTTTGGTGGTCTCGCTGTCGACTTGAAGAAGCCGGGAACAATTATGGTGGCGGCATTAAACTCTTGGTGGCCCGACGGGCAAATATGGCGATCTACTAACAGTGGCACAACTTGGTCTCCTCTCTGGGAATGGGCAAGCAAAGACAATCGTGACAGAGACAATCGTAATAAATACTACACATGGCACATCGGCCTCGCTCCCTGGTTATCTGGCCTTGTCAATGGTGCTGAGATCGGGTGGGGGATGGAGGCATTGGTCATTGATCCTTTCGACAGTGACCACTGGCTGTACGGAACAGGTGCCAGTGTCTGGGGTGGTCATGATCTTACCAACTGGGACGTCAACCACAAGGTCAACCTCGAGTCACTTGCGGATGGTATCGAAGAAACCGCGGTTCGGGCTCTCATTTCGCCACCCACTGGCCCGAATCTGTTCAGTGGTGTTGGAGATATTGGGGGCTTCGCCCACGTTGACCTGGACAAGGCTCCATCCTCCTCGTATGCTAATCCAACGTTCACCAATACCGTTTCGCTGGATTATGCTGGCAATAAACCTAGTACCATCGTACGTCCTGTTCATGCCATAGCGATTTTCACTCTGATTAATTTCCAGGTTCGCATCGGGGATTACAATTCGGACACGACCACCCGTAAAATTGCATTGTCGTACGACTCTGGTGCTTCATGGTCTCAAGATGATGGCGCCGCCCTCGGTGTCTATGGTGGCGTCGCTGCTATCTCTGCTGACGCCGACACTATCTTATGGCGCGATGCTGGATCCAATACCGTCAAGTACTCTCATGGCGCCAGCGCGTTTACCGCGTCCACAGGCGTTCCCCAAGGTGCTGTTATTGCGTCTGACAAAAAGGTAAAGAGCCTCCAATGGTTGTGCAACCCGTACTGATGATGTGGACAGATCAATACAAAATTCTACGCCGCGTCAGGAAATAGAGCCTATGTTTCAAATGACAGAGGAGTTTCGTTCACTGTTGCAGGAACCTTGGGCGTTTCCACAAAGGTATCCACAATCATCGTCAACTGGGCAACGGGTGGCGATCTCTGGGTTGCCACCGACGCTGGCCTCTTCCACTCTAGCGACTTCGCGGCTAGCTTCCGCCAAATTCCTGGATTCACTTCTGCATGTGGTGTGGCCCTTGGTGCGCCAGAGAATCCTGGTGGCTACCCTGTGGTATTTGCCTCAGGGGTTTATAGCGGAACAATTGGGTACTTCAGCTCTGATGATGGGGGTGTCAACTGTTGGTTTGTTTTATTTGTTTAGCGGAATACTTCGGCTGAATCTCTTCCAGGGGTCCTATTCTACGACGCCGCTCATGGGTTCGGGGCGGTCGATTATACCGTCATGTCCGGTGATCCACGCATTTACGGGCGTATCTACGTTGGGACTAATGGACGGGGTATCTTCTATGGAGATATCAATGGTGCACAACCCTCCACCCCTGTCAACTTCGCCAAAGAGCCCTCCATCTCTACATCAGTCACAACGACTCCCACTACTACCAATGCCCCCACTTCGACCAACACTGCGACTAGCACTACTACGCATACCCCAACTTCGACCAAATCTGCGACTCACACTACTACAAAGGCCCCCGCTTCGACTAACACTGCTGGTCCATGGGGGCGATGTGGTGGCCAGGACTGGACTGGACCTACTTCATGTGTCTCAGGGTGGGCCTGTGTGCAGTATAGTCCGTTCTACTCTCAGTGCTCGCCGCAGTAAGCGTGTCACTAGCCCGCCAGCATAAGGAGCCTTCATTCTCTCTGTTGTCTTCGTGGTAGCCTCTTGAGCTTTGATATCGAAAGTACTCAACCTATACCTTGCCACCCTCATTCTTACCACACTCATTTCTCACCACGCTCATTCTTTATCAAATACCCGCTTGTATTTCGCTCTATCGCATAGAGGCCGCTTCTTTTATGAAGGCGGATATCAAGCATGACCTTTGGTACTTAGAATTAACACGCCGCTCACTCCGGCCTCGGCAAAAGTTGGCTATATGCTGCCCTTGGACAGACCATTGACGATAGTTTGACTGGGCGCAATTCTTCCATACTGTCGTTACGCATTGTACCCGCTTTCCAATCGTGTAGTGAGAGCATGTCCCATGCGGGCTGCGGGTGTCTTCCGGTCAACGGCGTGTTCAAAGGCCCTCTCTTTGTTCTCTCTTTAACATCTCCCCAAAAATTCCCACTCCCTTCTCCTAGTCTGACGCATGTTCACATTAATGCCTGGGTCCTTATTTAAAGCGATACATGCGAGCCAGGTCTCTGGCATCCCTTTCTACTGGCTGCAATGCCAGCCGTTTTCTATTTCCTCCTACCAGCGTTCGCTGCCTTGAAAGCTGTGCTCGCAGTCAACTCTCAGGTTAGTCAGTTAAGCAATGTGTAACTGCAGCCTCGCCCCTGAGTTTTACCCTCAGCCATATGTATGGAAGAACGTCAAAACTGGTGAGGAGTTACAAGATTATTCTGTCAATGCTCATCTTAACATTCTTAGGCGGGGGAGGAGGTTTCGTACCTGGTATCGTCTTCAGGTGAGCGTGGTCGACGGCTGTGTTCACCTGATCTGACCGCTTTCTACAGCACAAAACAGCAGGGGGTCGCCTATGCGCGCACAGACATAGGCGGGATCTACAAGCTAAATGCAGACGATACCTGGACCCCTCTGATGGACTGGGTTGGCAATGCTAATTGGGGCGATTGGGGTCCGGAGTCGCTTGCCCTTGATCCGACCGATGCGAAGAAGCTCTATGTCGCCACCGGTGAGGTTACATGTTTGAAATTATGCCGGATCCTAATTGCTCTAGGCATGTACACCAACTGGTGGGATATGGAGGTTCAACCTGGACGCATAGCAAGCTGCCTTTCAAAATACATAACAACTCCATATCTAGATCGTGTGCATGCTGATTTTCCCAGCTTGGCAGCAACATGCCTGGGCGTGGTCTCGGCGAGCGGTTGGCGGTCGACCCCAAGCTACCGAGTGTTCTGTATTTCGGTGCCCGGAGCGGGCATGGCCTCTGGAAATGTGAGCGCTCGTTTTATTTTATGCTTATCTCGGCGTTTCTGGGCTTACCGATGGTCAGCTACCGACAGTGGAGTAACTTGGTCCAGAGTCACTAGCTTCACCTGGCCTGGTGTGTGTCCTGTTGTCTGTCCTGACCCTAGCTCCTTAATAGCGTACATTTTAGGAACCTACATAGAGAACCCGAGTGATGCCAGCGGCTTCGCAAACGATATAGTCGGTATTTCCTGGGTCACATTCGATTCTACATCTGGTA
>WNFL01041796.1_pt1 | contig 19550 bp, 16 predicted proteins | sample 5400361 | NCBI WGS metagenome assembly WNFL01 (sample SAMN13153351, study PRJNA577476) | soil metagenome | isolation source: 40 cm soil on Douglas fir-dominated hillslope | place: USA:California | collected 2013-09-17
GTTGAGAATAGCAATGCCAAAGGGGGCAGTCACTCCCGCGAGTATCCCAAGTCGGAGCGTCCGCTTCGGAGAAAGCCCTTCGGTCCGCCGAATGCCCGCAATTGGCCGATTCACGACTGTCCTTGGGACCGGCTCTAGTTCGCCTGAATCGGCAGTGGGGTTGCTACCTTCAAGTCCATGGCCCAAGGATTCAAATTCCAGGGACTGGAGGAATCTTGAAGGAATCGCTCGTAGATGGCTCGATAGCGTGCGCCGTTATTTTCGGACTGCTCGACCGACCAAAATTCGCGGCCGATGAGATAGTCGCTCTGCAGGTCTTGCCAGGAAGCAAAGGTTTGCTGCAGCCGAAGGGCGGCTGGCATGATGATATCCCATGCCTCGGTGTCGGAAAGATACCCCGCGAGGTAGCCCCAGCGGCAGAGTGAAATGTAGCGAACCAGATCCCAGGCGAGGATTCCCTTTTGACCAAGAGCACGGTGATGCTTATGGACGATGTCCAGTTGATTGGCGACTTGTGGGTTACTGTCCGCCGCGGCTTCAATGCTTATGAATTCACGTTCAGTTAGGGCATTCACGCGACGCCCAAGCTCCTCGAATTCGGTGCGGTGACCCTCGAATTGTAGCCACTTCAGCATTCTCAATAGATCACCGCGATTGTTGACGTCCCACCACTGCGATAACACGCGCTTGCCGACCTCCACACCGTCCGGGGTCACCTCCGTCCCTGCGAGCAAGTCGTGCTGATGCCGGTTAATCTCGAAAATGATGGCGGTTGTCGCCAGGGCCCAGGCATGAGGGCTGTTGGGCGCAGCGTAAGTTCTGTAAGCGATCGCTCGTTTCGCTTCGACGTCCGATAGGACGGGCGAAATGGCGCGGTTCGGCGGCGTGGTACCGGCGGCTGTTGCGGGCGGAGTGGTGACAGTATGGGTACAGCTCGACGTTGCGATGGCTGCCAGGAGTAGAACGCTGGCTAACGGGCATGTTTTAACGGGTCTCATGGACGTCCCTGTTGTCAGATGCCCTATTTGAGCAATTTGCGGGGCAAAGTAACGTGCGGAGGATCTCAGATACTCCAGATCCTTACACGGCGTTAAGGAGAGGCCGGATCTGAGGGGCGGCGGTGTTGGCCTCGATACGGCGAAGAAAGAAAGTCGCCATCAATGACGCGGAAGCGGAGATCGTGCGTGCGATTTTTGACTTGTACCTACACGGGCACGCGGGCCGGAGCATGGGATTCAAGGAAATCGTTAAGCACTTGAACGCCCGGCAGCTGCGTATGCGCGGTGGGGTTTGGGGAATCCAAAAGGTCTACAAGATCTTGTCGAGCCCCACCTATCAAGGTGAGTTGTTCTACAACGTCATCGACTCCAAAGCCGGCAAGAAGCGGCCGCCGGCGGACTGGATCGCCATCCAGGTCGACCGCATTGTGGATTCAGAGACATTCCAGCGCGCGCGGCAACGGCGAGAGGGCCGTAGGCCATCTGCCGTGCCGCCCCCTTAGTGTCCTCACCTATCCTACTTACGGGCCTTCTGAAATGCGGTCACTGTCATGCAGGCATGACGCTGACGACCGGAAAGAGTGGCAAGTATCGTTACTACAAGTGCACCACGCGAGTGAATAAGGGCAACGCGCAATGCCCAAGCCGCAATATTCCGATGGAGAAACTCGACGAGCTCGTTCTGGAGCAGTTGGCGAGCCGGGTCTTCGCGCCCCGACGACTGCAACTGATATTGACGGAGGCTCGAAAAAGTATCCGGGCACGCACGGCAGTGGATCGCCAGAAGATCGCGACCCTTCAAGGTGAGCTGCGCAAAGCGGATGAGCGGCTGTCAAAGATCTACGAGGCAGTAGAGACCGGGATCTTGCCATTGGATGAGACCTTGCAACGGCGCGTACAGCTGGCGAAGGCATCCCGCGAGAACGTATTTAATCGAGATCGCCGGACTGCGCCGGCTTAAGACACTGCCCGTGGAGCGCATCCTGCCGAGCCAGGTCGAGGCTTTCGGCATCATCATCGGCAAGAGGCTGAGAGACCGCGCGTCGGCGTTCGGGCGGGACTACCTGCGAGCGGTCGTGGACAAGGTCGTCGTCAACGGCGACACCGCGACCATCTCCGGAAGCAACGCCAAACTGATGAGAGCGGTGGGCGCTAAGAAGCCCTTGGCGGGACAAGTGCCCAGTTTCATCCATGATTGGTGCGCCCGGAGAGATTGCTCGCGGCTGCGCCGCTCGTCCTCCGCTTCGCTCCGGACCGCCGCCGCGCTGCGCGCGGCAGCGTCCAACCCGGCGCAGGCGCCGGGTTGTCGAACTCGGCTTGTTGTCTGCCGGGAGTTCGAATCACAGCCTCAAGCTGTCGGAACCGGCAAAGGGTTCTCAGACCGGAATATGATGGTGCGCCCGGAGAGATTCGAACTCCCGGCCTCCTGGTTCGTAGCCAGGCGCTCTATCCAACTGAGCTACGGGCGCGCAAGGGGCGCGAATATTACCACATCAATCGGCGAGCGCCATTCCGATGCGATTTGCCTAGGGGGCCGCCCGGACGGGCGTTATCCCCGCCTCGTCGCTGTCNNNNAGGGGCGCGAATATTACCACATCAATCGGCGAGCGCCATTCCGATGCGATTTGCCTAGGGGGCCGCCCGGACGGGCGTTATCCCCGCCTCGTCGCTGTCGCAGTAACCTGAACGCAAACGTCGAGAATTTACGTAACGCTTGGCCGAGAGGGAGGGATTGACTCGGGCCCTTGGCCCTCGCCCTGCGGGCGACGCGTACGCGTCGTCCAAAATCGCCTTCGGCGATTTTGTCGAAGCTTCGGTTCGAACCCCAATCCTTTCGCAGAAATAGAACGTTCAGGTGAGGTCAAGACACCTCACCTGAACGTTCTATGTGGCGGAGAGGGAGGGATTCGAACCCTCGATGGGCTTTTGACCCATACGCCCTTAGCAGGGGCGCGCCTTCGACCACTCGGCCACCTCTCCGGACGGGGACGGGAACCTGCCCATTCGCGGAGCGCCGGATGATACCCGTCCGGAGCAGTCCAGGTAAAGCTAAAGGGGTCCGAACGCTACCAGTTAAGCGTCGTCAACAATCTTGGCGACGGGAGCGCCAGATCGGGGATCTTGACCCTCTTCGCGCTTGATGCGCTCGTAGATCTCCTCCCGGTGAACAGCCACATCCTTGGGCGCGTTGACTCCAATTCGGACTTGGTTGCCCTTTACGCCCAATACGGTCACCGTGACTTCGTTGCCGATCATCACGGTCTCGCCGACACGCCTAGTCAATATCAACATAATCGAGCTCCTAAGCTTCCCTGGCACTGCAGCGACGACAGACTGCTGTAAATATCGCGTCGCCATCAAGCGTTCGTCCGAGATCGAGGCGGCGGATATCACATACCACCGCGAGAATTCCTCAATCGACCTGACTCAAGAATACAAGAATCCGAAAGGCAATTGTTGCAACTTCATATCAAAAAAACAAACCGTTCAATTAGCCAGCTGGTTGCGTATCAGGGATTCCACGCCGGCCAACGCCTTCCCTAAATTCTCCGGCTGCGTTCCGCCCGCCTGTGCGAAGTCAGCGCGGCCACCGCCCTTGCCGCCCACCTGCGCGGCGACGGCGCTCGCGATTTCTCCGGCCCTCATCCGAGTCAGCAAATCCGCTGATACGCCCGCTACCAACACCACTTTGCCGTCTTGGACGGTCGCCAGCACGATTACGGAGGAACCCAGCTTCCCCTTGAGCTGATCGACCGCATCGCGCAATGATTTGGCGTCCGCTCCGTCGATCTGCGCAGCCAAAACCTTAATCCCGCCCACGTCCTTTGCTTGAGATGTTAAATCGCCGCCCTGGCCGCTCGCGAGTTTGGATTTGAGCTGCTGCACCTCCTTTTCCAGTCTGCGAGAGCGCTCGACGAGTTCACGGACCTTCTCGTCCACATCCTCTCGGCTGCCCCGAAGCAACGCAGCAATGTCGCGCAATACCTCGTCGGTGTGCACGACCCACTCGTATGCCGTCTTACCGGTGATCGCCTCCACGCGGCGTACTCCGGCCGCAACACCCGATTCGCTCAAAATCTTGAAGAAACCGATATCGCCAGATCGTTCGACGTGGGTACCGCCGCAGAGTTCCATCGAAAAATCGCCGATAGAAAGCACACGAACGTCGCTCTCATATTTTTCGCCGAATAGCGACATCGCGCCCGCGGCGACCGCCTCGTCGAGCGCCATCACCCGTGTTTCCACCGGCGAATTTTCGCGAATCGCCGAATTCACCAGGTCCTCGACGCGCCGCAATTCCTCGATCGACAGCGCTTGAGTGTGTGAAAAATCGAAGCGCAGGCGATCCGCGGCAACCAGGGAACCCTTCTGCTCGACATGGAGCCCAAGCACCTTTCTCAGGGCGGCGTGCAGCAAGTGCGTCGCCGAATGATTGAGAGCAATGGCAGTTCGGCGCTCTGAGTCGACCTGGGCTTCGACAACATCGCCCACTCGCAACTCTCCGGCGTCGAGCACGCCGAGATGGACAAATGACGCTCCGATCTTCTGCGTGTCGCGCACGGTGAAGCGCGCTGCCGCGCCGACGAGTACGCCGGCATCTCCGATTTGGCCGCCGCTTTCCGCGTAAAACGGCGTGTGATCGAGCACGACCTGACCTTCTTGGCCTGGCCGCAGGACGTCGACCAAGGCGCCGTCGAAAATCAGCGAGGTCACCACACCCTTGTCGTTCAGGCGGTCGTACCCCAAGAAGTCGGTCTTCCCCGACAGTTTCACCGAGTCGCGCAGCTCCGATCCGAATTTGCTCGCCGCGCGCGCGCGGCCCCGCTGCGCTTCCATTGCGGAGTCGAAACCCGCCTGGTCGATGGTGAGACCGCGTTCGCGCGCCACATCGGCCGTCAAATCGAGCGGGAATCCGTAGGTGTCGTACAACCGGAACACGGTTTCGCCCGGAATTACCGTCGATGTCAGTTTCGCAGCTTCCGCATCGAGCAGCGCCATGCCGGTGGTCAACGTCTCGGCAAATCGGCTCTCTTCCTGTGCCAGCACTTGGGTTGCACGCGTTTCGCCGCTCACCAACTCGGTGTAGTACGCACCCATTTCCCGCACCAGGCTCGGCACCAGCTTATGGAAAAACGGCTGGGTCTGACCGAGCTTGTAGCCATGGCGAATCGCGCGCCGGATGATGCGTCGCAATACATAGCCGCGGCCTTCATTCGAGGGGACCACGCCATCGTCGATCAAGAATGTGCAGGCGCGGATGTGGTCGGCAATCACCCGCAGGCTCGACGATTCGAGATCATCGGTGCCGGTGACCTCCGCGGCCGAGCGGATCAGCGATTTGAACAAATCGATGTCGTAGTTGCTGTGCACGCCTTGCATGACGGCCGCTACGCGCTCCAACCCCATCCCCGTGTCCACCGACGGCTTGGGCAACGGTACCATCACGCCGTCCGATGAGCGGTCGTATTGCATGAACACGAGGTTCCAGATCTCGACGTAGCGGTCGCCGTCCTCGTCGGGCGAACCCGGCGGGCCCCCCGCGATCTCCGCGCCATGATCGTAGAAAATTTCCGAGCAGGGCCCGCACGGGCCGGTCTCGCCCATGGACCAGAAATTGGATTCATCGCCCAGACGGGTACAGCGCGTGGGATCGATGCCGATTTCCTCCGTCCAGATCCGCTGCGCTTCGTCGTCCTCCTCGAACACAGTCACCCACAGCCGATCCTTCGGAATCCCCAGAGTTCCGGTGATGAAGTTCCAAGCGAAGTGAATGGCCTCCCGCTTGAAGTAGTCGCCGAAGCTGAAATTACCCAGCATTTCGAAAAACGTGTGGTGCCTGGCGGTGTAGCCGACATTCTCCAAGTCGTTGTGCTTGCCGCCGGCGCGAACGCAGCGCTGCGCAGTGGCCGCGCGCGAATAGCCGCGCACCTCCTTGCCGAGGAATAGATCCTTGAACTGAACCATGCCGGCGTTGGTGAACAACAGCGTGGCGTCATTCCCGGGCACGAGCGAACTGGATGGCAATACCGCATGCCCGTTCTTGCGAAAGAATTCCAGGAAGCTCCCCCGGATTTCCGAACTCGTCATCGATTTCAATCTAGCGTCGCGTTTCATGTCACTACTTGTCTGAATCAAGGTCAATATCAAAGCCTAGGGCCGTGCGTATCTGAGCGCTCGTGAACCCCCGGTAACCCAGGAATCGTACTTGCCGCTGTCTGTCAGCGTAAGTGCCCGGCACCCTCGCGCCAAATTTCTTTTGCCGGGCTTGTCGCAGATGCACAATCCAGTCGGGAAAGGCATCGAGACATTCCTCGACCAGGGTGCCCTCCAAGCCGTGGCGGCGCAAATCGGCGCGTACGCGCAGCGGCCCCTGTCCCCGGGCAGCATGATAGGCCACGAAATTCTCGGTGTAGCGCCGGTCATCCAGCAATTTTTCGGCGCGCAGCGCTTCGAGCAGCGGGGCAACGACCACCGCATCGTAACCTTTCTCGAGCAGTTTACGGCGTAAATCCTCGCTGGCGTGGTCGCGGCGAGCGAGCGCATCGAGCGCCGCAACGCGAGCCGCGCGCGCGTCGAGGGGCTCGACCTCTTGGCGACGCAGGGCGTTACGCCTCTTTGATGTCGCCGCCCCGATTCATGGTCGCCTTTTCCGGAATCAATTTGGTGCGGATCTGCCCTTCGATGTCCTTGGCGATCTCGGGATGCTGCTGCAGGAAGGTGCGGGCATTGTCCTTGCCCTGTCCGATCCGCTCACCCTTGTAGCTGTACCAGGATCCGGACTTCTCCACCAGATTGTGCAGAACACCGATCTCGATGAGTTCGCCTTCCTTGGAGATGCCCGTGCCGTACATGATTTCGAATTCGGTTTCCCGGAACGGCGGCGCCACCTTGTTCTTGACCACCTTGACTCTGGTCATCGATCCGACCACTTCTTCGCCATTCTTGATCGCCCCGATGCGCCGGATGTCCATGCGCACCGACGAATAGAACTTCAGAGCGTTGCCGCCGGTGGTGGTTTCGGGATTGCCGAACATGACGCCGATTTTCATGCGGATCTGATTGATGAAAATGACGATGGTGTTCGATCGCTTGATGTTGCCGGTCAGTTTGCGCAGCGCCTGCGACATGAGCCGCGCCTGCAAGCCCATGTGCTGATCGCCCATCTCGCCTTCGATTTCTGCCTTCGGCGTGAGCGCGGCCACCGAGTCGACCACCACTACATCCACCGCGCCGGACCGCACCAGCATGTCGGTGATTTCCAGCGCCTGCTCGCCGGTATCGGGTTGCGAGACGAGCAAGTCGTTGACTTTGACACCGAGCTTTTCCGCGTACACCGGATCGAGCGCATGCTCGGCGTCAACGAAGGCGGCTGTGCCGCCAAAACTCTGCGCCGACGCGATGATAGCCAACGTCAGCGTGGTTTTGCCCGACGACTCCGGCCCGAAAATTTCGATGACGCGGCCGCGCGGAATGCCGCCCACGCCGAGCGCAATATCGAGTCCCAAGGAACCCGTGGGGATCGAATCCACCTCGTAGGTGGCGCCGGCATCGCCCAGGCGCATGACCGAGCCTTTGCCGAACTGTTTTTCTATCTGGCTCAGCGCCGCTGCGAGAGCCTTCTTGCGATTCTCTTCCATTGGGAGTCCTCAACAAAGTGTGGCGCCATTATTTCATATTCAGCGCCCGACGCTCATCTCATATGCACCGATGTTGCAGAGATTTCTATGGTTTCGGTGTTTCATACAGTAGTTGCCAGGTATCGACTACTGTATAGACAGAGCGTGCGCCGCTGGTATCGGAGCGTACCAGACTGAATGATCGCGCAGTCCAATCGAACGGAGACATTGCTGGCAGCACAGGGGCTTGCGCGACCTTCCTCGCGAGCGTGATATGCGTACGCGGCGGCGCGTGAGGGTACTCGAGGTTCAGGTGAGGCTGCAGCGCGAGATCCCGATGCAATTGCGCCCACAGCAGGGTCAACGAAGCCGGCGATTCCCGCGCAACGGCCACTACCACTTGCGGATCCCGCCAGTAGTCGTACGCGTCGAACCGAATGGTACAGGCTGCGGCCCGCTGTGCGCGCCCGATCTGCTGCAACACGGCGAGTTGAGGCATCGAGACTTCGCCGACAAATGCCAGCGTGGTGTGATAATTCTCTTGCGGTACGGGCCGCGCATCGACGGCCACGCGAAGCGCCAGAGCCGCCTTTGCGATATGCGCTCGCGCGTCATCATCCGGCCACAGCGCGAAGAACAGCCTCACGTCGGAACCTCCCGATGCTCGCTCACTTGCCGAGCAGCCCTTCGAGCGCCGCCCGCACGGTTTTGCGCCGCACGGCTTCGCGGTCACCGCGGAAGTGTTTGAGTTGTACGGCAATACGTACCGCGCGACCGCGCCGCTCCGCCCAACCCAGCCAAACCGTTCCAACCGGCTTGCCGGGCACCGCCCCGCCCGGGCCGGCAATGCCGGTCACCGCCACGGCGCGCTGCGCTCCCGTGCGCCGGAGCGCGCCCGCGGCCATCGCTCGGACGGCAGCTTCGCTGACCGCCCCGTCGCTACGCAGCACCGAGCGCGAAACCCCGAGCCTGCGCACCTTGGACTCGTTGCTGTAGGTGACGAAGCCCTCGGCGAACCACTGCGAACTCCCGGCGATATCGGTCAATGCTTTGGCGATCCAACCGCCGGTGCACGATTCCGCCGTCGCCACGCTGTGTCGGTTCGCCAACAAGCGCCGGCCGACGCGGGCGGCGAGTCGTGCGAGTTCGAGATCTGTGTTCGGCATCTGCCTAGAATTTCGACCACGTCAGGTGATCTTTATCGATGGACTTGAGGTCGGGCGTCCCGGCCTGACGCATCATGGTGCGAAGCTCGCGCGTCAATATGTCGCTGACGGCCTCGACGCCGGCTTGGCCGAAGGCGGCGACACCCCAGGCCTGCGGGCGCCCGATACCGACGGCCGTCGCACCCAGAGCCAGCGCCTTGAAGATATCCGTACCGCGGCGAATGCCGCCGTCGATCAACACCGGTATTCGGCCGTCAACGGCGGCTACGATTTCCGGAAGGCACTCGATGGTCGACCGCAGCGTCTCCTCTTGTCGTCCGCCATGATTCGACACCACGATCCCATCAACACCTGCGTGAAATGCCTGCGTCGCATCCTCCGCCGTCACGACGCCCTTGACCAAGAATTTGACGGTCACCAATTTGCGCAGACGTTCGAGATAGTCTCCCGAGAGGGTCGTCGGCAAGAGTTGCGTGACCCGAGACACGTCGACGCCGACAAACATCGGCGCTTTGCGCCACATGTCGTGAGAACCCCCGACATGACATTGCGTGCACTCTCGGCCGTCGCGCCGCATGGCGCGCAGTAATGTCTCGCTGTTCCGTCCCGGAGGACCATCGACGGTGAGCAAGATTGCGGTACAGCCCGCTTTCTCTGCGCGGCGCACGATCGCCTCGGTCACGCGCCAGTCGTCCGTGGCGTACAGTTGCTGCCACACGGGCGCATTGCGCGCTGCGGTCACCTCTTCGACCGAACACGAAGATCCGGTCGACAACATCATTTCAACGTCTCGGCTCGCGCATGCCCGCGCCACTGCAACTTCAGCCTCCGGATGGAACGCACGCATGCTCGATACCGCGGAGAAGTAGAAGGGCTGCTTCCATAGACTTCCCAGGACGCTGCGCCGGGTATCGAGCTTGCTGACATCGACAAATCGGCGCGAGCGAATCTCGATGTGTGAATACGCCTCGTGATTCAGGAACACGGTGCGGTCATCATCGACCCCCGTTGCCAAGTATCCGAAGTGCGCAGGGGGCAGTTTGGCTCGCGCCAAGGCTTCGAAATCCGCAACGTTGAGCACCTGATCGGCGGTGGCGGGCGCCCCACCCATGTGCGGCTCGGCCGCCGCCTGACTCAGGCCAAGCCGCGGCATCCCGAGCAGCGCCGGTGCAGCCGCCAAGCCGCTGAGAATCCGGCGACGCGTTCGAGAAGGAGAATCTTCGTGATGCATCGCGCCGCCTTTTGACGTTGTTGGTATGGGCGTACCCGCAGATAGCAAGAATGCCGGATGCAGTCAACTCAAAAACCGGTCCGGAGATCGTTCTTACGCAACGTACAATACGCCGGCGTGACCACCAACCCGACATCCACAAGCCCCGCCGTCGCCGGCTCCGGGCAAGAACACACCCCCATGATGCAGCAATACCTGCGCATCAAGGCACAGCATCCCGACGTGCTGCTGTTCTATCGCATGGGTGATTTCTACGAGATGTTCTACGACGACGCGCGCCGCGCCGCGGAGCTCCTGGATATTGCGCTCACCCAGCGCGGCGCCTCGGCCGGCGCGCCGATTCCCATGGCCGGTGTGCCGGCGGTCACTCTGGATACATACCTTGCGAAGCTGGTCCGCAAGGGCGCGTCGGTCGCGATCTGCGAGCAGCGCGGCGAACCCGGAAAAACCAAGGGTCCGATGGAGCGCGAAGTGGTGCGCATCGTGACGCCGGGTACCCTCACCGATGAAGCTCTCTTGGAGGAGCGGCGCGACAACCTGCTCGCGAGCGTCTTCGGAGCGAACGGCCGCTTCGGCCTTGCATGGCTGGATCTCTCGGCCGGCCGCTTCAGCGTCATGGAGCTCGCCGGCACCGCGGCGCTCGAGGCGGAGATCGAGCGGCTGCGTCCCGCCGAATTGTTGGCGCCCGATGGCGTACAACCAGCTCTTGCCCCCGGGCTCAAGGATCGACCCTGGCGGCTGCGGGCGCCCTGGCATTTCGATACCGAGTCCGCGGCGCGTGCGCTCAGCGAACAATTCCGTACCCGCGACCTCGCCGGTTTCGGCTGCGACGACAAGCCGTTAGCCATCGCCGCGGCCGGCGCGCTGCTTGCCTATGTGCGAGAAACCCAGAAATCGGCCCTGCCGCACCTGTTGTCGATCACCACCGAAGAGCGCGATGCCGCTCTCATCATGGACCCCGCGACCCGCCGCAACCTGGAGCTCGACGAAAGCCTGGCCGGAAAGCCCGAGTTGACCCTGGCGGGCGTCTTCGACCGTACGGCAACCGCCATGGGCGCACGCATGCTGCGCCGCTGGCTGCATCGGCCGCTGCGCGATCGCGGCACCTTGCGCGCCCGCTACCAGGCGGTCGCGACGCTGATGGACTCGGCCCAACACACGGCGGTCGCGGAACCCTTGAAGGCCATCGGCGACCTGGAGCGCATCGTCGCGAGAATCGCCCTGCGCTCGGCGCGGCCGCGGGACCTCGCGCAGCTGCGCGCGGCGCTCGCCGTCCTGCCCCAGCTGCAACAACTCCTCGGCATGGCGCCGTCCCCGCTGCTGCAGGAGCTCATCGCCGAGCTCGCCCACCACCACGACAATCACAAGGCCGACCACGCCCTGCTGGCCAAAGCCATCGTCGAGTCGCCTCCGCACTACCTGCGCGACGGCGGCGTGATCGCCGCCGGCTACGATGCGGAACTCGACGAGCTGCGCCTCCTCGGCAGCAACACCGAGCAGTTCCTGCTCGACCTCGAGCGCAAGGAGCGCGAGCGCACCGGCCTCTCCAGCCTGAAACTCGGCTTCAACCGGGTGCAGGGCTTTTTCATCGAGGTGAGCCGCGGTCAAGCCGACAGGGTGCCGCCAGACTACCTGCGCCGCCAAACCGTGAAATCCGCCGAACGGTTCATCACTCCCGAATTGAAATCCTTCGAGGACAAGGTCTTGGGAGCGCGCGATCGAGCCCTCGCGCGCGAGAAGGCGTTGTACGAGGCGCTGCTCGATCATCTGACCTCGCGTCTGCCCGCCTTGCAGTCGACCACGGCCGCGATCTCGCAAATCGATGTGCTCAACTGCTTCGCGGAGCGCGCCGCCGCCCTGGATTGCGTGCAGCCCGAATTGGTCGACGAACCGATGCTGCTGATCGACGGCGGGCGCCATCCGGTGGTCGAGCGCGCCGGCCGCGAACCCTTCGTGCCCAACGACCTGCGCTTCGACGACTCGCGCCGCATGCTGATCATCACCGGCCCGAACATGGGCGGCAAGAGCACCTACATGCGCCAGACCGCGCTCATTGCCATTCTGGCTCATATCGGCTGCTATGTGCCGGCCCGCCGCGCGGTGCTGGGGCCCCTGGATCGCATTTTCACCCGCATCGGCGCCTCCGACGATCTGGCGGGCGGCCGCTCGACCTTCATGCTCGAAATGACTGAGACGGCAAACATTCTCAACAACGCCACTGCCAAGAGCCTGGTGCTCATGGACGAGGTCGGCCGCGGCACCAGCACTTTCGACGGCCTCTCGCTCGCCTGGGCCTGCGCCGCGTACATCGCCCGCAAAATCCGCGCCTTCACCTTGTTCGCCACTCACTACTTCGAACTGACCAGTCTCGCCGGCGAGGCGCCGGGAGTGGTCAACGTGCATGTCGAAGCGGTGGAACACGGCGAGACTCTGGTGTTCCTGCACAGCGTCCGGGAAGGTCCGGCGAATCAGAGTTATGGATTGCAGGTGGCGGCCCTCGCCGGTATCCCGAAATCCGTGACGGCACAGGCCCGCCGCTACCTGACCGAACTGGAGCGCGAGCGCGACGCGCTGCGAACCTCCACCTCACCACAAGCCGAACTAGCCTTGTTCGCCCCCGCGCCGGCGCCGGCGCCGCCGCAATCCGCGGCACTCGAGGCCTTGCGCGCGCTCGACCCGAATTCTTTGAGTCCCCGCGAAGCGTTGGATTTATTGTTCCGCCTGCAGCAGTTGGACCGCGGCGACGGTCCCTAGCCGCTCCGCGCCGCCCCTGCGAATCGACCCGTACTCAAGAAAGCGCCCGCGGCACGCGCCACCGGCGCCGAGAACAGCATCCCCGTATGGCTCACCCGCAGCACCACGCGGTCCGCCGTGCCGTCGAGTTGGGTCTCCTCGACCAAGATGGTGCCGTCGCTCGGACCCCCAAGCGTCCCGACCAGGCGGCCCAAACCCACCCCCAAATCCCCCGCGATGACGCCCAGATCACGCGCGCCATTCCAGCGGCGCCGGCGCGACCCGAGCAATTCTTCAGCCACGCCCAGCCCCATGATTTTCTTGCCGAAAGGCAGCCGCGCCAAGTTCTGTGCCGTGCGGCTGCCCTGCAAGGGCGAGCCCAGGAGCACGATCCGTCCCGGCGGCAGGCGCGCCTGCGCCTCCGGGCCCTCCTCGAACAGTTTCAAGATCACGAGCCCCCCCAGGCTGTGCCCGACCAAGTGCAGAGTATCGGCGCGGATTGCCGACAGGAACTTCGCCAGAGCCCGCGCATTGCTGGTGGCATCGGCTGCGACCGACGGATATGAAAAGGTCCGCGCCTCGGCCTTCAAGTCCTGCGACAGTCGCCGCCGCAGCCAAACGGACTCGCCGCCGCGCTGCCACAACCCGTGTACGTATACGACGACGGTGGTCACCACGCCGAGCCCAGGCGCAGCGTCTCGATGACGGCGCGATTGGTGCTCGAGGTGACCATTTCGGCCGCCTCGGCGCCCGACGCCCATTTGAAGCGCACATGCTCCGAGTCGCTCAAGGTCACCGGCACGCGCTGCGCCAGCCTCAAGGAGAAGGCGTGTTCGAGATTGCGTGTGATCCCGGGCGCGTACACCTTGCCGAACGCCGGCAGGATGTCGTACACCTGGGTCCACTGCAGATTGACCAGGACCCCCTGCCGGATGCCGGTTTCCTCAACCACCTCGCGTCGCGCCGCGCTATCGGCGAATTCGCCCCATTCCAGGCTGCCCGTCACCGATTGCCAGAAACCAGCGGGACGGCGCCGCTCCAACAGCAGAAATTCGCCGCCGTCGGTATGAATCACGATCAACACCGATTCCGGGCGACGATAGGGTTGTTCGGTCACTCGATCTTTGTACGGTCATCGGTCTTGGCTGGTACGCGCAGGCGAATGTGCAACTCCTTGAGCTGCGCCTCGCTGACCTCGGTCGGCGCATCCATCAAGAGATCCGCCGCCGTCTGTGTCTTCGGGAAGGCGATCACATCGCGAATGCTGTCCGCTCCGGCCATCAACATCGCCAGCCGATCCAGCCCGAAGGCGATGCCGCCATGCGGCGGCGCGCCGAATTTGAGCGCATCCAACAGGAATCCGAACTTGGTGCGCGCCTCTTCCGGCGAAATACCCAGCAAATCGAACACCACCGACTGCAGTTCCTGCGAATGAATGCGCACCGAGCCGCCGCCGATTTCCGAGCCGTTGAGCACCATGTCGTAGGCTTTGGCAGTGGCCTCGCCGGGGCTCGCCGCCAAGGCCGCGTAGTCCAAGTTCGCCGGACTCGTGAACGGATGATGCATGGCCTGCCAGCGCTTCGCGTCCGCGTCCCACTCGAACATGGGGAAATCCACGACCCATAACGGCCGCCATCCCGCGGCCACGAGCTTCAAGTCCTGGCCGACCTTGAGGCGCAGCGCGCACAGGGCGTCGCTCACCACCTTGCCGCTGTCGGCGCCGAAGAAAATCAAGTCGCCGTCCGCGGCGCCCGTGCGCTCGAGAATTCCGCCTACCGCCGCGTCGCTCAAGAACTTCAAGATGGGCGACTGCAGGCCCTCGCGGCCCTTGGCAACGTCGTTGACCTTGACGTAGGCCAGGCCCTTCGCGCCGTAGCGCGCCACATACGCCGCGTAGTCGTCGATCTCCTTGCGCGACAGCCGGCCGCCCTGCGGCACGCACAATGCCGCCACGCGGCCGCGCGGGTCCGCCGCCGGCCCCGCGAACACCTTGAAGTCGCAGCCCCGGACGAGGTCCGCCACGTCGACCAACTCGAGCGGCACCCGCAAATCAGGCTTGTCCGACCCGTAGCGGCGCATCGCCTCGGCGTAGCTCATCCGCGGCATGGGGTTCGGCAATTCGACGTCGAGCACTTGCTTGAACAAATGCCGCACCAGCCCTTCCATCAGATCCTGAATCTGCGTTTGCTCGAGAAACGAGGTCTCGATGTCGAGCTGAGTGAATTCCGGCTGCCGATCGGCGCGCAAATCCTCGTCGCGGAAGCAACGCACGATCTGATAGTAGCGGTCGAACCCGGAAATCATCAGCAATTGCTTGTAGATCTGCGGCGATTGCGGCAGGGCGAAAAATTTGCCGGCATGCGTGCGGCTCGGCACCAGGTAATCCCGCGCGCCTTCCGGAGTCGCCTTCGACAGCATGGGCGTTTCGATGTCGATGAATCCCGCGTCATCGAGATAGTGCCGCATCGCGCGCGTGATCCGGTGACGCAGCAGCAATCGCTCGCGCATGTCCTCGCGGCGCAGGTCGAGGTAACGGTAGCGCAGCCGCACCTCTTCGCTGACGAACTCATCGAGTTGAAAGGGCAGCGGCTCGGAGCGATTCAAGATCTCGAGCTCGTGGCACAAGAGCTCGACTTGGCCCGACTTCAAATGGGTGTTCGCGGTGCCCGGCGGGCGCACCCTCACCAATCCGGTGATCTTCAGCACGAACTCGTTGCGCACCCGCTCGGCCATGGCGAACATCGCCGCCCTGTCCGGGTCGAACACGACCTGCAGCAGCCCCTCGCGATCGCGCAAATCAACGAAGATGACGCCGCCATGGTCGCGGCGGCGATGAGCCCAACCCGCCACAGTGACAACCTTGCCGGTCAGCGACTCGTTGACCTGCCCGCAATAATGAGTGCGCATACGCGAAAACAACCCCAGGGAAAGCGCGCGATGCTAAGGCTTGCACGCGGTGCGGGCAAGTCCAAGCCCGGTCAAACTTGGCTCAGCGTCGGCGAGTTGCCTTGGGCGCAGCCTTCTTGATCGGTCTTCGCGCGGAGGTTTTGCCGCGCGAGGTCGTACGCCCCCGCGACGCACTCTTGCCGGAGCCGGTCGCAACGGCCCGCTTCGCGGACCCCGCAGGCGTCTTCTCCGCCGGCTTGTCGGCGGCCTTGTCCTTGGAACCCGCCTCCTTGGCGCCGGCGCCGTCCGAACCCTTGGCGTCTTTCCCGTTGCCGTTCTTGCCGTTGCCGTCCTTGCCGTTGCCTTCCTTGCCCTTGGCGTCCGCGCCCGCAGCCGCCCCCTCTTTCGCAGTGTCCTTGGACGCATCCTTGGCGGTGTCCGCGGTTGCCTCCTTGGATGCCTCCGCTTCCGGCCGATCGGCAAGATTGCGCTTGTTGTCCTGATCGCCCTTGAAATCGGTCTCGTACCAACCGCCGCCCTTGAGGCGAAACACCGGCGCCGACATCAAGCGCTGAAGCTGCGACTTCCCGCAATGCGGGCATTTCCTCAGCGGCGCATCACTGATCTTTTGCATGGCCTCGAGATCGTGGCCGCAGTTCTTGCATTGGTATTCGTAAAAAGGCATGTCTTTCCTGTTGTCAGACCCTACTCACTCGACCCGCCGAAGTATAGCGAACGCCGCGCCCGCCCGCGTCGCAGCCATCCCCGCCACAGCCTCTGCCCCACCGCAGCCTCAATGCACTCGTTCCTTCTCGAACACCAGCGCGTCGCGCTTCAGCTTGGCGACCACCCGGTCGCCGGCCACGAACTCCCCGCTCAGGATCTTCTGCGCCAGGGGGTTCTCGATCTGCGCTTGAATGGCACGCTTCAAGGGCCGTGCACCATACACCGTGTCGAAGCCCGCTTCGCCGATCTTGTCGCGCGCGTCATCGTCCAATCTGAGAGTGATGTCGCGCTCCGCCAGTCTCTGCCGTAAGCGTCCCAACTGGATATCGACGATGGCCCGAATCTGCTCACGCCCAAGGGAATGAAACACCACGATCTCATCGACCCGATTGATGAATTCCGGCCGAAAATGCTGGGTCACCACCTGCATCACCGCTGCCTTCATCGCGGCGTAATTCGCCTCGCCCGACAGCTCCTGGATGACCTGGGACCCCAAATTCGAGGTCATGATCACCACGCTGTTGCGAAAATCCACGGTACGACCCTGCCCATCGGTCAGGCGCCCGTCGTCCAGAACCTGCAGCAGCACGTTGAACACATCGGGGTGCGCCTTCTCGATCTCGTCCAGCAAAATGACGCAATACGGGCGCCGGCGCACCGCTTCGGTCAAGTAGCCGCCCTCTTCATAACCCACGTAACCCGGGGGTGCGCCGATCAGGCGCGCCACCGAGTGCTTCTCCATGAATTCCGACATGTCGATGCGCACCAAGGCATCCTCGGTGTCGAACATGAATTCGGCCAGCGCCTTGCAGAGTTCGGTCTTGCCGACGCCGGTGGGCCCCAAGAACATGAATGAGCCGCTCGGCCGGTGCGGATCGGACAGTCCGGCGCGCGTGCGGCGAATCGCATCCGCCACCGCCTTGACCGCCTCTTGCTGGCCGACGACGCGCTTACCCAGCACTTCTTCCATCCGCAGCAGCTTGTCGCGCTCGCCCTCGAGCATGCGCGACACCGGTATGCCGGTCCACTTCGACACGATCTCCGCGATTTCCACTTCGGTCACCGAGTTGCGCAGCAGCTGATTGGGCTTCTGCTCCACCTCGAGCGCCTTGGCGAGCCGCTGCTCGAGCGCCGGAATGCGCCCATATTGCAGTTCCGACATGCGCGCCAAATCCTGCGCGCGGCGCGCCGTGTCGACATCCTGCCGGGCCCGCTCCAGCTCTTCTTTGATGTGCGCGGCTCCCTGCACCGAGGCCTTCTCCGCCTTCCACACTTCCTCGAGATCCGAGTACTCTTTTTCCAGCGCCTTCAACGCGTCTTCCAAGGCGCTCAGGCGCTTGCGGGAAGCCTCGTCGGTTTCTTTCTTGAGCGCCTCGCGCTCGATTTTGAGCTGAATGATGCGCCGGTCCAGCTTGTCGAGCGCCTCCGGCTTCGAATCGATCTCCATGCGAATCAGCGAACCCGCCTCGTCGATCAAGTCGATGGCCTTGTCGGGCAGCTGCCGATCCGAAATGTAGCGATGCGACAGCGTCGCCGCCGCCACGATGGCCGGATCCGTGATCTCCACCCCATGATGCACTTCGTAGCGCTCCTTCAGGCCGCGCAAGATCGCGATGGTGTCTTCGACCGACGGCTCATCGACCAGCACCTTTTGGAAACGCCGCTCGAGCGCCGCGTCTTTTTCGATGTATTTGCGATATTCATCGAGGGTGGTGGCTCCGACGCAGTGCAGTTCGCCTCGAGCCAGGGCCGGCTTCAACATATTGCCCGCGTCCATGGCGCCCTCGGCCTTGCCGGCGCCCACCATGGTGTGCAATTCGTCGATGAACAGAATGATCTGGCCTTCCTGCTTGGCCAAGTCGTTCAAGACCGCTTTCAGCCGCTCCTCGAACTCGCCGCGAAATTTCGCGCCTGCGATGAGCGAGCCCATGTCGAGCGCGAGAATGCGCTTGTTGCGGAGTCCCTCGGGCACTTCGCCATTGACGATGCGCTGCGCCAGCCCCTCGACGATCGCCGTCTTGCCCACGCCGGGTTCGCCGATGAGCACCGGATTATTCTTGGTCCGGCGCTGCAGAACCTGGATGGTGCGGCGAATCTCGTCGTCGCGGCCGATCACCGGATCGAGCTTGCCCTGGGTCGCGCGCTCGGTCAGGTCGATGCTGTATTTCTCCAGCGCCTGGCGATTTTCCTCGGCGCCCGCGTCGTCCACCTTGGCGCCGCCGCGCACTTCGTCGATGGCCTTCTCCAGATTCGCACGGGCAACACCGTTGGCCTTCAGCAGCCGCCCCAGCTCACCGCGGTCGTCGCAGGCCGCGAGCACGAATAGCTCGCTGGAAATGAATTGGTCGTCGCGCTGCTGCGCCAGCTTGTCCGTGACGTTCAACAGCTTGTTGAGGTCATTGCCGAGCAGCACCTCGCCGCCCGAGCCCTCGACCTTGGGCAACCGGTCCAGAGCCCCGGCAAGATCCGAACGCAGCTTGGCCACCTGAGCGCCCGCCTTCTCCAGCAACGGCCGCGCGGTGCCGCCCTGTTGATCGAGCAGCGCCGCCATGAGATGCACGGGCTCGATGTATTGATTGTCGCGGCCGACGGCGAGCGATTGGGCATCGGCCAATGCCGCCTGGAATTTGGTCGTCAGCTTGTCCATTCGCATAGAAATAGCCTTGAGATAACGCTCTGAATGGCCCCTACTTTGGGGTCGGGACCAGGCAATTCAACCGTCTGGCGCGCTTGCCCGGCGACGCGAGGAACCCTCAAGGCAACGTATCGACGCAGTTGCCTTGAGGCTTCCTCACCCCGCCAGGCGATTGCTCGTATCGGTCTACATCCGGGTGCCAAAACTTCCTCTTCACGGTGACCTTCAGGGCGCCAGCCAAATCAAGGTGGCTTGCCGACCCGTCACCCCGTCCCGCCGATGCGAGAAGTACCGATCCCGGTCGGCATAGGTGCACTGGCCGCCGCCGTAAACGCGCCTCACTCCCAATGCCGCCAGGCGTCGACGCACGAGCTCCCCTAAATCCGCCATGAAGCGCCCGCGCGCGTTCGGGACAAAGGCACCCTCCGCTCCCAGATCGTCTTTGAGCAGCGCCTCGCGAACCTCCGCGCCCACTTCGAAGTGTTTCGGTCCGATGGCCGGACCCAGCCACGCCATGAGCCTCTCCGGGGCGACCCGCAGCGCCGGGGCGGTCAGCAA
>WNFL01137696.1_pt2 | contig 19542 bp, 22 predicted proteins | sample 5400361 | NCBI WGS metagenome assembly WNFL01 (sample SAMN13153351, study PRJNA577476) | soil metagenome | isolation source: 40 cm soil on Douglas fir-dominated hillslope | place: USA:California | collected 2013-09-17
TCGAACAACGATCAGCTAAGCTATGTCGCTTTTTCCGACAGCATCGTCTTAACGACCAACGATGGCTCAGAGGATTCGTTCAAGGCGCTTATTCGAGCATGCTCTGTGTTGCTTTTTGGTATGTTGGACAAAGGAATTGCTCTGCGCGGAGCAATTACCTACGGCCCCTATATTATCTCAAATGCTGCAACAGGTACCGGCACCTTCGTTGCGGGCTCGGCCATAATCGACGCCTATAAATTCGAAGGCCGTCAAGATTGGGTCGGCATCATGATTGCGCCGTCGGTAATAAGAAAAATTCCTGACCTTTTAAATCGTTGTGAATTCGGCGCTAATCCAACTACGCCTGGCGACACAGAATTGCTCAACGCCCGCCTTCCGTTCATCGCCTATGTGCAGCGATGCGTATCAATACCGTTTCACCCAGATCACCCTGGTGGGGACGTAAACCATTATCAGGGCTCCGCCATCGTACCGACAAAGGGGAATTTCGAATTCCACGGAGCATACAAAGCCTGGCGCAACTGAAAAACTATGCGCCTGACCCAAAGGCCCAAGCGAAATACGACCGCTCAATTTTCTGGCTCAATATTGTCATAAGCACATGGGTTAGCGCGCTCCAACATCGAAGAAATTTGGCCGCTCAGCGTCAGGGATGAGGGACCTCTTTAGAAACTAAAGAATTTCCCGCTATGGGCACGGTGCGATTGGCTGCAACCTGTTTGTCAGTGAAAGGCATGGCCTGATCCCAAGAGTTCCCGCAAGGCCATTTTGGGGGAACAATCCATCGGGAACACGGCGCAAAGGGGCGCAAAGCTATGAAACGGACATGAGCGGGAAAGCTAAGGAAATACAGGCTATTTGGCGTTGCATGGTATTGCGCCAGGTCGCATATTAGGTTGCTTTGGGAGCAGAGGGTCGCGTGTTCAAATCACACCGCCCCGACCAACAAATCAAACGGTTAGAGGCCTCCTACGGGAGGCCTTTTCTTTTTCTCTACCCCAATCCCAGCAGCCGCCCGTGGCCGGGGATCGGAGTCCAGCAATCCAGGAGCGTGAGCACGTTGCGGATCATCGCGGACACATTGGTGATCACGGGCCTGTCAAATTCCGCTTCGAGGGCTTCGGCGACGGGCTGCGAAAGCCAGGCGCCGCCCCCGATATAAAGCCCGCCGGCTTGCGGAAAATCACGCAGTGCCTGGCGGCCGAGCTCATAGGCGAGCTGGATATTGTCTTCGCCGGACATCTTCTGGAACTGCGAGGGCGCCAGCACTTTGGATGCAACGCCTGCGACCGCAATGTCCTTCCGCGCGAAGAACTCGCCGAGCGTGGAATTCATCGCCTCCGACCATTTGTTGGCGAGCGCGATGCGGGCGATGCCCAGATGCTTGGCCGCCTCGACCACGCCCAAGATCGAAGAGGTCGCAGGCCCCCTGGTGTAGTCCGCCATATGCGCGATCAGGCGATCATGTGCCGCAACGCCGATCAGGGCGGGCAGGGGCACGCCCGATTGCACGACGATGTCGACGCGACGCTCCATCAATTTGTCGAGATAGGAATCCATGGGCGCGAACACCCGCTCGACATCTTTGTCGGTGAACTCAGCTAAGCCCACCGGGATCAGCACCAGCATGATGCGGTCCTTGACCAGCCGGTAGAATTCATAGGCGCCATTGTCGATGACGGGGAGCGGCGACAGCACGCCGATCTTTCGTTTCGGCAGATCATCCTCGAACATGAATTCCCCCAACACTTGCGTCCGCTCGCCCGCGATCACCTGCGCAGGAACACATCCCGATAGAGCTTCGACCACCCCGCGAATTCGCGCACATAATTGGGTCGGTTGCCGAGATAGAGCTTCTCCACCGGATTGCTTCCGGCCCGCTTCACCATATCGCGGCGCGCCGAGCCATAGCCGAGCTGGCCGTAAATCCGCTGGCCTTCCTGCGACATCAGATAGTCGATCAGCAGCATGGCGGCATGGGGCGAGGGCGCCCCGCGGGCGACCGCGACGGCGGTGTCGGTCACCGGCACGGGGCCCGGCGCCACCCAGGCGAGCGGCGCGCCCTGGGCTGCGCTCGCTTCGACATGGGAGTTGTAGATGGTCGGCGACAGCGTCACTTCGCCTGCGATCATCAGATTGGCCAACGCCCGCGCCGTCACCGGATAGATGCGGATGTTCTGCTCGCCGAGCTTGCGCACGAAATCCTCGCCGCGGGTCAGCACGAGGGTCGCGACGAAATTCGATGCGGTGGAAATCGAGCCCGACATCGCCATGCGGCCGCGCCATTCGGGCGCCAGCAGATCGTCATAGGTCTTGGGCGCGCGCGCGGCCGGGATGGCCTTCGTGTTGATGCCGATGCCGGTATAGGATTCGCGCACCACCACCCAATGGCGCGCGGGCTCGATGGCGGCGTCATCGAACGCCGCGCCTTGCGGCGAGCGGAAGGGCTGCAGGATGTTCGCGTCGCGGATCAGGATCAGCCCTTCGGAGGAGAGCTCGAACATGTCGAGCTTCCGATAACCGGCGCGGTATTCCGCCAGCGCCCGGTTTGCGATGTCGGCCTGCGTGCCGCGCTGCACGGTCACCTTGAGGAAGGAATATTTGCGCTGGAAGCCCTGGATGAGCGGTTCGATCTGCGTGCCCGTGGTGTAGAACAGGAGGCCGCGTTCGCTCCTGGCGCCGGCTTCCAGCATGGCTTGGCGATCGCTGCCCGCGTAATTCGCGATTTGCTCGACCGCAATTGTCGGTTGCGCGGCCGCCCTCAGCGGCCATCCCGCGAGAGCCGCGGGAAGGATGCCGCCCAATGCCCTGCGCGATATCCGCATGATTCTGTCTCCGCGCGGCGAGAATAGGTAGGGAACGCAGCCATTGGCAAATCTTCGTAGATGAGCTGGGCTTCTGATGCTAGGAATGCCGCTGCTTCGGTTCGTTGAGGAGAGTGCAATGCTGGCGCGGATCTTTCAGCCCGCAAGAAATGCGATGCAGTCCGGAAAGGCGCGCACCAAGAAATGGGTGCTGGAGTTCGAGCCCGAGCGCGCCAGCCAGATCGAGCCGCTTATGGGCTGGACCGCGTCCTCGGACATGCGCCAGCAGGTCAGCCTGGATTTCGACACGCTGGACGAAGCCATCGCCTATGCGCAGAAGAACGCCATCCCGTTCCACGTCTTCGAACCGCACAAACCCGCTGCCAAGGCGAAATCCTATTCCGACAATTTCCGCTTCGACCGCAAAGTCCCCTGGACCCACTGACATCCCCCTCTCCCCATCGGGGGTCGAGGGCAGTCACCAATTCCCTCTCCCCATCGAGGGAGAGGGTAGGGTGAGGGGGAGCCCCGACGCTCGCTGACTGAATCCCTTATCCCGGGCTAGTCTGTATACGGGCCACGGGATGCTATAAATCTACCGGCGTGTACTGATTTGTTGACGGCCGACCCCGTAGCTCAGCTGGATAGAGCAACAGCCTTCTAAGCTGTGGGCCGCAGGTTCGAGTCCTGCCGGGGTCGCCACGCAAACTTAGGACTGAGATGGCCAAGCGAGCGTTACAGCAACAAGCTTGTGACTCCAATGATCAGTCCGAGGTCCAGCAACACCGAGGCGAAACGTAACCTGGATACAAGACGGTCATCGCGCGCGGAATCGAGGAAGCCCTGAGCTTCTTCGTGACGGCGATGCACGGCCCGTGGCAATCGGGTGAAGTCCGCTTGAGCGCGCATGAGGGTCCGCCTCTCGGCGAATCGTCTGGTCGACATCTGATGCCCCCAATCGATGGCGAGATACAAAGACCGCGATGCGATTGCATCAATGGGGTTTTAAGTACGCAAGCGCACCGTTTTCAATCGCTCAACAGATTTGTCACCAGGCACGGCGCAAGGGCGCGACCGCCGGCTCTAGACCGCCTTCAGATTGACGGCCTTTGAGCCTTTCGCGTCCGGCTGAACGTCAAACGACACACGTTGGCCTTCAGCCAGGCTGTGCATTCCGGCCGCCTCAACGGCGGTCGCATGGACGAATACATCCTTGCCGCCGCCTTCTGGAGAAATGAAACCAAAGCCCTTTTGGGTGTTGAAGAACTTCACAGTCCCGATCATGCGATTACTCCTAAGCAGTCCGCGTTCGATGGGAGGACACTAGCAGTTTTGGAAAGCGCCGCGTTATTAGCGCTTGTCGGATGAGCATGTACGGCCTTGCCTCATTCTCTCGGTGGCCCGCCAGCTTTTTACCCGCTAAAAAACGGCGTATATCCTGGTGAGCGATATGGGAGCAAGGCGTTGTTCATCGCAGTGAAAACCGCGCGGAGGGTCTAAAGATGTTCGGTATGAAGAAAGGGCGTGCTTCCAAGCTGAGCACTCAGGCGGCACGCGAGTCCGAACGCAGGGTCACGGCGGGTAAGGCCGCCAAGCTGCGCGACCAGCGCCTTGCCCATGACGCGGCCACCAAGAAAAAGGCGGCAAGGTCGCCAGCGGAAAAGACGAAAGCGATAAGCAACTCGCGAGAGCAGAGGACCAAAAGCGCGCCGTCGGCTTGAGAGGTGCTCTCGCCACCCTTGCCCGCGTCCGCCAACCGCAATGGGTGTCGCGCCCACTTGGCACCGGCTGTTGCCGATGTACGGACGTGCCTCAGTCTCTCATGGGAGGTCGCGGCGGCAGTTTGCTCATTGTCGTCCCGGAGAAGGACGGGTTGGCGCGCCGGCATTTCGGTTGCGCTCCACAGGGGCACCCGGCTTGGATGCCACCGCCTGTTCCGCCGCTTTTCTCTTTGCCGCGTGGGCGCGTCTCCTGGTCTTCTTCTTCGCGTTAACTAGCCTTCCGCCCATGGCACGCTCTCCCGATTGGCGATTCGCTTGAAACAACACAAAGCACTTCGCTCCAGGAAAGAATAGCCTGGCATATCTCAGAATGGCAGGACGCTGGGAGGGTTTCGCGCTCGAAGCGGAAGAGGCCGAACGCGTCTCCGTTTTCCTTGGGAAGACGTGGTGAATGTGACGGACTGGACCGATCAGCGCCAAGGCAGGCGAAAAACTGAGGCTGTCTCCTCGCCTAACCCAAAATCCATTCCCAACTCGCGAGCCGAAGCTGCGGGCATTATACCGCACCGTCTGCCGGGAACTCCGGAGCTTCCCAATCGTAAGAGATGTTGATCAGCGGGAACTGCGGAATGGGTTCACACAAGGCTCGCGTTTTCAGGCACCGGGCGGAGGAATTCCGCGAGTTGGCGCACTCAATGGCGCCAAGCGAACGACAAGCCATGCTGCTGACCGCCGAGGACTACGAGCGTATCGCCGCGCAGGTCGAGAAAGAGCGCCGTCAGGCAGCTTGGCATTCAAACCATCACATGATCGATTCCGACACCGGCAGTCACGCGGTTACGGCAGATCGACCGGACGGGTCAGCGCATTAAGAGCAGGCCGACAATGGCTCCCGCGGTCAACGAGATCGCGCAGGCCGCCAAAGGCCGTGTGCGCACCACTTTGCGAGCGCCACTCAGCGATTCATTGCTCCACTCGCCGACATTGTCTGCCGCCTCGGAAGCGACATCGATGGCATCGCTGCACCAACCCGAGGCTCGTGTCAGAACGTTGTTGCTGAGTTTCATCGTCTTGGGTTTGCGCACGACAGTCATGAATGCCTCCTAAACTCGCGGATGGACCCGCCCCATATCCGCGGTGGAGTCTAGGTTCAGGGGATTAATAAAGATTTGCACAATTGTGCTGGGATTCGTCCGGCGGAGACCGTCGCGGCGACATTACCAGCGCGGGTAGCTTGATGGCCGAGCATGGGGGGTTGATTGCTTTTAACCAACACCGCGAAGACTCCGAGCCGCTTTCTTTGCGAACTGGTATCGAGCGCCACTGGTTCGATCAGAGGACGACGATGCACGAAGAGCACGAATTCGACACACCGCCGGCAGGACCGGCGAGCAGAATGGAAAAAGCCATATTCGGCTATTTGATTTTCATCGCGCTGGTGGCGGCCACTGTCAGTTTCGCGGCCGTCAGCTTCGCGATCTCACCCTAGACCCACCAATCGCCGCGCCAGCTGCCATTCTCCGCAAGCGACCCGCATGGCGCTCCGCGGCGAGGGAACTTTGAGCACGCGGAAACGGAAGGCGCGCCTCTGCGCCTTCCGCTCTGCTTGTCGGTTCCCCGGTTAGGGCGCCGGGGGCGGGGCGGGAGCTCCGGGGGCTCCAGGCGCGCCCGGTGCACCTTCTGCACCTGCGGGTCCCGGCGCGCCCGGGGCTGGAACTGCCACGGCAGGACCCGGTACGGGCACGGGCACGGCGGTCGCCGGTTCGGCACCGGGAGGCGGATTGTTCTGATTGCACCCCACCAGAAGCACCGTCGCGGTCGACAGGACCAACGCGCGAAAAGAAGTTGTTTTCATAGGGATTCCTCTAAATTCTCGTTTCAGACGGGCGCGCGGTTGTCCCGCCGCCGCCATTGAAACGCACGAAACGAAAAAAGAGGCGGGTGCGATCAAATTTCGAAGAGCCATAGACATCCCGCTGCAGCGGTTTGGGCGTCGGAACGGAAAAGGAACCGCCGGCTGATGCGGGAGCGGCCGCGGTCAGTCCTTTGGCTGCGGCAAATCGGTCAAGCGCAATGCGCTGACAATGGAACCGAGCACGGCGAAGCCGGCCGCGAACCATACCGCGATCATCGCGCCTCTGAGCAGCCGCGCGAAAATCAGCGCCGTAAGCGCCGCGCCGACCGTCTGGCCGAGAAGCCGCGCCATCGCCTGCATGCCGCTGGCGCCGCCGCTGCGCGAGCGTGGGGCGGAGGCTTGCATGGTTCGGTTGTTGGGCGATTGGTAGAGACCGAAACCTGCACCCGCCAGCGCCATGCGCCAGGAGACGTCGGCCATGCTGGTGCGATCCGAAAGAATGGCAAGGGCGGCAAGGCCCGCGGCAAAAGCAACAAGCCCCAATAGACCCAACAGTCCTGCCGGATAACGATCCGAAAGCTTCCCCGAGATCGGCGCGAATATTGCGGTGGCGATCGGCCATGGTGTCATCAAGAGGCCGGTGTTGACCACCGAATAGCCGATCGCCTGCAGATGAAACGGCAGCGCGATGAAGGCCAAGGTCTGCGCCAGAAACGAGAAAAAAGAGGTCGTGGCCGAAAGCGCGAACATCGGAATGCGCAGGAGATCGACCGGCAGAAGCGGCAAGGGCATGCGGAGCTGACGGCGATAAAGGACGAATCCCGATGCCAGCGTGAGCGCAAGTTCCGCAACAAGGAGAGTAGGTGGGGTCGGGCGGCTGAAGGAGTCCAGGAACGCGATCAATGTTCCGAAGGTGATCGTGCTCAGGATCGCGCTCACCACATCGAAAGGGTGTGTGGCGCGCGGCGTTTCGGGCAGGGCATAGAAGCCGATCGCGACCGCGACGACCGCGATAGGCACCTTGATCGCGAACAGCCATGGCCAAGGGGCAAAGGCCAAAATGAAGCTCGCGATGGTCGGGCCCGCGGCGGCGGACACCGCGATGACGACCGCATTGATGCCGATGCCATGTCCCAGGCGATTGATCGGATGGATGAAGCGCACCAGCGCCATGTTCACGCTCATGACGCCCGCCGCTCCCAGCCCCTGCACGACGCGCATCGAGGTCAGCACCAAAAGCGATGGCGCCAGCGCGCAGCCGAGCGAAGCGACTCCGAACAGCACCAGACCGGCGAGATAGACGCGCTTGTAGCCGAATATGTCGCCGACCGCGGAGAGCGGCAGCAGCGAGAGCATGATCGCCACCTGATACGCATTGACGATCCAGACGGAGGACGAGGCCTCCACGTTCAGGTCGGCCGCGATCGTGGGCAACGCCACATTGACGATGGTCTGATCGATGACGGTGAGAAAAATCGCCAGCGCGACGGTCGCGATGGCCCAGCGGCGCTGCTGCGGCGGCAACCCGTCCTGTGCCATCAGTCCCTGGTTCAACGACAATTTTTCCGGATATAGCGCGGTGCTTCGCACATACGCCGAATCGCACCGTTCTGTCGATGCGACGCTCCGGTCAACCGCGCCGATCAGCGTCGATGCTTGGCGAAGAAGTCCAGCAGCGTGCGGTTGAAAATGTCGGGCCGTTCCCAATAAAGCGAATGTCCCGCCTCGGGCACACTCACGGCCTCAGCGCCGGGGATGTGCGACGCGTAGAGTCGCAGCATGGGAGGCGGCACAGCAAGATCGGCATCGCCGCCGATGACCAAGGTGGGCACTTTCATGTTTGCGAAGCTCGCCCAATTGATTCTGTTCGCCGGCTTTTGTCCTACCCTGTTGCCCGTGATGGCCTCATGCTCGAGCGCGGCCCATGCGGCGGTGCCTTCCGGATTTGCCGCACGGTAGGCCGGCGAAAGTTCGCGGAATGTGGCCGGCATCTCGTCGAACCCCTTGGGGCGCAGTCGCCCGGACAGCTCGACATAGTCCTTGTCCTCAATCCCTCCGATGGCGCAGGCGATCACCAGGCTCAGGAGCCGTTCCGGGTGCGAGTGCGCGTAGTCCATCGCGATACCGCCGCCCGCGGCCGAACCGACCAGATGAAATTTGCCCAATCCCAAGAGGTCGACGAGATTGTGCAGATCGCCCGCCGCTGTTCCGGGATTGTCCTTCGGCACGGGATCGGAGCCGCCATAGCCGCGCCGCGAATAGGCGATGACGCGATAGCCGTTCTTGACGAAGACCGGCTGCTGATAGCTCCAGATGCGGGCGCTTCCCGTCGCGGGATGCAGGAGCACAATCGCCGTGCCGCTCCCACCGGTATCCCAATAAGACAGACGTGTGCCGGGAAGGACCGCAAGCCCCTCCTTCGCCGGCGCTTGCGGCGCGATGGGAATGGGAGTCAGCGGTTCCGGACTCATCGCGGCGCGAGCGCCCGCTGCCGCTGCGCCAAGAAGAAAGATCGATGCGCCGAGCGCTGCTCTGCGGCTGACACGGGAACTCGTCTCGTCATGGGATGCACCTTCGCTCATGGCCGGCTCCCGGGCTCAGCGTTCCACCTTGCGAAAGAAACAGGAGGGGGCGCCGGTGTGGCATGCGGGTCCCGTCTGTTCCACTTTCAACAGCAACGTGTCGCCGTCGCAATCCACATAGGCTTCGATGAGCCGCTGGGTATGGCCGCTCGTCTCGCCCTTGCGCCACAGAGTTTTTCGCGAGCGCGACCAATAGACCACGTCGCCGGAGGAGATAGTGCGCTGAAGCGATTCCGCATTCATCCAGGCCATCATCAGCACCTCGCCGCTTTTCGCGTCTTGCGCAATGGCCGGCACCAAACCGTTCGCGTCGAACGCGACGGCGGCGAGGAACGCGTCGGGTGACAGCGTTTCGATGTTTACCTCCCCCTGGTGGGGAGGTCGGGCGGCGAAGCCGTCCGGGTGGGGGGTGATACCGAAAACATTCGTCATCCGATCACGCTCAGGCGCGCACGCCGGTGAACTGCTGGCTGCCGAACATGCCGAGTTTCACCGAGCCTGAAAGCGAATCGCCGCTCACCACGCCGGAGAATTCCAGCGTCATCGGCATCGGCCGGCTGATGGAGGATTTCCAGCTGATATTGTTGCCGTTGACCGTTCCGCCATCGATCGGCTTGCCTTCGCCCGAGCCCGCGCTCTGCGTGCCGGTCAGCGTCGTGCCGGACGAGCTTATGACCAGCGTGCTTTCCTGTGCGCCCATTGGCGTGTTCACCGTCAGCTTCCAAGTGCCATCGACCGCCATGCGGGTCTCCTCTTTGCGTTCGCAGCATCCATATCATCACCGCAAGACAAAATCTTTCTGTCCGGACCGATCACATCGCTTGGCGCAGCCGCTCCAAGCCGGCTGCCAGATCGTCCTTCAGGTCGTCGACGTTTTCCAGGCCGATATGGAGCCTCAGCATCGGGCCTTCCAGCACGGGCGGAAAGGAGCGGTGGATCTGGCCCGGCACGATGAGGCTTTCGAAACCACCCCAGGAGTAACCGAGGCCGAAATGCTCCAGACCATCGACCATGGCGGCGATCGCCGCATCGGGGCAGGGCTTGAGCACGATGCTGAAGAGCCCGCATGCGCCCGTGAAGTCGCGCCGCCATAGCGCGTGCCCGGGATCGTCATGCAAGACCGGATAGATCACCCGCGCCACTTCGGGCCGCGTCTTCAGCCAGGCGGCGATTTCGGTGGCGCTCTCCTGGTGGCGCCTGAGCCGCACGCCCAGCGTGCGAAGCCCGCGCAAGGCCAGATAGGCTTCATCGCCGGAAGAACAGTGGCCCAGCGTGCCATGGGTCTCGACCAGCCGATCCTTAAGGGCCGCGTTGGCGGTGATGGCGCCCATCATGACGTCGGCATGGCCGCCGATATATTTCGTCACCGCCTGCACGGAGAGGTCGACGCCATGACCCATCGCATCGAAATAGAGCGGCGTTGCCCACGTGTTGTCCAGGAGCACCGCAACTCCATTTTTGTGCGCAGCATCGGCAATGGCCGGCACGTCCTGCACCTCGAAAGTGAATGAGCCTGGGCTTTCCAGGAACACCGCCTTGGTCTCGGGGCGGAATCGTTCCGCGATGTCCGCCCCGACATGCGGATCAAAATAGGTCGTGGAAATACCGTAGCGCTTGCCCAGTCTTTGGCAGAAAACCCGCGTCGGTCCATAGACGGAGTCCGTCACAAGGATATGATCGCCCGCGCCGCAGACGCTCAGGATCGCAAGCGTGCAGGCCGAAAGACCGGACGGCGTCAGCACCGTGCGTGCACCGCCCTCCAAGCTGCACAGCGCCTCTTCGAGCGCGCGCGTCGTCGGCTGCCCGCGCCGCCCATAGGTATAGGCTTGCGCTTCGGCGCGCATGGTCTCCAGGTCGGGAAACAGCACGGTGGAGACGCGGTAGACCGGCGTGTTCACCGCGCCCGCATGCAGCGATGGCGTGCGGCCCGCCTCGATGATCTTGGTGTCCTTGCGAGCCATCGCATCTATTCCTTCAGGATCGGCTTCAGCGGCCTGTCGAAGGCCCACACAATGATTCCCGCCACCGCCGAGATTGCGGCAATCATCAGGAAGAAATCCGCCTTGCTCATGCTGCTCCAATAAGAACCAAGCCAGCCTTGCAGGAAACCGCCGCCAAGAAAATTCGGGATGAAATTGATCGCGATCATGGTCGAAAGGATTTGCGGCGGCGCCACCTTGGAATAGAGCGAGAGACTGATGGGCGAAAGATAGATTTCGCCAATCGTCAACACGCCAATATACACCACCAGCCACAGCCAGCTCGTTTTGCCGGTTTCGCCGGCCAGCAGCACAGCCGCCACCATGATGAGATTGGCCACCGTCATATAGGCGCAGCCGATGGTCATCTTGATCACGCTGTTGGGCTCGGTGCCGCGTGCCGCCTGCCGCGTCCACAGTCCGATCAACAACGGTGTGAAGGCGAAGATCACGAACGGGTTGACGGACTGGAACCAGGTAACGGGAATCTCGCCGCGCCAGAACAGCAGGTTGATGCTGCGGTCGGTATTGTCGGCCGTAAACAGGTTGACCGTGTTGCCCTGCTGTTCGTAACAGGCCCAATACAGCGTCAGCGGAATGCAGAGCACAATGAGCACGAGAACCGCGCGCCACTGATCATTTGTCAGCGGCGCCTTCTCGCGATGCGCGGCCCTCGATTTGGTCAGCTCGTCCTCGGGCAGCGTGTTGAAGCCGATGAGGTACACCGTCAATGCAATCAGCATGCCGACACCCGCGGCTCCGAAGCCGTAATGCCAGCCGGCTTCCTCGCCCAACGTGCCGCAGACCAGAGGCGCGATGAAGGCGCCGACATTCACACCGACATAGAAAATGGAATAGGCGCGGTCGCGGCGATGATCGCCCTGCGCATAGAGCGAACCAACCTGACCGGTGGTATTGGGTTTGAAGATGCCGCCGCCAACGACCAGAAGAAACAGCGCGGGAAAGAGCAGGGACTCCACCGCCATCATGAAATGGCCAAACGCCATCAGGATGATGCCGAGCACCACGACGCGCCTCTGGCCCAGAACCCGGTCCGCAAGCCAGCCGCCGGGCAGCGGCGTGAAATAGATCAGGCCGGTGTACGAGCCATAGATCAGCGAAGACAGCGGCTGCACATCGAGCGGCCCGGCGACATATTCGAAGAAGCCTTTGATCCCGGCATAGCCCCACACATGCTCGACATGGCCGGGAAGCAGCAGATATTTGGTCAGATAGAGGATCAGCAGCGCGCGCATTCCATAATAGGAGAAGCGCTCCCACATCTCGGTGCCGAAGAGGACGAAAAGCCCGGCGGGATGACCGAGGAATTCGTGCGTTCCTCCGCGTCGGTCGGCCAGCGCAACCGATGGCGCCGAGCTCATCGCGCCGCGGCTCCTTGGCGCAGCATCCAGCCGTAAAGCAGCACGATCAGAAGAACGAAACTGGCGATGCCGATCATCGTCGCCGGCGCGAAATTGCCCGCGACCAGGGCGAGCGGCGCATCATTGTTGAGTCCGACGATCAGCCCCGCGAGCAGCACGCCGAACAGGCTCTCGCCCACGATCATCCCGGACGCTACGAGGACGCCCAGATGCTGCGCGCGCGCCGGATCGGAAGCTCTCGCGGCGCGTTTGTTGTACCACCAGCCGATCAGCGCCCCGATCATCACCGGCAAGGTCGCAAGGTCGCCGACATCGGAAGATAGATTCCCATACCGACGGCGAGCGGCGGAAGCCGCATGAGTTTTCGCGAGGCGAGGAAACTGTCGAGCGCTACAATGACGGCGCCGATACCTGCACCGATGCCGATCATGTCCCAATCGAGCTTCCTGCCGACCACCCCGAGGGCCAGCGTGGAGATCAGACTCGCCTGCGGCGCGGGCAGGGGCTTGGCCGTGATGGTCGCCAAATTCGGCGCGCCGGCGAAGCCGTAGGCTTGCGCCAGCAAATTCAAGATCGAGGGGATCACCAGAGAGCCGGCGATGATCCCGACGATCAGCGCGACTTGCTGCCGCCACGGCGCTGCGCCGACCAATTGGCCGGTTTTGAGATCTTGCAGATTGTCGTTCGAGGTGACCGCAACGCCGAACACGATGGCGGTGGTGAACAGCGCGAACGCGACCAGCGCAGGCGCGCTCTCGGCAGTCGGCGGCGCGACCACCAGCAGCATCGCCGAACAGGTGACGATCGCAAGGATGCCGACACCCGACACCGGACTGTTCGACGATCCGATCAGGCCTGCCATATAGCCGCAAATCGCCGCGACGATGAATCCGGCGATCACGACAAAGGGCAGCGCGGCGAGCGTCAGCGGCAGAGCGGCTCCCGCCAGCACGGTCCCGCGCGCGAAATTCCACAGCAGCGCCGCGATCAGGACGAGGCACACCATGGTCAGACCGATGATCATTCGCCCGGACATATCGCGGTCGCTTTGGTCGGACGACGAGGTATCGGCGGAGCGCGATGCCGCGACGGTGCGCACGAACCCGCTCACCAGCGGATGCGCAAGACGGGCAAGCGTCCAGAGCGCGGCAACTGCCATGGCGCCGGCCCCGATGAAACGCACTTGCGTCGTCCAGACATGCATCACATGGGCTTCGAGCGCAGCACTCGGATCGGGCTGAAGCGCCGTCAGGATCGGAAGAGCCGCGGCCCAGGCGATCAAGAGGCCAAGGAACATCGCCAACCCGACGGAGATCCCAACCAGATGGCCTGCACCCAGAAGCGCAAGCGAGAAAGCGAGATTGTACCCCGTCGCGCCATCGGCGCCGACGCGAAAGAAATTCTGCACTTCGCCCGCGGCGATGCGCGTGGCCGCGAAGACCGCAAGGCCCGCCGATGCGACGGAGCCCAGAACGATGGCGAACAGGCCCTCGCGCGCCGCGCCGGCGCCAGCCCCGCCCTCATGCAGGCCCGAGCCGACCTTCAAGACCTCGGCGGCCGCAACTCCTTCCGGATAAGGAAGATCGGAATTCGTCACCAAGGCGCGGCGAAGCGGAATGGTGAACAACACGCCGAGCGTTCCGCCCGACGCGCAGACCAGAAACGATTCCCAAAACGGAAAACCATTCCACCAGCCGATGATCACCAGGCCCGGGAGCACGAAGATGATCGACGCCATCGCGCCGGCGGCGGAGGCCACGGTCTGAACGATGTTGTTTTCGCGGATGTTGGAACCGGAAAAGAAACTCAGCACAGCCATGGAAATGACGGCCGCGGGAATCGACGAAGCAAAGGTGAGACCCACCTTGAGGCCGAGGTAAACATTCGCGGCGGTGAAGAGCAGGGTGATCGCCGCGCCCAATAGCAGGCCGCGCATGGTCAGCTCGGCGCTGCTTCGCGCCCGATTCTCGGTTGCGCTCATGGCGTCCCCTCGCAAATGGCGCTCATCGTGTCGGAAAGTCCGACGGCACCAGCACGATGCGCTCCGCCCGCGCATAGGCCGTGAAGCCGGCGCGCTGATAGGTCGCCAGCGCTTTCTTGTGATCGAGCGTGCAAGTGTTCACGAGCAGGCGCTGGATCGGCTCGGACCAACAGAGCTCAATGACCTGGTGCAGCAACCATGGCCCGATCCGCCGCCCGGTGAATTCCGGAGTCAATCCGAAATAGCTGATCTGTCCGATACCGGTTTCGCGAAAATCGAGCTCCGCCATTCCCGCCGGAACCCCGCCCACATACAGAACATAGATCTGGATCTTGTCGTTGGCGAGAAAGGTCTTGAGCTTGTCATCGCTCCAAAGCCGCCGCTCCACCCAGAAATAGGGCCGACCGATCGTGTCATAGAGATAACGGTAGAAATGCACCGGGGGATGTTCGCATTTGAGAATCGCGGTCTTGAGCAGAGGCGGTGGCGGAGGCGTCCCTTTCGGTCGGGCCTCCATGCCAAGATAGGTGACGACGGCGGGAAGCTCGCGCGGGCGCGTGTCCTTCTGCTTCATCATCGACCGCCTGTTTCCACCGGCGCATCGGCGCGCGCGCCCCATTCCGACCAGGAGCCATCATAGAGCGCGGTCCCTTTCGCGCCGGCGATGTCCAGAGCGAGCGAGATGATCGCGGCTGTCACACCTGAGCCGCAGCTCGTAACCACGGCGCGCGCAAGGTCGATGCCCCGATCCGCGAAGAGGCTTTTGAGCTCGCCCGCCGAGCGCATGGTGCCCGCCGGCGTCAACACGTCGGCGTAATAAAGATTGATCGCTCCGGGCATGTGGCCCGGCCGAACGCCCGGGCGCGGCTCCTGCTCTTCCCCGCGAAACCTCGTCGGGCTGCGGGCATCCACCACTTGCTCGGCGCGACTTTGAAGATTGGCGCGCATAGAACTGAAATCGCGGACCAATTCCTTTTCCGGGTGCGGCGTGAAATGGCTTCGCGCTACCGGCTGAGGCAATGACGATTCGACCTTGCGCCCCTCGCCACGCCATTTGGGAAATCCCCCATCCAGCACGGCCGTGCTGCGGTGCCCCATGGCGCGCATCATCCACAGCGCGCGTGCCGCCGAATAGATGCCGGCGCCATCATAAAAAACCACGAAATCCGAATCACCGATTCCAAGTTTCCTCATGGCGCTGGCGAAAACGACCGGCTCGATATCGAAAAACACGCAGCCGGGAATGTGTGCGGCTTCGTACTCCCTCCGCGGGTCTCGGCCGGCCTGCGGCAGATACCACGACGCGTCTGCTATGCGCAGGTTCGGGTCGGCGAGCCTGGCCGCGAGATTTTCCGTGGAAATGAGGGGGCTGCTGGTCATCTCACCTGCAATATGAAGCTCACTCGTAAGGCACTGAAGGCAAAGGTGGAGGCGAGGCCAGCCACTCCGGGACCGGCAAATTCTTGGAACGCAGGAATTCCGGATTGAAAAGCTTGCTCTGATAGCGCGTGCCGTAATCGGCCAGAATCGTGACGATGGTATGGCCCGGACCGAGCTGCTGCGCCAGACGGATCGCGCCGCCAATATTGATGCCGCTGGAGCCGCCCAGGCAAAGTCCTTCATTTTCCAACAACTCGAAGATCAACGGTAGAGCTTCCTCGTCGGGAATCTGGAACGCATCGTCGATCGGCGCGTCCACGAGATTTCCCGTCACGCGGCCCTGGCCAATGCCTTCGGTGATGGAGTTACCTTCCGATTTCAACTCGCCCGTTTTGATCCACGAATAGATCGCGGCGCCGAGCGGATCGGCCACGGCCGTGACGATTTTCGGATTGCGGGCTTTTAGCGCCATCGCGACGCCGGCGAGCGTGCCGCCGGTGCCGACGGAGCACACGAAGCCGTCCACCTTTCCGTTGGTCTCCCGCCATATCTCGGGACCCGTGGTCTCGATATGGGCTTCGCGGTTGGCGACATTGTCGAACTGATTGGCCCAGATCGCACCCATCGGCTCGCTCTTTGCCAGTTGCGCCGCGAGACGATCGGAAACCTTCACATAATTGTTCGGGTCCTTGTATGGGACCGCGGGCACCTCGATGAGCTGAGCGCCAAGCAGTCTCAATGCGTCTTTCTTTTCCTGGCTTTGGGTGTCGGGAATCACGATCACCGATTTCAAGCCGAGCGCATTTCCCACCACGGCGATGCCGATGCCGGTGTTGCCCGCCGTGCCTTCGACCACGGTGCCGCCCGGTTTGAGACGGCCCTTGCGCATCGCGTCCTGGATGATGAAAAGCGCGGCGCGATCTTTCACGGATTGGCCAGGATTCATGAATTCGGCCTTGCCGAGAATTTCACAGCCTGTCCGCTCCGACGCCCCCCTCAAACGAATGAGCGGCGTGTTGCCGATCGCCGCTAGGACGTCATGTTTTATCTCGGATGAGGACATGAATTTGCTTTGGGAACGAATGGCTGATGGCCGAACCTAATGAGGCGGCGCTTAGGCTTCAAGGACATCCACGCCGCCGCCCAGCCGCTAGTCCCGGCCGAACTCCTTGCGCAGTTCAACCTTCGCGCGCTCAAGGGTCTTTTTTCGCGTCGCCGGAAGGCTCTTGCCTGCCCGGTTGATGTAGAAGGACAACATCGACATCGCGGAACGATAGGGGTCCGACTTTCGCTGGGTGCTGCTTTCCGCCGAACGCTTCAACGACGCGGCTATCCGCTTTGGGCTGGAGCCGGTGAAGACGTTGTCTTCCAGAGCGAGCGCGTGGCTGTTCTCCGTCACATCGGCCGACCATTTGCGCGTTTTCTTCGGCCGCGCCGCCTTTGCCGTTGCTTTGGCCATGATGACATACTCCTGATTGACCAACGCGAATGACAAAACAATCGTTCCGCCGGCGGTCTGGAACCGGTCCGGCGCGTGTCATAAAGTGCCGCCAGCGAACAATTCGCCCTGGGAGGGGATGATGAGGAAAGTGCTTTTTGGCGGCGTGGCTGTCTCGTGCTTGGCGGTGCTGGCGCCGGGGGTCTTGGATCCCGTCGATGCCCAGCAACCACAAGCTTTGGTGATCCAGGGCGGCACATTGATAGACGGCAATGGCGGCGCGCCGGTGCCCAATTCCATCATTGTCATCCAAGGCAACCGCATCACGGCCGCCGGGCGGGCCGGTCAGGTTCAGGTTCCTGCCGGAGCGACCATTATCAATGCTGCCGGCAGATGGGTCACGCCGGGCCTGATCGATGCCAAGTCGAACTGGAATTGGCCGTATGGCGAGGCTTATCTGCGTTACGGCGTGACCTCGGCCATGGTAACGGGCACCCGCAACGATACCGGCATCGCCGACCGGGACGCGGTAGAGCACGGCATCTATCCCGCGCCGCGCCTCTATCAGGGCGTGCTCAATCTCCAAGGTCCGGGTGTCGACGGCAAGAAGCCCGACAATTACAAGCCCGGCAATGGCGCGCGGATCGTCCACGATCCCGAAGACGCCCGCGCCAAGGTTCGCATGAACGTCGAAGGCGGCGCCGACTTCATCGGCGTAGCCGATGGCGATGGCGTACCCGAAATCTTCGATGCCATCGTCGATGAGGCGCATAAGGCCGGCAAGGCGGCGATCCTGCGCTGCGTCGGTCCGGGGACACGCGGCCAGCGCTGCATCGAGACCGGGACCGATGTGATGATCCACACCGGCGAGATCGGCGTCGATATGAATAAGGACTCCGCGAAATATAAGGACTACGTCGCGCTGCCGCCGGACGCCTATTGCGAGATGGACCCCGCGAAGGAAGCGGCGATGGTGAAGTTCATCGCTGCCCACAACACCGCGCTCGAGCCCGATATGATGGCGACCGACCGCGGCTTCCCTTCGATGTGGGAGCGCGTTCAGAAGGAAGACGAGGAGCTTTTCGCCGATCCGATGCTCCGCACCTATTATCCCGAATACATGATCCAGCACACCATGGACAATGTGCGCTCCGCAAAGCAGCGGCTCACGCCGGAGCAGTACGAGCACCGCATGTGCGGATACAAGAACCACGCCAAGTTCCTGCACGATGTGGTGGAGGCGGGCGGCCATATCGTGGCGGCATCGGACATCTATCAATCGCCGCCGGGCCTGGGCCTGCATCAAGAGATGGCGGTCTATCAGGAAGATGTGAAGATGCCGCCGATGAAGATCCTGCAGTCGGCGACGAAATGGGTGGCCGACCATTTCAAGATGAAGGACATCGGCACGATCGAAACCGGCAAGCTCGCCGACATCGACATCGTCACGGCCGACCCGCTGCAAGACATCAAGAACATGCGCAAGCTCGACACCGTCATCAAGGACGGCAAGATCGTCGATCGCGAATATCACCCCTGGTACAGGGGCTGGCTGTTCGCCAATGCGCGCGACGATGAAGGCGGACCGGTGGTCGAGAACGATGCCTGGGTCGCGTCGCTGAAACAGGCGACCTGGCGTCCCAATGCGGGTCCCACCAATGTCAATATCCAGGGCCCGGCCGCGCCATTCCCAACCGTCCCTGATCTATGGGCATCGCCGACGCCGGGAATCGAAACCCTCTCGCCGCACACGCTCATTCAGGGAAGCGCGACGCAGGAGCTGGACATCAAAGGCTTCAACTTCGTGAAGCGTTCGGTGGTCTATGTCGACGATGTCGGTCGATTCCCAAATCCTGACGAATGCCGGCAACCGCGCGGTGGTGGTGAAGAATCCCATGCCGCTCGACCCCAATGCATGGGGAGACACGTCGAACAGGGCACACATCCTCGTGCCTTTCTCTTTCACCACGGCGTGGTCGCATAACAAATATTGAGGGGCTCGCATGCATTCGCCCCCTCTGCTTCCCCCGGACTGTGATCCGGGGGAAGGTGAACAGAGGGGCGATTCAGTTGATTCAGCGACAAAATCGGAGTGACGACTAAATGGAGCGGTTCCCCGAGCGTGAAGAAGATTCGTGGTTTTCCGACGAGCAGATCGGCGCCGTCGCGAGAGCGGATGACGCCGATTCTTTGCGCTCACCCATCCCGACCAGCATGGTCTCGAACGGCGAGTACATGCCCTTCGCGCAAACCACGCAGCAAAAAGAGATCGAAGCCCGGCTGACCGACATCGCCGAACATGCAAGCCGCAAGCTCGGCATCAGCCGGCGGCGGTTCCTGGCGACGAGCGGAGGGATGGCGGCGGCCTTCTTGGCGATGAACGACGTCTTCGGCCGCTTCTTCGATGTCGATCCGGT
>WNFL01234288.1_pt1 | contig 19539 bp, 20 predicted proteins | sample 5400361 | NCBI WGS metagenome assembly WNFL01 (sample SAMN13153351, study PRJNA577476) | soil metagenome | isolation source: 40 cm soil on Douglas fir-dominated hillslope | place: USA:California | collected 2013-09-17
TGGAGAAACGAGACGACGTCCGGAGTCAGGACCGCCTGGCACCCCGGCGTCGGGACATTCACCGTGATGACCGGCTGCGCTGCGCGCGCCACCGACGCCGCAAAGGCGGCCAGAAGCGCGACGGTCAGAGCTCGTGCGGAAAGAGCGATGATTCAGTCTACGCGCGGCCGGTGCGAGGAAGCCGATCGCGCGACGTCTCCGTGACGCGCGTCACCGGGCGTTTCGGTTGACCGCTCGGCGGCGGCAGGGTAAAACCCCGCTCCTGCCACGAGCGGGTGTAGTTCAGTGGTAGAACGTCAGCTTCCCAAGCTGGATGTCGTGGGTTCAAGTCCCATCACCCGCTCCAGTCTCCTCCATGTCTCTTCCCGCTGGCGTGTCGAGCGATGGTCATGCAAGATGCCCGCGGCGGCAGGGTGGAGGACGGAGGAGCGGGTGATCCGGCGATGAGCGCGGTCGCAGACACGGGCGGGGGGCGGCTCGTCTTCGCGAGCGTCAGCGACCTGGGGCGAGCGCGCAAGAACAACGAGGACACGATCGGCGATCCCGCGATCCTCGCGCGGGTCGTCGGCGGGCCGGAGCGCCTGGGTCACTCCCGCGGCGAGCTCGCGAGCCATCTCGCCGTCGCGACGCTCTTCGCGGCGTATTACAAGAGCGGCGGCGAGCACGGGCCCGCGCTCCTCGCGGCGATGGACGCCGCGAACGCGTCTGTCTTCCTGGCCGGAGGCGCCGCCAACGTGGACCTCGAGAAGACCTCGCCGCTCCGCATGGGAACCACGCTCGTCGCGGCTCTCGCCCTCGACGGCAAGCTCCTCCTCGCGAACGTCGGTGACAGCCGGGGGTACGTCCTCGCGTCCGGGGCGCTCTCACAGGTGACGACGGACCATTCGCTCGTCGCCGAGGAGGTCCGCCTCGGCATGCTCAACGCCGACGAGGCGAAGCACGCGCCGTTCAAGAACGTGCTGACGCGGGCGCTCGGCGCCGAGAAAGAGTCGGGTGCCGAGCTTTTCGAGGTCGGCTGGAGCCGAGGCGACGCGTTTCTCCTCTGCTCCGACGGCCTGCACGGCGTCGTCGACGAGCCGCGAATGGCGCAGATGCTCTCGGAGCTGTCGCCCGACGAGGCGGCGCGCGGCCTCGTCGCGCTCGCGAACGAGGCGGGCGGTCCCGACAACGTCTCCGTGGTCGTCGGGCGCCTCGAGTAGCCCCTTCTACCGTTTACCGGCGGCCCGGGCCGGGGGCGGCGTGCAGTGGGCGCGCACCTTCGAGAGCAGCTCCTCGAAGTCGATCGGCTTCATCAGGTAGCCGGCGTTGTTCTTCCGCTCCGGGAGCTCGTGTGCGGGCGCCGCGACCGCGGAGAGGACCGCGACCGGTAGGTCCATCAGCTCGGGGTCGGACGCGAGCTCCTGGCAGAACTGCCAGCCGTCCATGGCCGGCATCTTCAGGTCGAGGAGGATCAGCGAGGGGCGAAGCCTGGCGCGCAGGACGGCGAGGGCGACATCTCCATTCACCGCGCCGACCGCTCCGAAGCCCTCCTCGCGTAAGAACTCCACGAGGAGCTGGAGCATCTCGAAGCTGTCCTCGACGACGAGGACGTCGACGTGCTCGCGCCGGCCGTCACTGGTAGGCATTACAAGAGGGACAAAGCTCGGACAACCAAGGGATCAGATCAGCCAGTCTTCCTCTTCGACCTGGTGCTCGAGGCCGCCGAAGACGCGCCGCTCCTGCTGCAGCTTCTCGCCGGAAGACTCTGGAATCTCGCATGTCGAGGCCTCCTGCCTGGGAGGCCTCGCCGCCGCCTCGGTCGACACACCCTCTCGTTCGATGACGTCGGGCATAACTCCTCCTCCGCTGCGCGTTCGGAAGCAGGGTGTGTGCCGCGGCCGACGGACATCGGATCGCCGACGGCAATCTCCTTGCCATCGAACCTGGAGCGGCCCTTGCAATGGTCTCGCGAGATGAGGACGCGTCGCGTCGGCCTCTTCCTCGCCGTGGCGTTGTTCCTCGCGCGCGCCCCCGGGCTCGCCGGCGTGGCGGGCGACGTGTCGAACGACGACGCCCCGTGCCCCGCCGTCAACCCGGAAGCATCGGGCGCCGCTGACGTTCCCCCGCAGGATGTCGAGGCGAAGGAAGAGCGGAAGGTCCCGAGCGAACCGAAGCTCTTCCTCCAGGACGTCGTGCACGTCGCGACGGGCCCTCTCCACTGGCACAAGAAGGACTGGATCTTCCTCGGAGGCGCCGTCGTCGGGCTCGCCGGGCTGTCAGCCGTGGACAACCGGGCGACGAGCGCGTTGACGGGCGGAAGCCAGAGCGGCTTCTTCGACCATGTGCTCACCGACTTCGAATACCTCGGCTCCTACCCGGGCGCGGCGGGTGCGGCGGCGGTCTGGGTCTACGGCGTCGCTTTTCACGACAAGCGCGGGCGGGCCCTCGGCTTCGATCTCCTCGCCTCCGACGCGATCTCGGCCGGGATCACCGAGCTCCTGAAGAGCGTCGTGGGCCGAGGCCGTCCGGAGGCGAACCGCGGGAGCTATTCGTTCCAGCCCGGGCGCGCGGCGTCGTTTCCCTCGGGTCACACGACTCAGGCATTCGCCTTCGCGGCCGTGCTCTCTTCGACGTACGAGAACCCGTGGATCACGGGCGTGGCGTATGGCGCGGCCGGACTCGTCGGCATCGCGCGCATCCGCCACTCCGCGCACTTCGCGACCGACGTGGCGGCAGGGGCGTTGATCGGCACCGCCACGGGCCTCTCCGTCGTCCACCTCAACAAGCGCCAGCGAGCGGCGCCCGAGAACACGCCCGAGCGCGTCATCCTCTCCGCGGCGCCGTCTCCCGACGGAAGCGGCGCGGCGCTCGTCGTGGTGATGCACCTGGGCCGGATGTAGGAGCTTCACTTCTGCGCCGGGAAGGGATCGGGGTAGAGGACGAGCCGACCGCGCTTCGGATCGCACACGACGATGCGGCCGCCGCCATCCACGGCGACGCAGTGCCCGCCTTCGGGCGACGGGAAGGATCCGAGCGCCGTCAGGCGGCCGTCTGTCCCCACGCCGACGACCGTGAGGCTTGCCGCGCGGGCTCCGGGGACGTAGAGGTGCCGGAGCTTCGGAGAGAAGTCGACGAGGTCGACGCCGGCGCCGGTCTCGACGCTCCCGCGGAGCGTGCCGGTGGCGAGGTCGACCGAAGTCGCCTTGCCCTCGCCGCATCCGGAGAGAAGGAGGCCGCGCGCCCCGTCGAGCGCGAGGCCGCGCGACTCCTCGCAGCCGTTTTTCCATGTGGCGGCGATCTTCCGCGTGGAGATGTCGATCGCCACGGTCTTCCCCTTCCAGAGGTGCGCGTACACGCGCTTTCGCGGCGCATCGACCACGAGCGACTCGGGCCCTCCGGGCACTTTGATCGAGGCGACGGGCACAGGGCGCGCTTGCTCGATCCGGAAGATCTCGATCGCCTCCGCGTCGGGCTCGGTGACCCAGACCTCGGCGGCCGGTTCGACCCAGCGGACGTAATCCGGCTGGGCGGACAGCTTCGTCCTCGCGAAGACCCTCTTCGCCATCACGTCGACCAGGAGGAGCTCGCGGCTCGTCCGGTCCGTCGCGAAGACATTGCCGCGCCCTTCGTCCGCGGAGGTGATCCCGTCGTCGTGGCCGCCCTTGTACGGCGCGGGCGGGCGCACGGTCGTCGTCGCCAGGTGGTTCGCGGCGCCGCCGAGGAAGTGCAGCATCCCGGTGCCGCCGGCCGGCACGAGGAGGCACTTGAGGGGCTGGCACCAGCGCAAGTCGTCGAACCCGATGCCGCCCTCGCCGCCGGGAAGGGAGACTTCCTTCGGAACGGGCGCGGGCGGCGCCGCGGCGAGCAGGAGCACGAGGGGCGCGAGGGATGCGAAGCGGCGCGTCATGCCGGGACCTCCGCGCCCAGTCTAGGACGCGCGACGGCGAGGGCATACTCCGCGGAGATGGCACGCTCGTGATCGCCGCGCTCCTCCTCGCGGCGCCACCCGCTCTCACGCTTTCGCTCGACGAGGCGCTGGCTCGCGCGCGCGAGGATCCTGCGGCGGTCGTCGCGCGCGCCGAGGCGGAGGTCGCGCGGCGGCGGGTAGACGTCGCGCGCGCCCCGGCGTCTCCGGTCCTGACGCTCGGCAGCACACGCTACTCGGCGCGAGAGGAGGTCTCGGTGTCGCAGGAGATTCGCTGGGCCGGGGAGCGGCGCTTCGGAGTCCTTTCCGCGCGCGAGCTGGCGCGCTCCGCGGCGGAAGCGGCGGCCCGTGCCGAGCTCGAGGCGCGGCGCGACGTGCGACAGGCGTGGTTCGACCTCGCGGCGGCCGAGGACGCGGCCGCGCTCGCCGGAGACACGCTGGCGCGCGCGCGGGAGTTCCGCGATTCCGTCTCCGCGCGATTCGAAGGCGGGCGGGCGCCGCGGCTCGACTCCGTTCGCGCGGAGGCCGAGCTCGCGCGAGCGTCCGCCGAGGCTCTCGCGACGGCCGAGGAGCGATGGGGCGCCTGGGCGCACCTGGCCGCGCTCCTCGCGCTTCCAGCGCGGGAGGATGGAGGCACGAACGCCGCGCGTCCCCCGGCTCTCCCCGCGGGCGACGTGGAGGCGCTCGCGGCGCGCGGCCCGGGCGGGCATCCGACGGTGCGCGCGGCCGAGGCGGCGGTCTCCGCAGCGCGCGCGGCGCGGCGGCAGGCGCTCGCCCGGCGGTGGCCGGGTCTCGCGTTCACCGCCGGAGTGAACGCCGACGACCCCGGACTGCCGGGGCCCGACTGGTTCGGCTCGGTCGGGCTGACGCTCCCGTTCGGCGCGCGCACGGCGCCGATCAAGGTGACGGAGGCGGAGGTGGCTCTCGAGGAGGCGCGCCTCGACGCGGCGCGTCGGCAGGTTTCCGAGGCCCTCGAGACGGCGTACCGGCGGGTGCGGGGCGCGGGCGCCCAGCTCCGAGCGTACGACGACGAGGCGCTCCCCGCGGCTTCCGAGGCCGCGCAGCTCACTCGCGAGGCATACGGGTTCGGACGGGGCGACATCTTCCGGGTGCTGGAGACGGAGCGCGCGCTCATCGACGTGCGGCGCGCGCGCGTGGCGGCGTACCGCGAGCTGAAGAGGTCGGAGGCCGACCTCCTCGCGGCGGCGGGGGAGACGGATGCGCCGAAGGACTGACGTTCTCGCCGCGCTGGCCGCGGTGGCTCTCCTCTTCGCGTGCAAGAAGAAGGAGAAGGAGGCGCCCGTTCGCGCGAGCGTCACGACGGTGCGCGCGGCACCCGGCACGGTCGCGCAAACTCTCGAGCTCTCGGGGCGCCTGGTGCCGCCGCCCTCGGAGGACGCCACGCTCGCACCGCAGGTCGCGGGCCGGCTCCTCTCGGTCTCCGTGCGCGAGGGCGATCGCGTGAAACAGGGAGACGTTCTCGCGACTCTGGACCCGGCGCCGCTCGAAGAGGCCGAGCGCGCCGCGGAGGCGGCTCTCGCAAAGGAGCGCGCCGACGCCGCCGCGAAGAGACGCGTGGCGGACCTCACGGCGAAGCTCTTCGAGAAGGGAATCGCCTCGGCGGAGGAGCGCGACAAGGACCGCGCCGAGTCCGAGGCCGCGCGCTCGGCGGAGGTGGAAGCCGAGACGCACCTCCTGGACGCGCGGAGGAAGCGCGAGTGGACACGCGTCGCCGCGCCTTTCTCCGGCGTCGTCGCGCAGGTGATGAAGCACGCCGGCGAGACGGTGGACGGGACGCCGGCGACCGCGGTGCTCCGCCTCCTCGGGAGCTCCGCGGCGGAGGTCGCGGCGGAGGCCGCGGCGGCGGACCTCGCGCGGGTGAAGGAAGGAGCCGCAGCGTCCGTGCCCGTCCCGGGCGGCGCGGCGCGCGGAACCGTCGTCCGCGTGCCCGCCGCCGTCGACGCGGCGACCGGCCTCGGCGAGATCCGCGTCCGCCTCGAAGGCCCGGCGCCCGCTCCTCTCCTCTCGAACGTGACGCTCCGCGTCGTCCTCGTGAAGAAGGACGGCGTCCTCGTCGTGCCGGCGCGGGCGGTGCGACGCGCCGAGGATGGAACGGACGAGGTGGTGCGCGTCGTGAACGGCGCCGCGCATCCCGTCCGCGTGACGCTCGGCCTCCGCTCGGCGGACGCCGTCGAGATCGCCGCGGGGCTCTCGCCCGGCGACGTCGTCGTCCTCGACAGCCCGCTGGGCCTGGCGGAGGGAGCGCCGCTCGAGGTCAAGAACCCGGGCCCGGGCTGATGGCCTCCTCGCGCGTGCTCGATTTCCTCGAGCGAAACCGGACGGTGATCCTGACGGCCGCCGTCGTCGCGGTCGTCGCCGGCCTCCTCGCGCTCCCTCGCCTGGGGTCGGGTATCTACCCCGAGGTGGAGTTCCCGCGCATCTCCGTCGTGGTGCACCTCGGCGAGAACCCGCCCGAGATCCTGCAGGCGCTCGCCGTCCGGCCCGTCGAGGAGGAGCTCGCCACGGTGCTCGGCGTGCGCCGTATCCGAACCCGGATCATCCGCGGCGCCGCGGAGGTCTCGCTCCTCTTCGCTCCGGGCACGGACATGTGGCAGGCGCTCCAGTTCGTGAACGCGCGCCTCGCCGACTCGCGGTCGCTCGTTCCCGCGGAGACGGAGCTCGAGGCGGAGCGGCTGACGCCGGCGGAGTTCCCGATCGTCGCGTTCAACCTCGTCGGCGGCGCGAGCGGCGCAGACCGGCGCGAGGCCGCCGAGCGGATCGTGCGTCCCGCCTGCGCGCGGGCGCCCGGCGTCGCGCGCGTGCAGGTGATCGGCGGGGACGTGCGCGAGGTGGAGGTGATCGCAGACCCGGCGAGCCTCGTGGCGGCGCGCCTGAGGCCGTCGGCGCTCGCGACGCGGCTCGAGGAGGCGCTCGTGCGCGAGGCGGTCGGACGCGTCGACGAGTCGCGCCAGACGTCGGCGGCGGTCTTCGACGCGCTCGCGAGCGGCGTCGACGGCATCCGCGCGCTGCCGGTCGCGGGCGGCGCGGCCGGTCCGGTCTCGCTCGGGGCGCTCGCGTCCGTCGTGCCGGGCGCGGCAGACCGGCGCGCGATCGTGCGGTCGCCCGAAGGGGACGCGGTGCAGGTGTCGGTGGCGCGCCTGCCCGGCGCGTCGACGCCCGACGTCGTGGCCGCGGTCCTCGAGAACCTGGCGCCGGTCCGTCTTCCGGAGGGGATGCGGCTCGTCAAGGTCTACGACCAGGGCGCTCTCGTCCGCGAGTCGGTCGCCGGCATTCGCGACGCGATCCTCCTCGGCATCCTTCTCACGGCCGTGGTCCTGGCCGTTTTCCTCCGCGACCGGCGCGTCGGCCTCCTCGCGGCGGCCTCGCTTCCGGTGACCCTCGCGGCGACGTTCGGCGTGATGAAGGTCTTCGGGCAGTCGCTCAACCTGATGTCGCTCGGCGGCCTCGCGATCGCGATCGGGCTCGTCATCGACGACGCGATCGTCGTCGTCGAGGCGGTCGCGCGCCACCGCGAGGAAGGGCTCTCCGCCGTCGACGCCGTGGCGGCCGCGCTCTCCGACGTCGGCGCCCCCGTGATCGGCACGACGCTGACGACGGTCGTCGTCTTCCTCCCGCTCGCGTTCCTCGAGGGAATCGTGGGCCGGTTCTTCGCCGCGCTCGCGCTCACGCTGTCGGCCGCCGTCCTCCTCTCGCTCTTCTTCGCGCTCCTGGTCCTGCCGGTGCTGGCGACGAGGTTCCTGAAGAAGGAGCCGGTACGCCGCGAGCGGAAGAAGCGCTCGCTCGCGAAGCAGATCCGGGCGCGTTACGCGCTCCTCCTCCGCGCGACGCTCCGCCACCGGGTCCTCACGACGCTCGCGGCGGTCCTCCTCCTCGGGCTCGGCGCCTTCGCGCTGACCCGCGTCGCGGTCGGTTTCCTGCCCGAGTTCGACGAGGGGTCGTTCGTCCTCGACTACTTCCTGCCCGCGGGGACGTCGCTCGCCGAGACCGACGAGGCCGCGACGCGGATCGGCCGCGTCCTCTCCGAGACGAAGGGGATCGCGACCTGGTCGCGGAGAACGGGCGCCGAGCTCGGGCCGATCACGGCGACGGTCTTCAACCGCGGCGACGTCACCGTCCTGCTCGCGCCGCGCAAGAAGCGGCCCGACTTCGAGGAGATCGTCTCGGACCTGAGGCGCCGCATGGCCCAGGAGGTCCCGGCGGCGCGTGTCGAGTTCATCCAGATGATCGAGGACGTCCTCTCGGACCTCTCCGGCGCGCCGCGCCCGATCGAGATCCGCATCTCGGGCGACGACCCGGACGAGCTCGAGAAGAAGGCGGGCGAGATCGCGGCGCGCGCCCGGAAGGTCCCCGGCCTCGTCGACTACTACTCGGGCGTCGAGGGGCGCGTGCCGACGCTCGAGGTGGCGCCGGACCGCGGCGCGCTCTTCCGGCTCGGGCTGACGCCGAAGGACGTGTCGGACGACCTGGCGGTCCTGATGCGCGGGCGCGCCGTCGGACGCGTACCGTGGCTCGACCGGCTGATCGACGTGCGGCTGCGGGCGCCGGACGAGATCCGTTTCTCGCCGGCGCGTGTCCGGGACCTGCCGGTCGTCGGGACGAACGGGGAAGCCGCGCCCCTCGCGTCCGTCGCGCGCGTCACCGAGCCGCCGCGTCCGAGCGTCCTCTTCAGGGAGAACCTGAGGCCCGTCGTCCTCGCGACCGCGGACGTCGAGGGGCGGGACCTCGGCAGCGTCGCGAAGGACCTTTCACGAGAGCTGAAGGGCCTCGCGCCGCCGAAGGGCGGAGACGTGGAGATTGGAGGTCGTGTCGCGAGCGCGCACGAGGCGGCGCGCGACCTCTCCGGCGTCTTCCTCCTCGGGCTCCTCGCGGTCCTCGCGGTCCTCGTCGCGCAGTTCCGCGCGATCCTGCCGTCGCTCCTCATCCTCGTCACGATCCCGCCCGCGCTCGCGGGCGCGTTCGTCACTCTCTGGGCGACGCGGGTGCCGCTGAACGCCTCCTCGCTCGTCGGGCTCGTCCTCCTGACGGGTCTCGTCGTGAAGAACGGCATCCTCCTCGTCGAGCGTGCGCAACGGACGGCCGCCGCCGGTGCCCCGCCGCGGGTCGCGGCCCTCGAGGCGGCCCGCCGGCGCGCGCGCCCGATCGTGATGACGACGCTCTGCACGGTCTTCGGCCTCTTCCCTCTCGCCCTCGGGATCGGCGCAGCCGGGGAGATGCAGCGCCCGCTCGCGCTCGCGGTCGTGGGCGGCCTCCTCGTCTCGACCGCGACCACCCTCCTCGTGCTCCCGGCGCTGGCCGCCGGGCGCGCGATCCGACCGGTGAGTTAGCAGGGAGCCGAGCGCGGTCAGAAGCGCGCGCCGAGGACGTACTCGGCGAGCGCCGCGTCGACGAGGTCGAAGAGCCTCTCCCTCGCATCCTCGATCTCGCGCTTCTGCCAGGTCCACTCCTCCTCGGGGGCGCGCATCAGCTCCTCGACGGCGCCGTCCAGATTCTTCCGCCTGTCGGCGAGGACGGTCACGAGCTTCCGGCCGTGCTCGAGGAGGCTGCCGTCGGCGTCGCGGAGCCTCTCCTTCAGGAGGTCGAGGGCCCCGTCGATCTCGGTGAGGCGGCGGCCGACCTGGCGCCGGTACTCCGCGCGCCGGCGGAGCGCGACGTCCGAGAGGGAGACCGCGATGGCGCTCATAGCGTCGTCACCAGCTCGCGGGCGAGCTCGTCGGCGGCGCGGCCGAGGAAGGGACGACCCGCGAGACTCTCCGCGGTCACCCGATGCGAGGCCGCCAGGTCGCGCTCGAACGCGGACGCGAGCGTGCGGGCCGTCGCCGACTCGAAGATGACGAGGTTGCACTGCGCGTTGAGGCGGAAGTAGCGGAAGTCGAGGTTCGTGGATCCCAGGACGGAGACGTAGTCGTCCGCGATCATCAGCTTCGCCTGCAGGCTCGCTCCGGGGAACTCCTGGATCGCGACGCCGCGCCGGAGGAGGTCGAGGTACGAGCCGCGGCTCGCGCTGCGGGCGATCGGGGCGTCCCCGCCCTCGGGCACGAGGAGCCGGACGTCGACTCCCCGCTCGGCGGCACGCCCGAGCGCGTCGATGACGAACGGCTTCGGCGCGAAGCAGGGGTTCGAGATCCAGAGGCTGCGCCGCGCGCTCTCGACGATCGCCGTCAGGACGCTCGCCGCCTCGCGGCTCGAGCGCCAGGAAGGCGAGTCGAGCACCAGCACCGAGGCGCCATCCGCGTGCGCTGCGGGAGGACGCTTCTCCGGCGCGAAGACGAGCTCCGCGCCGCGGGCGCGGTCCCAGCCGTCCGAGAAGACGACGGCCATCTCCAGAGCGGTGCTTCCCTCGACGCGCACGTAGAGATCGCGGAGCGCGGGCACGGGGTGCTCGGCCGGCGGAGCCAGGCGCGAGTCCCGTCCGCCCGTGAAGACCACCGAGCGGTCGACGACGAGGATCTTCCGGTGATCCCGCGGCGGCCTGTACCAGGGGGAGCGAAAGAACGGCTGGAAGAGCTTCAGCTCGACGCCGCCGCGCCTCAGCGGCTCCCAGAACGGCTCCTCCTGGCCGCGATGCGACGCGTCCGCGAGGACGCGCACCGCGACGCCTCGGGCGCGCGCTGCGAGGAGGAGGTCGGCGAGACGCCTGCCGGCCTCGTCCGCGAGGACGTAGAACTCCACGAGGATCTCTTCGCGCGCCGCCTCGATCGCGCGTCGCATCGCGTCGTAGGCGCCGGGCGCGCCGAAGAAGAGCTGCACCCTGTTGCCGTCGAGGATCGGGGACTGGTCGATGCTCTGGAGGAGCATCCGGAAAGCGGGGTCGAACGGCCCGCGCAGGAGCCCGCCCGCGAGCTCGCCGACACGCTCGGCCCGGAGGTCCGCCGGGAGCCGGCGGCCGCGGGGAATGCGGAAGAAGCGGGCAAGGCGATCGAGGTCCCGCCTCAGGAGACCGCGGGCGCTCGGCGGAGGGACGAACCCGGCCGCGGGCTTTCTGGTCTCCGCGGAAACGAGGCGCTCGCTCGCCGTGCCGGAATTGCGCGAGACGCGCGCGCCCGAGACGGCGGCAAGGCGACGATCCGTGTCGCGCGGCGCGACCGGGGGCGGAGTCTCCTGTTTCGTACGAGAGTCCATCGAGGTGCCTGCAGCGTCCGACGCGGCCTTTTTTCATTGTCGGCCCCTGGCCGCACGCCGGAAGTGCAAGGCGAGTGCCCCGGGGAGTCCGCCCGGCTAGCCCTCGATCCCGTACTGCTTCATCTTGTTGTAGATCGTCTTGAGGCTGATCTTCAGCATCTCCGCCGCCTGCTTCTTGTTCCCTTTTACAAAGTCCAGCGTTTTTTGCAGGAGCTGCCGCTCGGCGTCCTGGAGCGACTGCCCGACGCGTATCTGGACGTAGGGGTGGGCGGCTCCGGCGGCCGCGGGCTTCTGCGGATTCGCCTCGAGCACGGACTCGACGACGGAGGGCTTGATCGCGGGCCCGTCGGAGAGGACGTACGCGCGGTGGATCACGTTGCGCAGCTCGCGGACGTTCCCGGGCCACGAGTAGGCGCTCAGGATGTCGTGGACGTGCGGGTCGATCTCGCGGATCCCCGCGCGCTCCTGCTCCTCGATCCTCTCGAGGAAGTGCTGCGCGAGGAGCGGTATGTCGTCGAGGCGCTCGCGGAGGGGCGGGAGGCGGATCGGGAACACGTTGAGGCGGTAGTAGAGGTCCCCGCGGAGCTTCTCGCTCTTCACCGCCTCGGCGAGATCGCGGTTCGAGCTCGAGATCACGCGCACGTCCACGTTCAGCTCGTCGTTTCCGCCGACCCGGCGGAAGGAACGCGTCTCGAGGACGCGGAGGAACTTCACCTGGAGCTCGGTCGACATCTCGGTGACCTCGTCCAGGAAGAGCGTGCCGCCCTGCGCCATCTCGAAGTAGCCGTTGCGGCGCTTGTCCGCGCCGGTGAAGGAGCCCTTCTCGTGCCCGAACAGCTCGCTCTCGATCAGCGTGGAGGAGACCGCCCCGCAGTTGATCGCGACCATCGGCTTGCTGCGGCGGCGCGAGAGCTCGTGGATCGTAGCGGCGACCGCTTCCTTCCCGCTGCCGCTCTCCCCGACGATCATCACGGGCGCGTCGGATTTCGCGATGCGCGCGATGATGTGGAAGACCTGCTGCATCGGCGCCGACTTGCCGACCATCACGCCGAAGCGGCCCGTCTCCTCCAGCATCGTGCGGAGGCCGTCGGCCTCGTGGTCGAGGTCGAGCTTGTCGCTGAAGTGCTGCAGTACGCTGACGAGCTGGACGGGCTTGAGCGGCTTCAGGAGGAAGTCGAACGCGCCCGCCTTCATCGCCTCGACGGCGGTCTTGATCGAGCCGTGGCCGGTCATGACGATGACCTCGCGGCTCGGGTTGTCGGTCTTCGCGGTGCGCAGGAAGTCGATGCCGTCGCCGTCGGGCAGCATCATGTCGGTCACGCAGATGTCGGGCGCGAACTCGGAGAGGACCGGGCGCGCCTCGGCGAGCGTGCCGGTGGTCCTCACCTCGAAGCCGAGGCCGGCCACGAGCTGCTCGAGCCCGGTGCGGGTCGGGGCGTCGTCCTCGAGGATCAGGACCTTCACGAAGCGCGATCCTCTCGCGCGAGCGGGAGGCTCACGACGAAGCGGGCCTCGTCGCCGAGCTGCTCGGCGCCGATGTCGCCTCCGTGGCACTCCACCGCCCATCGCGCGAGGAGGAGCCCGAGCCCGCGGCTCTCGCCGAGCGGGGTCCGCGTGATGCTGAAGACCTGCTCGGGCCTCGTCTCCGGGAACTTCCCCTTCCAGCGGCAGACCAAGGTGGCGTCCGTGCCTCCGTTCGACAGCTCCCACGACACGACGCTGTTCGGCTCCGCGGTCTGGAGCGCATGGAACGTCAGGTCGGCGACCGCCTGCTCCACCTGGCGGCGAGAGCCGTAGAGCGCCGGCTCCGGCGCGGGGCGCGGCGTCGTGACGGCGAGCCCCCGCGACGGGTCGGGGCTGATCTGTGCGCTGCCGTTCGCGATCGCCACCGGGAGGGCGAAGTCGGCGCCTTCCTCCTCGCCCGTCCGGACGACCTCGCTCAGGACCTCCAGCATCGCGGACGCGTAGCCCACCTCGAGCTGTCCCATGCGGATGTTCTCGAGCACGCGCTTCACGTCGAGCTCGTCCCCCTGGCTGAGCCTCCGGCACGCGACTTCCAGATGGAGGGCGGCGCCGGAGAGAGGGGTCGCGAGATCGTGCCGGAGCTGCCGAAACAGCCGGACGGTGGCCCGATAGCGACTCCTGTGGAATGGAAGCTGAAGCGTGGAGATGCCTTCCTCCGCAGGGGGTGGGTCGATCGGAATGTAGCATAGCGCTCGCCCCGCGGCGGCCGCGGCTGCGTCCTCATCGCGGCTCGCCACGTGGGCTCTTCCTCGTCAGAAATTGCGCGTGCCGCGCGCGGTCCGCCGGCGGAGGGACGACGCGCTGGAGCGACCAGTGGCCCGGAACATATCGCCATCTCCCATCCAGCCGCGCGTATTCCGCGGGCACCCAGCGCGCGGCCGAGGCGGGACGGCGCTGCCATCGGGCAGGCACCCAGATCCACTTGCTGGAGATCCAGTGCCAGGAGCCGGGAATGCGCTCCCAGCCGGCGCCGGGTCCGGCGGAGCTCAGGATCACGTCGCGGACGGGCGACGGAGGCTGCGAGGGAACGAGCTCCGCCCTCACGACGGGGAGCGGCGCGCCCGTGGCGGCCGCGAGACGCACGCCGAGCGCGAAGGAGACGGCGGCCGAGCCGAGCCATGTCCTTGACCTCATTCGCTGCTCCTCGATCAGGAGCATGTCGAGGGCAAGGGATGTGCCACGAAGGAAGAGGGCCGAGCGCGAGCGCGCGCGGCCCTGCTGCCCGCGGTGGCGGGTAAGAATTACACGCGCTCAGCGCCGGCGCCGGCCGCGCACGCGATCCCAGGAATCGCGTACGGCGGATTTGACCTCGTCCCATTTCCGGTGGACACCGTGCGGCGAGCGTTCCCATCCGACGGCGAGGTCGGGCTCGATGTCGTCGAACTCCCGGCCCATGTACGTCGTGCTGGCGGCGCTCTCCCAGCCGTAGGTGTACGCGGGCTCGTAGTATTCGAACGTGCGCCCCGACTCGAAGTAAGGACGCCGGCTGTAGTTCTCGCGCCAGTAGGCTTCCTCGACGGTCGGGTCGAGCGCCTCGCCCGCGGCGTGTCCCGCGGCGCCGCCGGCCACGGCGCCGACGGCGCCGCCCACGACGGCGCCCACCGGTCCGCCGAGCGCGCCGCCCACGGCCGCGCCGGTCGCCGCGCCCCCCGCTCCGCCGACGGCCGTGCCGACGGGGTGCGAGCCGGGCTCGCCGGTGATCGGGTCGCGGTTCGCGTCGGGCGTGATGTCGATCGTGCCGACCGACGCGCCGCTCTCCTTCTTGATCCTGGTCGCCATGGGAGGTCCCTCCTGCCGCTGTTCCGAGCAGGAGGCGTACCAGGGAGTGGCACGCTAGGCGAACGCCGCGGGCACACCGGCGATCATTCGCTCGAGGGCCGCGATCTGGATCGGCTTCGTCATGTGCGCGTCGAAGCCCGCGGCGAGCGCGCGCCGCCGATCCTCCGGCTGCCCGTACCCCGTGAGCGCGACGAGGAGCACCGAGTCTCCGAGCGCGGCGCGCACGCGGCGCGCGACCTCGTAGCCGTCGAGGTGTGGCAGCCCGATGTCCACGAGAGCGAGCTCGGGCTTCAGGGAGACGATGCGCTCGACGGCGACCTCGCCGTCCTCCACGCCGACGACCTCGTGTCCGAGGTCGCTCAGGAGCATCTCGAGCGGGATGCGTACGTCCGCGTTGTCCTCCACGATCACGATGCGCCGGTGCGCGGACCGCGGGTGCTCGCTCGCGCCGGGGGAGGCGTCGGTGCGTCCCCGCGCCAGGAGCGGCAGACGCACGGTGAACTCGCTGCCCTTGTCGGAGCCGGCGCTCGCTGCGCTCACGCTTCCGCCATGCAGCTCCACCAGGCTGCGCACGAGCGTCAATCCGATCCCCATTCCGCCCTGCGCGCGGTCGAGCGTTCCTTCCGCCTGGACGAAGAGGTCGAACACGCGCGGCAGCACCTCCGGCGCGATGCCGACTCCCGTGTCCTTGACGCGAATCACGGCCTCGTCAGCCTCGCGCGCGAGTGAGACGCGGACCGAGCCTCCCGCCGGCGTGTACTTGAGGGCGTTCGTCAGCAGGTTGCCGACGACCTGCTCGAGCCGGACCGGGTCTCCCGAGACCGCCGGCGGTGGCTGCTCGACGCGGAGAGTCAGCTCCAGCCCTCGTTCCCGGAACCCGGCGCGCGCGGCGCCGACGGAGCGCTCGAGCAGGTCGTGGAGCGGCACGGGCGCGCGCTGCAGGGCGATCTTCCCGGTCGTGACGCGCGAGACGTCGAGAAGGTCGTCGACGAGCCGGGTGAGGTTTCGCGTCTGCCGCTCGATGATGCCGCGCTCGCGCTCGAAGGCAGCGGAGTCGCGCCGCGCCATCAGCTCCGTCGCCGCCAGGATCGCGCCGAGCGGGTTGCGCAGCTCGTGTCCGAGGATCGCGAGAAACGCGTCGCGCTCCTTCACCCGGCTCTCGAGCTGCGTCAGGAGCGAGCGCACCTCGTACTGACGCCGCCTCGCGCGGAGAGCCGTGCTGACGGCGCTGACGAGCGTCGACTTGTGGATCGGCCGCTCCAGGAACGTGACGTTCCCGAGGGAGGCGATCTTCGCGAGATATTGGTTCGTCTCGCGCGATCCCTTCGAGAAGACGAAGACCAGGAGCGGGAGGTCGGACCACGCAGGCTGGCGCAGCAGGACGTCGACGACGACCGTCGACGCCGAGCCGCCGAGGGCCTCCTCGGCGACGAGCACGAGCCCCGCGCCTTCCGCGATCGCAACGGCCAGGTCCTCGGCGCTCGCGCAGACGGAGCAGACGAAGCCCGCGTTCTCGAGGACGGAATACGCGAGCGCCGCGTCGCGCCCTCCGGGCGCCAGGATGAGGACGCGCTCCTCGAGCCGGGACCCGTCGTGCATCAGCCCTCGGCGGCTCCGCGATACCCGCCGCCGTAGATCGGCACCCCGGTCATGATGCCCTGGAAGTCGCGGAGAGGCTCGCCGATCTCGATGCCTCGGCTCGTCATCCCGTATTCGCGGATGGTGCTCTCGTGGGGGCCGCTCCGCTTCTTCGCGATCGAGATCGCCTTGTGCACGGCGCCCGCTGTCTCGAAGTAGCGGAGCAAGACGACCGTGTCCGCGAGATAGCTGATGTCGACGGGAGTCGGCATGGCCGTGCCGAGAAAGCCGTGCTGCGCCATCGTGGAAAGCGCGAGTACGCCACGCTGCCGGAGGTAGCTGAAGAGCTCGTGGAGCTGAGCCGACAGGAAGCGCTCCTCCGGCATCGCGAGCATGTATCCATTCAGGCTGTCGACCGCGACGACGCGCGCGCCCTCCTTCTCGACGGCCTCGAGCACGCGGCAGGCGAACTCGCCGGGGGAGCGCTCCGCGGGGTCGATCTGATGGATCGACAGCTTCCCTGCGCCCACGAGCTCGCGCACCGGCTGCCCCAGACCCTCGCTTCGCGCGAAGAGCGTTCCGCTGCCCTCGTCGAACGTGAAGTAGAAGGCGGGCTCTCCACGTTTCGCGGCGGCAATGGCGTACTGCATCGCCAGGACCGACTTGCCGGTCCCGGCGGGCCCCATGAAGAGCGCGGACGTCCCGCGCTCGAGACCTCCGCCGAGCATCTCGTCGAGCCGGGGAAGGCCGCTCGGCACGGCCTCGCCGGGGAACTCGGTGCGGTGCTCCGCGGCGATGAGGCGCGGGTAAACGGCTAGTCCGCCCCTCTTGATCTTGTAGTCGTGGTAGCCGCCCCGGAAGCGCACGCCGCGGAGCTTCGAGACGCGCAGCCGCCTGCGTTCGGCGCCGTACTCGGGCGCGAGCTGCTCCAGGTGGAGGATGCCGTGCACGACGCTTTCGACCTCCGGTCGGCCGTCCATCCTGTCCTCGATCATCAGGACCGTGCAGTGGCGCCCCGCGAAGAACTGCTTGAGGCCGAGGACCTGCCGGCGGAACCGGAGCGGGCTCTGAGCGAGGAGCCGGATTTCCGTGAGGGAATCGAAGACGACGCGCACCGGATCCACCCGGCGGATCTCCGCGAGGAGGGACTTCGTCGCCTCGGCGAGCTCCACCTCGGAAGAGTGGAAGAGCGTGTTGTCCTCTTCCGGCGCGCCGTCGGTATCGGAGACCTGCTGGAGCGCGATCCCGTCGAGCGACCAGCCGTGCGACGCGGCGACGACCCGCATCTCTTCCTCCGTCTCGGAGAGGGCGATGCAGACGCCGCGCTCGCCGCGCCGCACGCCCTCGAGGAGGAACTGGAGGGCGAGCGTCGTCTTGCCGACGCCGGGGTCGCCCACCACGAGGTAGAGCCGGTCGCGTGGAAAGCCGCCGCCCAGGATGTCGTCGAGGCCCTCGATCCCAGTGGCGGCCACCGGGGCATCGGGCGAGTCGCGCCGGGAGCCGCCGTTCGCCGTCACGGAGCTCTACATCCGTTCCGGGTTCTCGACCTGTAGGTCGTTGTTGACGCGCACGACCCCCTCGACGCTGCGCGCCACTTCCTCGGCCTTCAGCTTGTCGAGGTGGTTCGGCACCTGTCCCGCGAGCGTGACGACGCCGTTCGTGGAGTTCACCTCGATGTTCGTGCTCCTCCGATCAGAGACCCGCGTTAGCACCGGCCATGCCACGCGTCCGAGGCACATCGGTTGCAGCCGTCGTACCGTCAAGTCCGGCGCGGGCGGGGCTTCTCCGAAGCCCGCGGGAGGCGCGCATGCAAGATTTACAGGACGACTCGATTCCGGGCGTCGACGTCCGTCGGGAGAACGTGACACAGTTCGGCGCGGGCTCTCGGCGCGCTCTCGCACGCGGGGGCGATCGCGCGAGGGAGATCGGCGAGGCCGCGCGGCGCGGGGCGATACGCATCTCGAGCACGGCCGGGACGCTGGTCGACACGCGCGAGAAGAGGGTCGCCGCATACGCCGCTCTCGGCATCGCGTTCGTCGTCGGCTTCGTCGGCGGTCTCTTCGCGGGGCACGCGAGGGACTGATCCGGCGCAGGACCGATGATCATCGCGTGCCCGAGCTGCCAGAAGAAGAACCGCGTGAAGGCCGAGCACCTCGCGGACGTGAACCGCTGCGGCTCGTGCAAGCGTGAGCTGCCCGCGATCTCGGCGCCGATCGACGCCGACCCGTCTCTGTTCGACGAGATCACGGCGAAGGCGCGCGTCCCCATCCTCGTCGACTTCTGGGCGTCCTGGTGCGGGCCGTGTCGCCGCGCGGCGCCCGAGGTGGCGCGGACGGCGGAAGAGCTCGCCGGCCAGGCGCTGGTCCTGAAGGTGAACACCGAGAAGCATCCGGAGCTCGGCGCCCGCTTCCGCGTCCAGGGCATCCCGAGCTTCCTGGTCATGAGGGACGGCCGCGTCGTCTTCCAGCAGGCGGGCCTCGTGTCGAGCTCGGAGATGACGCGCTGGCTCCTCTCCGCAGCCTCGGCGCGCGTCTGAGTCGCCGCGGTTAAGCTCCGGTCTCGATGCAGGGATACACGTGCCCGATGCACCCGGAGGTCGTGAAGGAGGGGCCGGGCGCGTGCCCGAAGTGCGGCATGGCGCTCGAGCCGATGGCGCCGGCCGCGGAGGACGAGGAGAACCCGGAGCTCATCGACATGGCGCGGCGCTTCCGCGTCGCGCTCGTGCTGACGGCGCCGCTCCTCGTCCTGGCGATGGGGGAGATGGCGCACGCGAGATTCGGGCTCTCGCCCGCCGCGCGCCGGTTCGTCGAGCTCCTCCTCGCGACGCCGGTCGTCGCGTGGGCGGGCGCTCCGTTCTTCGCGCGCGGCTGGGCTTCGGTCCGGACGAAGAGCCCGAACATGTTCACGCTGATCGCGCTGGGGACCGGCGCGGCGTACCTCTTCAGCCTCGCCGCGACGCTGGCGCCCGGGGCGTTTCCGGCCTCGTTCCGCGCGCACGGCGAGGTGCCCGTCTACTTCGAGGCCGCGGCGGTCATCACGACCCTCGTCCTCCTCGGCCAGGTGCTCGAGCTGAAGGCGAGGAGCCGCACGGGGAGCGCGCTGCGGGCGCTCCTCGACCTCGCCCCGAAGACCGCGCGCCGCGTCGGAGCGGGGGGAGACGAGGACGTGCCGGTGGCCGAGATCCGGAAGGGAGAGCTCTTCCGCGTCCGACCCGGCGAGAAGGTGCCGGTGGACGGCGTCGTCGAGGAAGGGGGTAGCGCGGTCGACGAGTCGATGGTCACGGGGGAGCCGATGCCGGTGCCGAAGGGAAAAGGCGACCGGGTCACGGGCGGCACGCTGAACGGCGCCGGTAGCTTCGTGATGCGCGCCGAGCGGGTCGGCGACGAGACGCTCCTCGCGCAGATCGTCCGGATGGTCGCGGACGCGCAGCGGACGCGCGCGCCGATCCAGCGCGTGGCGGACGCCGTCGCCGCGTGGTTCGTGCCGGCGGTCGTGGCCGTCTCGGTCCTGACGTTCGCGGCGTGGGCGCTCGTCGGGCCGGCGCCGCGCATGGCGCACGCCCTCGTCAACGCGGTGGCCGTCCTGATCGTCGCCTGTCCGTGCGCGCTGGGGCT
>WNFL01365217.1_pt1 | contig 19538 bp, 17 predicted proteins | sample 5400361 | NCBI WGS metagenome assembly WNFL01 (sample SAMN13153351, study PRJNA577476) | soil metagenome | isolation source: 40 cm soil on Douglas fir-dominated hillslope | place: USA:California | collected 2013-09-17
GAAATCGCTGGAATCCAATGCTCAGCTCGTCGAAATACCGGGAGCACTGGACTTGGAAGATTTGGAGCGCCGACTGACGATTTTGGATGAGAAGATACATGCGGTGCTGACGAGCCATGCGCCTGAAGAGCTCATGCTGAAGATCCGGCGCGAAGTGGATGGGCAATTGGCGAGGTACCGGCGGAAGATGAAGGCAGAGCAACTGGCAATGGTTGAAAAGCAGTATATGCAGAAACGGTTGCTGGAAGAGTTTGGAATCCCACGCCTCAGTCTTTTCTACTTGACGTAGCGTTGGTCATCAGATTGCCCGGCATTCGCAGACAAACAAGAACGATTTGATTTCACACGACGCCACCAAGTTATCCTAGAATAGGACAACAGTATGCCTGATGAGTTAAGATTATCGATTGAGAAGCTTGTTTACGGCGGTGACGGCTTGGCGCACGCCGATGGAAACACGGTTTTCGTGCCTTATGTTCTGCCCGGGGAAGAGGTGCGAGCGAACACGAAATCGAAAAAAAAGAAATTGATCTGGGCTGAGTTGTTGGAGGTCACCTCACCGGCGAAAGAGCGCGAAAAGGCAAAGTGCCCGCATTTTCAGAAGTGCGGCGGCTGCCATTACCAGCACATTCCGGCGGCCGAGCAGTTGAGGCTTAAGAAAGAAATTTTGCGCGAAACCCTTTCGCGGCTCGGGGGAATCACGTGGGATGGCGCGATTGTGGAACACTCCGCGGAGCCGTTTGGCTATCGCAATCGCGCGCAGTGGGCGGTGCGGAGCGGGATGCCGCTGGCGCTGGGATACTTCCTGCCGGAAAGCTCCGTGATCGTACCGATTGATGAATGTCCCGTCCTGTCGCCACGCCTCGCGCAGACATTCGTGCGGCTTCAAGACATGGCTCGTTCCGGCACTCTACCGATGGGCATTCAGGAGATCGAGGCATTTGCCGATTCGGCGGACGAAAAGATTGCGCTGAATGTGGCGTTCGAGAAATTCCCGAAGCCAGCGGCGGACCTGGCATCTGCCTTCCGAGAAGCTTTGCCCCAGATCGAGAGTCTGTTGCTCCTGGACCAAAAGAAAGACCGCTTTGAATTGACGGGGCCGGGATATTTGATGCATGGGGCCGGCGGATACAAATACCGAGTCAGCCATCTTTCGTTTTTTCAGGTGAACCGCTTCCTGATCGAGGATTTGCTAAAGACCGTGACCGCGAATGCGCAGGGTGAGCTGGCGCTGGATCTGTATTCCGGAGTCGGGTTCTTCACATTGCCTCTGGCAAAGGCGTTTCAGAGAGTGGTGAGCGTCGATGCCAATCTGGCCGCGACGCGGGATCTCTACGCCAACGCGGACGCCGCGGGGGTCACAATCACCTCGCACCACGAACATGCGGAAGAGTTTCTGAAAAAAACGGATGAAAGACCAGACTTTGTGATCCTGGATCCGCCCCGAGCAGGATTGGGGGCGGAGGCCGCTGAGAAGCTCGCGGAGTTGGGCGCCAAAGAGATTGTGTATCTTTCCTGCGATCCATCCACCCTGACTCGCGATTTGGCAGTATTGACGGGCTCACCCAGGAAACCGAAAGAGATTACGGGGCCAAGCATCCGTTATGAGATCACGGAAATGCATTTGTTCGATCTGTTTCCGCAAACATTTCACATCGAGACCTTCGTGAGGTTGCGAAGATTGCCATGAGGCTGCCGGCTGTAGCGATCGCCGCAGCATTTACCTACGGCATCGTGCTCGGCTTGCATCCCGCGGTTGTGCGAAGTGCTTACTCCCTCATTCTTCTTTCCTCTTTTTTCATTTTCATAGGTGTCCTCGTCCTGACCGGAATTATTTTTGTAAGAACCCGGCGTCTTTTCCTCGCAAGCGTCGCCTCTATCCTTAGTTGGGTTTTACTTGGATTCCTGGGAGCTTGCATTGCGGAACAGCCGCGGGATGCGGATCACGTGATCTCGCTCCTTGAGCAAGGACGCCTCCCATTGAAAACGCCTCTGCGATGGCACGGCCACCTGCGCGATGAGCCGGCACGTCTGCCATGGGGTTATGGATACGAAATCGAGCTTTCCGGTGTGGAATTCGAAGAGGCCCTGCATGCCTTGCGAGGCGGGTTGCGCTTGAGTTTCACGGCGCTTCCCGACGTTGCGCAACCGCCCAACATTCATGCGGGAGATGAAGTAGCTGTCGTGACGGAAGTAAAGCGCCCGCAAGTTTTCAGGGATGAAGGCGCGTTCGACAGGCGCGCATATCTTGCGCAACAAAATATCGATCTTGTGGCCACTCTCAGAGCCCCGCAATTAATCGATCGCCTCGCCCTCTCCAACCATAGGAACAGTTCTCGCGCGGGCACGGAGGCGATTGCGCGATGAGCTTGATGAGTTGTTTGCGGGCACTCCGCAAGTTGCAGGGGTATTGCGAGCGATGCTGCTGGGTGACCGCAGTTTTGTCGACCGTGAAGAAGGAACGGACTTTCAGAAGACAGGAGTGTTTCACGTACTCGTGTTGGCAGGTCTGCACGTGGGGGCTCTTGCGTTCGCGCTCTACTGGGCAGGACGCCGGCTGCGGCTGCCGCGAATGCGGACAATGCTGTTCACTATTACACTGCTTTCGGCTTATGTGGCGGTCGTCGAGCAACGCGCCCCCGTATTACGGGCAGCAATGATGGCGGCGATTGTTGTGTTTGGTGGATTTTTCTTCCGCCGATTGGAATTGCTCAATTCTGCGGCAGTGGCAGCTCTAATTCTGCTCGCTGCAAGACCGCTCGCTTTGAGAGACTCCAGCTTTCAATTGACCTTCGTCGCCATCGGATGCATTGCGGGTTTGGCATTGCCGTGGCTTGAGAAGACGGTGCAGCCGTATGTGCGCTCGCTGCAAGGCTGGCGAGACGTAACACGCGATGCCGCTCATGAACCGCGGGCAATTCAGTTCAGAGTCGATCTGCGTTCGCTGGCGCAGTGGATCTCCACCAGATTGCCCCAGCAGCTGGGGAAATCAACAGGCGACATTCTGGTTGGCGGATTGTCTCTGACGTTCCGCGTGTGGGAGCTCTTGGTGCTCACGATAGCGCTGCAGGCTGGAATGTTGCCATTGATGGCGCGCGATTTTCACCGTATCCCATTGTCGGCGCCGATTGTGAACCTGGCTGCCGTTCCACTTACAGGCGTCATCGTCCCACTCGGCTTTCTGACTTTGGCCTGCGGGCTAATTCTCCCAGCGATTGGAAAATTCCTTGCGGTTCCACTTGCCTGGCTGACTGCACTGCTTTTGCACGTTGTCCAGTGGTTCGCGCATTTTCCGAGATGGAGTTACCGGATTCCCGGGCCGCCATCCTGGCTGATCGTTTTGTTTTTTGCCGTCGCCATTCTGCTAGCGGTAGTGATGCGGTTGAAGCATTGGTTCCGAAGAGCGGTAGTCTGGGGACTACGCGGCGTATTCATCGCCTGCGCGCTGACGATTGCAATTTATCCTTTTGGAGAAAAGTGGACAAAGGGCAGGCTGGAATTGACAGTCCTTGATGTGGGCCAGGGGGATTCCCTGTTTGTGGTCTCACCTGGTGGAAAAACTCTGTTGATCGATGGCGGCGGAGCGTTCGGCGGCTTTCCCAGCCATGAAGAACACAATGGTGTCGACCCTGGTGAAGAGGCGGTATCGCCGTATTTGTGGTCACGTGGTTTTCAGAGGCTGGATGTCGTCGCGCTGACGCACGCTCATCAGGATCATCTGGGTGGGCTGACTGCAATCCTGGACAATTTTCGCGTTGCGAAACTTTGGATCGGGCGCGAAGTGTCCATCCCAGCCTTAGCGAGGCTGGAAGAACTTGCGCGCAAGCGACAAATCCCCGTCGAACACGCGCTGCGGGGGCAAATCTTTTCACTGGGATGGTGCAGACGGCGACTTTCTGTGGCCGGAGATCATTTCCGAAGAGGTCGCGCCTTCCGAAAAGAACAACGATTCTCTGGTGCTGCGAATGCACTACGGCAATGAAATGTTCTTGCTGCCGGGAGATGCAGAAAAACAGGTGGAACGCGAAATTCTATTCGAGAATAGTGCAGAGGCCGTGCGCGCCGATGTACTTAAGGTCGGCCATCACGGAAGTAAGAATTCGACGATGCCAGAATTTCTCGCGGCAGTGCAGCCGCGTTTCGGAATCATATCCGCTGGCGAGGACAATATCTTTGGGCATCCTAGTCCGGAGCTCCTCGAACGATTAGAGAATGCGGGCGTGCGGATCTTGAGGACCGACAGAGACGGGGCAGTCCATGTGCTGACGGACGGCACGCGGCTGGAAATCACCTGCTTCATTGCGTGCCTAGGCGCGGCGAACGCGGCTGCATCAGTGCAGGCGGAGGCGCCATCTCAAAAGCAGAACTAAGATAAGAAACAGAAAGCCGACGGCGGCCTGCCATTCATGGTTCTTTTTGTACTGGGTGAAAGAGAAGGCGCCGGCCGAGTCTCCTGTCAATTTTGCGGCGGTCAGGCGCGGAATGAAAATTGGGACGATGCGCGCATACTCATCGAAGGATGCTCCGTGGCGAATATGAAGTTCATTCGCTTCCCGCTGCATCACCATGGAATAAAACAGCGCGAAGTAAGCAATAAGGACCAGAGCAGAAACCCACGAGCGCGTGGCAATCCCTGCCCCAAGGGCCAGAATGGCGCTGCCTAAATAAAGCGGATTCCGAGTGTAAGCGTAGGGCCCCGTTACGCTGAGGACTTCCTTCTTATGAAGGTAGCCCGCTGCATAAGCGCGCAGGCACAGTCCGGCGACACCAACCAGGGCGCCGACCAAAATGCTGCGAGGCGTGGGGCGCGAGAAATAAACAACTGCTATCGCAAGTGGATAACCGACGCGAACACGCCAGCGAACGAAAAAACTGCCAGCCGCGCTCATCGGCAAGCCTCAACTTGACGGCGAACTGCGTCGAAGACTGTCTCGACGTCAATTTCGAGAATGGAAGGAGCAGCCTGGTCACCTCGCTTATAGGTGGTTACCGCGTGCGGACTGCGCAGAATGATATCAACGGGAGAAGCGCTGCCAGATTGGGCACCAGGGCGGTAGGGGCCGTTCCTCGCTGGATCGGTCGGACCGAAGATGGCAACCGCGGGCGTTCCAAGAGCAACAGCCAGATGCAGCGGCCCCGTATCACCACCGACGACGCAGACCGCGTTGCGCAGAATAGCCATAAGCTGGACGAGCGAGCCATTGTAAGCGATAGGGTCCGCTTCGCAACTAGCCACTTTGACCGAGGAGACCATATCCTCTTCGCCAGGGCCATAATTCAGAACGCAACGCAGACCGAGAACGGCACGGATTCTCTGGCAGAGTGCCCCGTAGCGATCCGGCGGCCAGCATTTCGAGCGCCAGCCCCCAGCGGGGCTCAATACGACGTACCGTTCAACGGCAGAGCCTCGCAAGAGCTGCAGGACGAACACTTCCTGAATCGCAGGTACCGCGAGCGTCACAGGCGCCACGCCGTTTCGAGCCCCTGCGCGCCGCGAGAGTTCTCCATTCTGCTTGACGATGTGTGTTTGGGCGCAACGCACGCGATCGGTGTAGAGGATCGGAACGCCTAACTCGCGAATTGTTTGGGAAGAGAATCCAATCCGGCGCGAGACGCCTCCGAAGAACGGAAGGGCCGCCGACTTCCACAACCCTTGATAGTCGATCGCAGCGGTGAAGTTTTGTTTCCGAATTTTCCCGATGATTCCGCGTAAAGACCTGTACGAGCGTGTATCCGTCTCCCAAATGTCCGTTGCAAGTTCGCCGCACTCAATAAGTTCTTTCCAGCGGGGATGAGCTAGCCAAACGATTTCGGCTTTCGGAAACGATTCGCGCAGGCCGGCTACGGCGGGAAAGGTGTGGACAATGTCCCCGAGAGACCCAAGGCGTACGACCAGGAAACGCGGCTCAGGCATGCGGCGCCTTGCGAATGGAATCCAGGAGTTCTCGCGTGGAGTGATGCTTTGGGTCGCCCACGATGGCAACACGGATACCTAGGCGCGAAGCGATGGCGCGCTCCGGCACGGTCTCGAGCGTGTAATCGGTGCCTTTGGCATGAACATCCGGGCGCAGGTCCTCCAGAAGACTTTCCACGTTGGGTTCAGTGAAGAGCACGACGTAGTCCACGCAGCGAAGCGCGGCAACGAGTTGGGCGCGAGCGTTTTCATTGAGGACTGGGCGGCCGGGTCCTTTGAGGTTGCAGACGCTGGAGTCGGCATTCACGCCGACAACAAGAACGTCACCTTCGCGGCGCGCACCTTCAAGATAGCGAATATGTCCGACGTGTAGCGTATCGAAACAACCATTGGCAAAGACGATGCGTTGGCCGTGGCGCTTGTTTTCCGCGAGTTTCACGCGCAGCAAGTCTCGCGCAACGATTTTGGAAGCAGCCTCGCGCATAACTTATGACGCGGCTCCCGAGGCCTCGCCACGGACGGCGTCGAGGAGTTCTTGTCGTGAAATGGTAGCGGTGCCGCGTTTCATAACTACGAGACCGCCAGCGATGTTGGCAATGTGCGCGGCTTCAAGAGGAGAAGCCCCGCACGCGAGCGCCAAAGTATACGCGGCAAGAACGGTGTCACCGGCGCCGGTAACGTCAACGGCCTGATCGCTGCCATGAACGGGGATTTGCACGAAGCGATCGGCGGGTTCGAACAGGGCCGCGCCATGACGCCCGCGTGTGACCAGGAGCGATTGTAATTTCATTTCTGAAAGGGTCGCGTGGCCTGCACGTGCCAGTTCGCCGCCGTCTTGACCTATGACTGTGTGATGCTCCGCTTCAAGCTCGGCCTCATTTGGCGTAGCGGCGGTAACGCCCGCCTTCGCGTAGCGGTGCAAATTGTAGCGCGCGTCGAGTGTGACGGGCAGCGCACTCTTGCGCTTTGAGGACGCCTGCTGAACAAGCTCCGGAGTCGCAACCCCAAACCCATAATCAGACACCGCAAGCGCGTGGGCGATGCGCAGATTTGCGGAAAGCCGCTGCTGAAGCTTTTTTCGAATGGCATCCGGGAGAGGCGATTTTGGTTCGTAGTCAACGCGCAGCACCTGTTGCCCCACTGTGTGAGTCCAGCCCGCAAGAAAGCGGCTTTTGGTCGGCGTCGTCCAGCCTTTCACGCGGAAAATACCGGAAACGTTCATGCGCACGCGGCGGAAATGGATGATGAGCGCGTCTCCCGGAGCATCATCGCCTACAGCCGTGACGGGCAGGACACGCGCGCCGAGCGACGCGAGGTTGTTGGCGGCGTTGGCGGCCCCACCTGGAACAATCTGAGTCCCGCGATGTTTGAGGATCAGAACCGGCGCCTCGCGCGAGACACGCGAAATCTCGCCATATTGGAACTCATCAGCCACGAAATCACCGAGGAGAACGACTGTTTTCGTGTTGAATTGCTCGACACAGTCGGCCAGAGCGAGAAGGTCGACAGAAGTTGACGCCGGCTCTTGCGTGCGCGAGCGCTTCATTTTGGTTCCCTCAGAATCCAGTCTGCCGCCTGCCCGAGATCTTCCGCTACAAAGTCGGGCTGAAAAGGCCACTTCGCCGCGTGCCAGGCGAGTTCACCTTCGCCATAACCGGTGCGCACGAGGATGCCTCGCGCGCGGACGTTTCGAGCGAGTTCCATATCGCCATAGCGATCGCCAACCACAATGGAGCGCTGCAAATCGAGCCCATGCTCCTGCGCAGCGCGGTCTAACATGCCTGTTTTTGGCTTGCGGCAGTTGCAATTATCGGCGGAGGTGTGTGGGCAATAATAGATCGCGTCGAGCTTCGCGCCCGCTTCTGTAAGTTGTTGCGTCATGAATTCGTTCACACTGTGCACCAGCGACTCTGGAAAGTACCCGCGACCGGCGCCCGACTGATTGGTGACGACGATAACGGGCAAACCCGCCTCATTTAGCCGGCGAATTGCCGCTGCGGCAAAGGGAAACATACGAAAACGGCTGGCGTGATTCAAGTAGCCTACTTCCTCGGCTATTGTCCCATCGCGATCGAGGAAAACAGCGGGGCGCAGGGAAGATGGTTCAGGCACGCTGCACCTGGATCGAGGATAACCAGGGCTTCGTCGCGGCCTCCACCATTCCGGCCGTGATTGCAGTCATGCACCGATGATCGGTCGGGCAGCGACGAAGAAAACAGGGACTGCAGTAAGGCTTCTGTTGAACGATGCTACAGCGGTGTGTAACGGGAGATGTTCCAAGTGGATCCGTGGGACCAAACACCGCGACGACTGGAAGTCCGACAGCAGCGGCGACGTGCATCGCCCCGGAATCGTTGCCGATGAAGAGGTAGCATTGCGAGAGTAGTGCGGGCAGATCGGCAATTGCAGTTTTTCCCGTGAGGTCGATGGGAGGCTGATGCATTTCGGCGGAGATGGCCGTCGAAACGTTTGCCTCGGCAGCAGTCCCAAGGAGGATGACATCGGCATCTGCTTCCGATTGCAACCGATTCGCCACCTCGGCAAATCGCGAAGGCGGCCAGCACTTTGCCGATCCGTACGATGCGCCGGCCCCGATGGCAATTCGCGGCGCGCCCTGGCGTGCGCCCAATTTACAAAGAAATTCATCGGCGCTCCGCCGCTTCGCTTCTGGAACGTGCAGTCCAATGAATGTTTCGTCTTGAAGGGAATCCAGCCAACCGGCGCGGCGAAGAAGTTCCAGATAATAAAACTTCTCATGCGCAGGAATCTCTCCTTGCCGGGGAAGAGGCACGGCCTTGGTCAGAAGAAAGCTGCGGGCGTCGCGAGCATAGCCGATGCGTTCGGGAATATTGGATCGCCAGGCCAGCCACGCGGCGTCGAACGCATTCTGCAACAGCAAGGCCACGTCAAACTTCTGTGCGCGGAGTTCTGCGGCCAGCCGCTCGCGTCCGAAAAAACCCGCATGCAAGCCTTTTGGGTCGTATGGGATGAGTTGATTGCAGATTTCCTGATCGCGATAAATATCGGCGACATAGGGACGCGCGACGATGGCAATTTCCGCATCAGGAAAACGCTTGCGCACCGCGCGAAGCGCCGGTAGCGCCAAAATCGCGTCTCCGACCCAGTTCGTCGCGCGAATGAGAATTTTCATGCTGCCGCTCCTGCGGCGGCCGCAAGCGTTTGCTCAAGGACGTTCCGGAAATCAGCCTCGGGAGTCACAATCAGATCGATTACCGCGACGTAAAGCGGAGTTTCGTCGAACTTCAGTCCAGCCAGATTCTGCGCATCCTTCTCGGTCGTAACGAGCGCGTTGGCGCCTGCCCGTTTCGCCGCCTGCTTCACTGCTAAAAAGTCCCGCTGCGTGTAGCGGTAGTGGTCGGCAAACACGGCTTGGCCGCAAATGGCAAGACCCCAATTCCCAAGGTCCCGGAAGAAGGCGTCTGGATTGCCGAGGCCGCAGAATGCAAAAAAAGGGCCAGCTCCGATTTCATTGGCGGAGAGAGGAGAGATCTCACCGCCAAAGCGGCGGAACCCAAGCAGCCGAGTCGAAGCAGCGAAAACCGGATACTGAGCTAGCTTCCCGATCGCGTCGAGTGTTCCCGATGCCATTTCGGCGCGCGTAAAAATAATCAGATTTGCGCGGCTCATTGCCGTTACCGGTTCGCGAAGCCGGCCGGCCGGCAGTAAGGACTCTCCAGCAAGTGGCCGGGAAGCATCCATCAGGAGAATGTCCAGGTCGCGAGCAAGCTGAAGATGCTGAAAGCCGTCATCCAAAAGAAAAACGTCAATCGGCTGCTGCGATTCGAGCCGGCGGCCCGCGGCAAAACGATTCTTGCCAACGCCAAAAGAGACGCGGCCCTGGAGGCGGAATCTCATCAATTCGATTTCGTCACTGGTTCCATTTTCGCCACCGTAGCCGCGGCTCAGAATCGCAACGCGCTTCCCTTCTGCAAGAAACCTCTCAGCGATCCAGATCACCGTGGGCGTCTTGCCGGTGCCGCCGACAGTAAGATTGCCAACGCTGATGACTGTTCCTTTCAGCCGCTTTTTCTTCAGCCAGCCATGCGCGTAGAGCCAGACCCGCACCCGGACGATCACGCCATACAGCAAGGACAGCGGCCAAAGTATCGTCCGCAGCAGCGGCGAAACCTTCATCGCCCCGCACCATCCAGGTGCTTCGCGATCTCCGCAGCCACTCGATTCGTCGCTCCTCGCGAGTCGGCCACCAGGTGCCGCGCCGTCTCGCTCATTTTCTTCATGCGTTCCGGATCCCGAAACAGTTCGATCCAGGCGACGCCGACGTCTTCCGGACTTTCCACCTGAATCGCGGCCCCCGCGGAAACGAAGCGCGAAGCAATTTCCGCAAAATTTTCCATCGATGGCCCGAACACGGGAACCTTACCGAAGGCCGCGGGTTCAAGAATATTATGACCTCCGGAAGAAACGAGCGATCCCCCGACAAACGCTCCATCGGCTAGCCCATAAAGTGACGCAAGTTCGCCGATGCTATCGAGCAGTAGAACGGTGACGTCATCGGGTATCGTAATGATGTTGGGGTTCCCATCCGATTGCTTTGCGGCCGGTCCTGGAATCGGCATTTGAGACCGCCGGATGAACTTGCGGTGCGATTCGTCGATAAACTCCGCGGCGTCATCAAAACTCTCCGGCTTGCGGGGCGCAAGCACAAGCAGCGCCTTGGGATACTCGCCCTGCAAAGTTCCAAAGGCGATGAGCGCGTGAGGCTCTTCGGTCGCAACGACGCTGCCGGCAACGATAATCGGAGAACGGCCGCTGCGCCTGATTTCGGTTGCGAGCCAATTCGACAGCGGCGTTGGCGCGGGAAGTTCTAAGTCGTATTTCAAGTTTCCGCTGACCTGCACGCGATCCGCTGGCGCGCCCAGTGCACGCACGCGATCCGCATCCTTTTCGCTCTGCATGAGGAAGGCGCTGGCGTTCGACAGCGCGTCTCGCAAGAAGGGTCTCAGGAAAAACCCAAAAACTGCGAGATAGCTCTGATAGCGCGTAAACGAGCGATCCGAAATCCGCCCGCTCACGAAAACCACGGGAACATCTCGCCGGCTAGCTTCGCGGAGAAAATTTGGCCAGATCTCAGTCTCTAGCACCAACACGACCGAAGCCTGCACGGCATCGAGAGCACGACGAACGCAAAATGCCCAATCCAAAGGGAAATAGATGATGGCATCGGCAAAGGGCAGGCGCTCGCGAGCCAGTGCTTGTCCCGTCTGGGTGGTAGTCGAGATAATGAGTGGCCGATTGGGATAGGCTTCTTTCAGCCGCCTCGCAAGAGTTATGCCGGAAAGGGTCTCGCCGACACTCACGGCATGAATCCAGATGGCACCGGGACGCTTCGCTGGCAGCTTGGTAATCGCTGGAAACGAGGATCCTAAACGTTCAGCGAGGTTTGAGAGATACTTTCCGTGGCGTAGTCCTTGCACGAGCCAATAAGGCACCAGCAACAGGGCCGCGAAACCCATTAGAAAGCTATAAATGAAATACACTAAGCATAGCTCCGGTCTGTGCTCATCCCGCCAGCAGCGGGCGGCGCGCGACGCAGGGCAACCCTGCGCAACCCCCAGGAATCGAAGGCGTCGAGATGAGAAAAGTCTATTATAACCCGATGCGAAAACTAACACTCATCCTTGCTTTTCTTGCTGCGCCGTCGCTGGTCGCCCAAAAGGGCGCCTCCCAACAGCCGGCTTCGCTCAAGACCGCTTCGCTTGAGTCCCACGAGGGCATGACCATAACTGCCCGGCCGTGGACCGACTCCGCGCTCTATAAGGAGAAGTTTCCAAAGAAATCGCCATTCGCGGCAGGCGTCGCCGCCGTGCAAGTCGCTTTCAGGAATGATTCCAACGACAGCATGAAGATCAACCTGGAACGCATTCGGCTGAACGTCTCGCTCTCGGAGGAAGATCGCCAGTCGCTCTATCCCCTTACGTCCGAGCAAGCGGCCGATGTTATCACCCATCCCGGGTCGAAAAACGTAACCATGAAAAGGCTTCCCATTCCTCTTGGGGGACCGAAGGTTGGGCACGACAAGAAATGGGTGGAAGTGGAGAAAAGCTTGAACGACGCCGGCGTGCAAGCCAGCGTTGTCGCGCCCCATAGCACTGTGCAGGGGCTCCTATACTTTGATCTTCGAAGTCAATTCGATCTGTTGAATGCGGCGCGCCTCTACGTGCCTGAAATTGTGGCCATCGAAAAGAATCGCGGCCTCATGTACTTTGAAATTGACCTGAGCCGATCCGCGGAACACTGAGCTACTCGTGGTGGAACGCAGACCGCCCAGGTTTGCGCGCATCCCCGCCGTCGGCTAACATGACGTGTGCCCACTTTCTCCGATCACGCCGGACAAATGCTATCTCTTCTCGATGAATTGAATCCCGAACAACGGCTGGCCGTCGAAACCACGGAAGGTCCTCTGCTGATTCTCGCGGGCGCAGGCACCGGCAAGACACGTGCCATTACGTTTCGAATGGCCAACCTAATCGCCAATGGTGTGCCCGCCGAATCCATTCTCGCTGTGACCTTCACCAACAAAGCTGCGGAGGAGATGCGCAATCGCGTCTCGGCCCTGCTCCTGCGTGCCGGCATCCCTCCTGCGCAGCCCTGGCTTTCCACGTTTCATTCTCTCTGCGCGCGCCTTTTGCGGCGCGAAGCTGCCGCTGCCGGTTTGCCGCGCGATTTTGCCATTTACGACGATGATGACCAACTGGCTGCCGTCAAGCTGGCTATGACCAAACTGCAGATCGAAGACGACAACTTGACGCCAAGAAATGTTCTCAGTCAAATCAGCTACGCGAAAAATCATGGCCAGACTGCGGAGCAATTGCGCGCCGAAGCCTTCGATCAAAACGGGCGCCGCACGGCGGATATTTTCGCGGCATACGGAAAGCTCCTGCACGAGAGCAAGGCCCTGGACTTCGATGACTTGCTCCTCCGCTCAGTGCGTTTGCTGCGCGAGTCCACGCCGACTCGGGAGAAGTGGCAAACGCGCTTCCAATACATTCACGTAGACGAGTATCAGGATACCAATCGTGTGCAATATGACCTGATGCGGCTCCTGACCGGGCCGCGGAACAATGTCTGTGTCGTGGGAGACGAAGACCAATCGATTTACCGCTGGCGAGGCGCCGACGTCTCGATCCTCTTGAGTTTTTCCCGCGATTTCCCCGTCGCGCGAATCGTCAAACTGGAACGCAATTACCGATCGACGCAGAATATTCTCGACGCCGCTGGTGCCGTCGTTGCAAACAATCCCGAGCGGCTGGGCAAGTCGTTGAGCGCGGAGAAAGGCGCGGGCGGAAATCTAAGGTATTTCGAGGGCCGGGATGCACAGGCCGAAGCGGAATTTGTCGCCGGTGAGCTCGAGCGTATTCTCAACGACGATTCGGATCAAGCCTGTGCGGTGGAATACCGCACGAATTCCCAGTCTCGCGCCTTTGAAGAGGTGTTCCGCCGGCGCGGTCTGCGGTACAAGCTGGTGGGCGGATTCAGCTTCTACAATCGCGCCGAAGTAAAAGATGCGCTCGCCTATGTCCGCCTGGCGATGCACCCGGAAGACGATATTTCGCTACTTCGCGTGATGAATGTTCCCCCGCGCGGCATCGGCAAGACAACGGTTGACACGCTCCGCGAATCGGCACGCGTTGATGAAACACCGCTGTGGGCGGCCATTGAGAAATTTGTCTCTGGTGCATCCCCGGGCCGTGCAGTAACTCCTTTGCGGGCATTCCAGGAGCTCATCCGCAAATTGCAGGACGCGCTTGCCACCAAAGAACCCGCGGATTTCCTGCATGTAGTGCTTGAGGAATCCGGTTACATGGACATGCTCAAGGATCGCAACACGCCTGAGGATGTCGCACGGATGGAGAATCTCGAAGAAATTACGCGCGCTGTTGCCGAAAGCATAGAAGCCGGTGAGACTTTTGCCGACTTCCTCGATGCCGCGGCGCTGGTGAGCGACGCGGATCAATTTGAAGGCAAGCCCGGCGTCACGCTCATCACCTTGCACAGCACCAAGGGTCTGGAATTCGATCACGTGTTCCTCACCGGCATGGAAGAAGGCATCTGCCCGCACAGCCGTTCCATAACCGAAGAAAAAGGAATCGAAGAGGAACGCCGTCTCGTTTACGTGGGAATGACTCGGGCGCGGCAGTCCCTCACTCTGACTCGGTCCGTCTACCGGCGCATTTTCGGCAATGAGCAGCAATTGCGCGCTTCCCTGCCCTCGCGCTTTCTTGCGGAAATTCCCAGCGAGCTGGTGGAAACGGTTCGGGGATCAATGGCGGAAATTGGCGAGAAGCGGCGCTACGAGCCCGACCCGGAGTATTCGCATTCGCCGGAAGAATTCCTGCGTCGCGTGCGTGGCGGGCCCAAGTCAACAGAAGCGGCTCCGCGCCGCCAACCAACTCAACCTTCTTTCAGGCGCCTCGCCGCAAAACGTGGCGGCGACGCGAACCCTATGCTGGGGCGTAAAGTTCGGCATCCGAGCTTCGGCGTGGGAACCATTGTTGGCGTCGAGGGCGACGACGAAGACCGCCGCCTCTCCGTGAGCTTCCCCGGTCGCGGCACGAAAAAGTTCATCGAGCGGTACGCGCAGCTTGAGCAGGCGTAAAGTGGGATACTCTCTAGAACGCGGCTACGTCGGCTGATTGCGCCGACCCGTTGCGTGGGGGGGCTTCTCGGGGTACATTGAGGCGCGTTCATTCCTCAAAAGCGTGCTTGATCATTTCAGGCTTCCGGTTTGCCCGGATGCGATCGGAGCGCATGGGTGGGATCATATCTCTTCCGTTGCAAGGGTATCGACCAACTGATCTCGGATTCGGAAAATGCTGAAGTCCGGCTAAAAAAATCCCTTGGATGGCTGAGCCTGACGTCCCTGGGAATCGGCGCAGTCATCGGCTCCGGCATCTTTACCATCATCGGCACGGCAATCGCCGGGCAAAAGTTTCAAGCCTCTTCCATCCTGAACGCTCCTCTTCTGGAATACCTGATTCACCATTCCGCTTCGTTTGGACGCCCCGGCGCGGGCCCGGCCATCGCTCTCTCCTTTGTCCTGGTCGCTATCGCCTGCGGATTCGCATCGGTGTGCTACGCCGAGCTTGCCGCCATGATTCCGATTGCAGGCAGCGCGTACACCTATACTTACGCGACGATGGGAGAACTCGTCGCCTGGATCATCGGCTGGGACTTGATACTCGAGTACGCCGTCAGCAACATGGCCGTCAGCGTCGGCTTTTCGCAGCACCTGGTCAACATGCTGGACTGGTTCGGCGTCCATCCGAACCCTCGTTGGATTTCTCCCGCCTACCTTCCCAGCGGGCTTTCCGACCTGGAAGGCAACATGCTCTACGGGCCCGGTTGGCATTTCGGCTTTAACTGGCCGGCCTTCGTCATCGTGATGCTCCTGACGGTCATCCTGGTGCGCGGCATCAAGGAGTCCGCGCGGACCAACAACATCATGGTGCTGCTGAAAATCATCGCCATTCTGGTCTTTGTGACTTTTGCATCCAAGCTCATACATCCCGCGAACTATCATCCCTTCGCGCCGAACGGCTGGCCGGGAATCCTGACCGGCGGGTCCATAGTCTTCTTTACTTACATTGGATTCGATTCCGTCTCTACCGCTGCCGAGGAATGTAAACGCCCGCAGCGTGACTTGCCGATTGGCATCATCGGCACACTTGTCATCTGCACGCTGCTCTATGTGGCCGTTGTGGTCGTGCTCACCGGGCTGGTCAAGTGGGATACCCTGTTGGACGACGCTGCCCCCGTCGTCAACACCCTCAAAAAACTTCATTTCACCGGAGTCCGCTTGGTCGTCCTCATCGGTGCAATGATGGGCATGATCTCTTCCCTGCTGGTTTTCCAGCTCGGCCAGGCTCGCGTATGGTTTGCCATGTCGCGTGATGGTTTATTTCCCAGAATTTTCGGACGCGTGCATCCGCGTTTTCAGACGCCGGATTTTTCAACCTGGATGGCCGGATTCGTCGTCGGCATTCCTGCAGGCTTACTGGACATCGGAACGCTGGCCGATCTTTCAAATATCGGCACGCTCTTCGCTTTTGCCCTGGTGGCCGGAGGCGTGCTGATTCTCCGTTACCGTGAACCGAATCGCCATCGAGCTTTCCGCGCGCCGGGAGGGCCAATTGCCCCTGTTCTGACGATTGTGACTTGTCTCCTTCTGATGGCCGGGCTCCCCATCATGAATTGGATTCGCTTCTTTGTATGGATGGCCATCGGACTTGTGATTTACTACAACTATGGCCGCAAACGCAGCACATTGCGTGCGGCCAACCAGGCATAGAGGAATCGCGTGACGGAGCGGCGTTTCATAGAGTCGGTGCAACGGAGGGGCGCTTTCGTTTTCTTCGCCTCCCTCTGTCTATTGCTCCCCAATCGTTCGTTCGCCTGGGGAAGAAACGGGCACAGGCTGGTGATAAGCAAAGCTGTCGAAACTCTCCCGTCGGACATCCGTCCATTTTTCGAGGTCAATCGCGCGATCCTCTCTCAGCACGTTACCGATCCTCTGGACGCCATCGCGAAGACTCCTGCGGAGCGCCATAATCATTTCATCCTCCTCGACAAATACGGACGATTCCCGTTCGAGGCCCTGCCGCGCAACTATAAAGCCGCCGTAACAAAATTCGGCAAAGCGAAACTGGATGCTAACGGCCTTCTTCCCTGGCAGATCGGCGTCTACAGCGAGAAATTGACCGAAGCGATGAAGGCCGGGAAGTGGGAAGAAGCAAAACTGTACGCGGCCATCCTGGCGAACTACGTGGCGGAGGCGCACGATCCCTTTGACACGACGGATAATTTCGACGGCCGCCTAAGTGCGCAACCGGGTGTCAACGAACGCTTCGGGACCACGCTGATCGACCGTTATTCCTCTTTTTTCCCTATGCGACCGAACGACGCCATTTTCATCAACGACCCCACGGATCGCGCTTTCGAGGCCTGCCTCAGCTCTCATAGCTGGCTGGAGACCATTCTTCTCGCTGACCGCAACGCGCGCCGCGGCGAGAATTCCTTCAATGACGAGTATTACGACCGCTTTTACAATCAAGCCGCGGCGATTTTGATTCGCCAGCTCTCCGATGCTGCAACGGACGTCGGCTCTTTCTGGCTCACGGCGTGGAAAAACGCCGGCAGCCCGCAATTGCCACACTAATCTTTCGCGGATGACGCCGCCCTTGCTCTCTGACCGGATTGTTTCCCTGCCAAAAGCAGAGCTGCACCTCCATCTCGAAGGCTCCATTCAACCCGCGACCGTCTGCGCGCTGACAGCTCGTCACGGCGTCGTCATGACTGAGGAAGAAGTCCGCCAGCGATACGCTTACCGCAACTTCGGCGAATTCATCGAGGCCTTCAAATGGGTCACTTCGTTCTTGCGCGACCCTCAGGATTACGCGCTCATCGCCCGCGACCTCGCCGAACACTTGCTTACGCAACGCGTGGTCTATGCGGAAATAACTTTGTCTGTCGGCGTCATGCTCCTTAGAAAACAGCAACCCGAAGCAAATTTTGAGGCCCTCCTCCGCGCCACTGAACCATTCGAAAGCCGCGGACTTCGATTCTGCTGGGTCTTCGATGCCGCGCGCCAATTCGGCGTGGACGCCGCGATGGAAGTCGTCGGATCCGCAAAGCGGTGCAATTCGAAAACCATCGTTGCCTTCGGCATCGGCGGCGACGAACTCAGCGTCCCCACCAAGGAATTTCGTCCCGTCTACGACCGCGCTGCGCAACTCGGTCTGCACCGGTTGATGCACGCAGGCGAAGTCGGCGGCCCGGAGAAAATTCGCGAAGCCATCGAATTGCTCGGTGCGGAACGCATCGGCCACGGAATCGCCGCCATCAACGATCCGAAGCTAATGGATTTGCTCGCGGAGCGAAGGATCCCGCTTGAGATTTGCCCGGCAAGCAATGTGAAAACCGGCGCTCTCGCCCGGCAACTCGGCCGCGAGGACGCAAGAATTGAAGATCATCCGCTCCCCAAACTCCTACGCCACGGCATACCCATTGTGCTCTCCACCGATGACCCAGCTATGTTTCACACTACGCTTCACGAAGAATATGCAAACGCCGCGCGCATGGGACTACACGAAGAAGAACTGGACCGCATCGTCGAGATGGGTTTTGAACACGCCTTCCTCCCACCCGGTGAAAAGCGCGGGGCATGAAGCCGTTCGCGGCAATGTTATACTGACGCTATGAAAGCACACGTCTGGGTTATGCCAAAACGCACGGTGCTCGATCCTCAGGGACAAACGATCCAGCACGCCCTCGCGGGACTGGGCTACTCCGCCGTGCGCGATGTCCGCCAGGGCAAATTTTTCGTGCTGAATCTCGATGGCTGGAGCCGCGACGAGGCGCAGAAACAACTCGAGCACATTTCCAAGGAAGTGCTCACCAACACGGTCATCGAAGAATACCGCTTTGAGATCGTTGACTGAAGAATCGGCGGCATGCTACGTCGCTAAAAACTCTCTGAGGAGACGCCGCGTATGTGCGGGATAGTCGGCTATATCGGGCCCAAAAAAGTGGTGCCCGTCATCATCGAAGGGCTGCGGAAGCTCGAGTACCGCGGGTACGATTCCGCGGGTATCGCCGTCGTGTCGCAGTCCGGCAAACTGGAAATCCGCCGCGCCCCGGGCAAGCTTCGCAATCTCGAAGAGGTCATTGCCAAGTCTCCTCTCGAAGGCACCTACGGAATCGGACACACGCGATGGGCCACTCACGGCCGCCCCACCGAAGAGAATGCCCACCCTCACCGCGACTGCACTGGCGAAATCGTCGTCGTGCACAACGGGATTATCGAGAATTATCTTGAGCTGAAGGAAAAACTGCAGAAGGAAGGCCACAAGTTCGCCACCGAAACCGACACCGAGATTGTGGCCCACCTGGTGGAAAAAAACTCCCAAGGCGGCGTGCCTCTCGAAGAAGCGGTCCGCCGCTCCCTGAAGGAATTGCGCGGTATCTACGCGCTGGTTTTCCTATCCGCGAAGCACCCTCAGAAGATTGTCGCGGCGCGCCTCGGCCCGCCGTCCGTGATTGGCCTGGGCAACGGAGAGTATTTCGTCGCCAGCGACATCCCTGCCCTGCTCCAGCACACTCGCGAAATGTTTTTCCTGGCGGATGGTGACATCGCCGTTCTCACTGCAAAAGGGGTGCGTGTGATGGATCACGACGGGCGCCTCGTCGAACGGCCTTCTCACCGTGTCGCCTGGGACCCGATCATGGCGGAAAAGGGCGGCTACAAGCACTTCATGCAGAAAGAAATCTTTGAGCAGCCGCGCGCCGTCCGCGATACCCTGCTCGGCCGCATCTCGCAGGACACGGGAAAAGTCTTCCTGGATGAAATGGCGATTACAGAAAAACAGTTCCGCGAATTCCAACAGGTGCGCATCGTCGCCTGCGGCACGAGCTGGCACGCCGGGCTTGCCGCGAAATTCATGATTGAGCGTCTGGCCCGTCTGCAAGTTGAAGTCGATTATGGAAGCGAATTTCGCTATCGTGACCCGATTGTGGATTCCAAAACCCTGACCGTGTGCATCAGCCAATCCGGCGAAACTGCCGATACTCTGGCAGCCCAGCGCGA